>Ga0209123_1003042_pt1 | contig 13169 bp, 13 predicted proteins | sample BarGraIncu00431A_FD_184500 | JGI IMG/M metagenome (GOLD analysis project Ga0209123, IMG submission 184500) | Arctic peat soil microbial communities from Barrow, Alaska, USA - Barrow Graham LP Incubations 004-31A (SPAdes) (version 2) | ecosystem: Environmental > Terrestrial > Soil > Wetlands >...
GAGCACGTCTATGTCCTGCTCGGAGAGCCTTCTCGCCTCGTCTTTCCTCACGGTGTCAACCGAGCGCATCAACTGCTGCGCGATGTGGAACTTGTCAAAGACGATGACCGCGTGCGGCACGCACTCCCTGACCGCCCGCTCGTACCCGGGAAGCATGTCCATGCACACCGCCTTTATGGCTTTGCATCGCTCTTCTCCCCAGTATTCAAAGAACGCTTTCAGGCTGTCGATCTCCCGGCCGATCCCCACGCAGAGGAACCTTCCGGCAGGTACCATGTCTTGGCCGGTGCTGACACGCCCGATGCGCAGTGTCCTTCAATTCTCTGGATAACTTCCCCGCCTGAACGATGCGTCTCGTCTGGCCGATTCCGGGCAGCCGACACAGGTTGTGCCAGTGGCAGAAATCCACTGATGCAAACGATGAGAAAGACAGAGGTTGTAAGGAACGCCACGGTACGAAAGAGTCGGCGCATAATGTGCCTCCCCTCAGCCAGCCTGTCAAGCTATTGATTAGAGTCGGTCAAGACACCTAGAATGCTGAATGTGGTAGCAGGGCAACCTAGGGGGGTTCCAGTGAAGCCGATTACGGTAGCAGTTCTGGCGTGTTTTCTTGTATTGTCTATCGTTCCAATTCTGGCGGGCTGTGGCAGCAATCCTGTAGCTACTCAGAACCCAGGGCAGTCGTCTCAAAGCAACTTAACTGAGAAAGCGACTGGGGACGAAGCTGCTGTTGAAGAGGTCATAAAGAAGTTCGGCGCCGCATCTGATGGAACACAAAATCAAGAAGCTGCCTCTAAATTCTGCACAGCAGACGGAAAGGTCGGCCTTTTCAGTTCGCCTGAAGGCTCCTTTGGCGAGATGATCGGGTTCAGCAACTTCCAGGTATCCAATAGCGGGGGGACGAATTCCTGCAAGATCAATGTCACACTCACTGGAGGATCGATGGAAGGTCAAGAAGAGTTTGACCTTATCAATGATGGCAGCGGTTGGAAGATCGATAACTGGCATCCAGCGGATACAAATTCGAATCCCGATTCTCAATGACGTGCGGGAGTGAGTTATCAGGCAACAACAATGGAAAGCACGCTGCTAATAAACATGCGCTTGCCGCTATGCAAGAAGAACTGCGAGAAATAGCTGTAAACCGAGATTTCCCCATATGTGCCTCCTAACATCTTGATTCGACTCTGAAATAGGCACTAAAGTGATACGCTACCTAAACCCAGTGGGCTGTTGAGCCTACCTCCGCAAAGGGAGGCTTTGTGTATTGCATAGAATGCGGTAAGAATGTCGAAAGACAGCGCAAATTCTGTATGTACTGCGGTGCTCCGGTGCAAGAGGCGCCGTCACCTCAACAGCCTCTCGCAACTCATCACGCCGGGGGCGATACCGGTAAGGCAATCAAGCTCGGTGTAGAGACCAAAGCCCCGTCATCCAAAACAAAAAGCAGCAATCACCGCACTCTCATTGTTGTCGTAATCATCCTTGTCGTCTGTCTGCTGATGAGTGGCGGAGGGTACGCCGTATACCACTTCCTTTTGAAGAAGGGGCCTAGCTCAGGAGCGATGCCAACAGAAGGGCAGTCCGCAAAGCAACATGAAGTCTCCCAAAAGGCGGCGGCTATGTACGCGGAACAAGTTGCCACCAAGGGGGACTCCGTGGCGGTGAACGCCACGGTCGAGTGGCTGAAAAAGCAGGAGGACGTCAAGGATGCCGGTGTTGGATCCGGTTGTATCTGGGGCGTGTACAAGGACGGCACAGAGTTCTCCATCATCACAACTGATCCATTTATGAACAAGTGAGGTAACGGGTGACTGGCAGACCCTGGAGTCCTTCGAACAACCGTACAGGGCTAGCAAGTAGATATGTGATCCTATTAGCGGTTGCCCTCTCGATATTCTTGTTGTCATCGGGGCTTAGCCAGGATGTTTCGAACGCCCAGGGAGCGAACAAGAAGGCGCTATTTCTCCTTCCCGTTGAAAGCTACACAGGAATCGAGTTTTCATACCTGCAAAGCTATTTGCATGACAATGCCTACTACGACATCGTCGTCAAACGGGACAGAGAAGTCGACCTGGAAACGATCAAGCACCTGAGCGACTACGATGTCGTGTTCATCAACTCCCACGGGAGCGTGGCGAACAACAAGTTCGAGTTTGCAACAGGCGTAATCGATAATCCGCAGGCCGTAATGGGCAATTATTCAGATCTTAAAAATGGACTTTTAACTCATGCAATATTTTCTTCAGGCAGCGACTGGAGGCACAGATATATACCGGTGTTTCGAGTAGGAGTGACCTCCTCCTACCTCGCCAAGTACAACAACTTCCATGACACCCTCATCTACGCCTATTGCTGCTTCAGCCAGACCGACAGCGTTCTTGCCCGTTCGGTGATGGACAAAGGAGCAAGGGGAGTTATCGGCTTCCAGCGCGCTGCCGTTTTTGCGCAGGGCGATAATTCTGGGGACTATGCGGATGCGCGTGAGACGAAAACATTCTTCCAGACAGCTACTGATCCAGGTGTCAGCGTTGACAAGGCCTACAACGACGTTTACCGCGACACGCACGGTATAGATCCAAATAGCCACCAAGACACAGGCCCTCCATGCTACGGCTGGGTGCTCAAGGCCAATAAGGGGGAGTCGCTCTATTTGGGTGGGAAAACAAAGAAGTTGCCCGAGGTACCGGATGTAGGCGAGAGAGAAGCTGTTGAAAAAGCAGTAATGAGTTATTACGAGAACAATCCCCCGGGTGGGCAGGGGCCTCAGGAAGTGGAATATAAAGTGATGGGTGTGGATATTCGAGATCAGTGGGCACAGGTAGTAATCCATGCACCGGCACAAGGCGAGATAACGACGCCTAAGGACTTCTATTCTGAAGACCTCTACTTCCTCTTGAAAAAAGAGGGTGGAATGTGGACCGTTATTGATAACGATTATTCAGGCTGTGGATATGCAGATGGCCACCAGGATGCGCCAGAGGATTTCCAGAGGTAACTACAAGCCTTTCCGTGATACCATCCAGACTCTAGAGGCGAGGATACCTCATTCTCCATTAACCATATCTTCTTAGTGTTCCCTCTTTCACTTCTTTCTTCTTCCGTTTTGTTCCAGAGTTCGTCGTATTCCGGGCTAGCTGTTCTTGCGTGTTTCCACTTGGCCTCACTCGGTGTATCACTCATCCACGGTGCTGTAATAATTCCCATGAAACCTACTGCTACTGCAATCCCGCCGATAACCATAATTAAGCTTGCCAGTTTCTTAAAAGCGTTTAAGGTCATTTCAAAACTTTATCTATTGCTTCAATCAGAGATACGGCCTTGGAGAACCACGCGCTGTGGAGAGTGGCGAGCGCGTCGACGTTGTACTTCTGGGTAAGCATATCCATCTCGAAGCGGGACACCGCCCCGGAACCTGCGGCGGTCCGTTCCAACGCTCTCTTGTCTATGGCCGCTCTCATGGCCAGGTCGTGGGAGGACGTCAGCGTGGATATCTCCTACCTGACTCCCAACGGACAGGGTAACGTCACCAAGACCGAGACTATTCCTGCCAACTCCCGCAAGACCTTCAACATGGCTTCCCACTCAGGGATGTCGGGAAGAGCCGCGATCGAGGTCACGTCGAAGACTTCGGGCAAGAAGATCATGTGCGAGCGCGCCATGTACTGGAACAGCCGGGGAGCCGGTACGGACACGATCGGGGGTTACGGGGACAACTGAGCCGATACGCCTATTGGCGTGCTTGAGTGCCGGGACGGATGTTAAGCAGCTGTTACCGTATGCTAAACGGGTCGGGATGAAGAACGTCCAACAACCTGGCAGTAACCAGCCACGCTCGTTTTCTGTCTGTTTCCGGTTTGCTGTTTTGGGCAGCTGGAGGGTGGAGTGGTCGACTGTTAGGAGGGACAAGTACCTGCGGGAAATCCGACCCATGCGGAATTATTTTGTAGTGTGGTTTGTGATCCTATGTCAGGGTAGCGAAGCTACCGAGAAATGGTCCAATCTCGTTTCTCAATATTCCTTTAAGACTGCGGCCTGGCGTCATTTTGACCCCCCAAAAACCGCGATTTACCAAATTTTCTTGAGTTTTTGTGTTGGCGTCCGCATTGTCACTTCAGACGGACACTCTTGCATCTGCCAGAGGCTATCGCCAATACCGCGATTTACACGACTTGCCCGCGATTAACGATTATCAAATGGCAATTAATGGCAAAATTGGAAGTCACTTCCAAAATCCTTTTCCATGCCGCCGCCATCCTGACAGGATGCTTACGACTTCACAAACCTCTGCGTGAATATTTGCTCTTCTACTGAGACCCTGGCATTCTCCGTATCTATCTCCAACACCGACACATTGCCAAGATTTGAGCCTTTATCAAATGAAGAATGTGTTCACAGAATACCCGTCGCTGCTAGTCAAACCTGAAGCTGTCCTTTTCGATTGGTTCATAGTTCTTACATGACAACATAACGGTCGACAACTACATCACAACTGCGTGATACTGTCGTGACGGAATGTACTTCGGAGGGGGTGGTTCATAGGAGCAAGCGTTTGCCACAAACACGGTTTTGATTGCAATGCAAGACAAACTCTGTTTGCCGTTTTTGGCTTAACCATGCTGTTTCTTGCGGTCAGGGTTGGAGGTATTGGCGGTGTTTCGCTTAGCAGGCGTCTCCCTTACGGCCACTCGGGCACCCCTCCGTGGGTCTCGATTATAGCACTTCGGGAAATAGGGAATATGCCGATATGACGGCATTCGCCGAGCCTCCTCAGGGCTATCCCGAGTAGCACACGCTGGTCGGCGACAGGCACGGTAAACGCATAGAACCGGATGCCGTCAAAGGGGAAGCCCCGAACAGAATCAAAGAGTACTGGAACCTCTGGAAGCAGGAGCCTGTTCTCCACAGGCTCACTTTTTATCTCCTGGTCCTGGTGGGATTCGGGCTCCGGCTGGGATATATCTTCCAGACAGTAAGAAATGATGAGGCTTATACCTACCTGGCGTTCGCGGCCAATCCCCTGAAGGTGGGGCTTTCCTATTACCCGGTACCGAACAACCACCTTCTGCACACCCTGTTCGCCCACTTCAGCACCATGCTCTTCGGCAACAACGTGGTCGCGCTGAGGCTGCCCGTGTTCATCGCGGGAGTCCTGGTGGTTCCCGCGATGTATCTTCTGGTCAGAAAACTCTACAACAAGAACGCGGGTCTTCTGGCCATGGGGCTGGTGGCTGTGTCGTCGGGGATGGTCAACTTCTCCACGCAGGCGCGCGGCTATATGATTCAAACACTCCTGCTCATCATCCTGATCCTGGTCGGGATATACCTGATCAACAAGAACACCATTGGCGGGTGGATCGCGTTCACCATCGTCTCGGTCCTCGGTCTCTACACCATACCCACGTTCCTGTACTTCTTTCCCGCCGTCATGATCTGGGTGTTCCTCTCCAGGTTTTTCCGACACTACGACAGGGGAAAGTTGATAAAGAGGTCGCTCGCTTCGCTGGGCGGAATAGTCGCCTTGACCCTTATCCTCTATATCCCGGTTTTTCTGCGGTCGGGCTTCGACGCTTTCAAGGGCGACTCCAGATTCAGCGGGGGCCTGGTTACACTTCCGTGGTCGAAGTTCATCCAGGGGATCCCGCGCAACATCCGTGACGTGTGGGCGGCCTTCAACCTGGGAATACCCACGCTCGCGGTAATCGTTCTCGTGGTGGGGATAATCGTTGCCACGGTCTTCTACAGGAATATCTCCAGGGTAGGATACAACCTTCCCCTCATAATCCTCGCCTGGACGGCGCTTGTCTACCTTGAACAACGGCAGATCGCTTTCCCGAGGGTTTTCGTCCCACTGATCCCTCTCTACCTGGGATTCGCCGCGATGGGCCTGTACGCGACAGGAAACCTCGTCGTCCAGAGGGTGAGGGAGTTCAAGACCGTGAAGGTAAAGGCTTTCTGGTCTTATGTCTTGTTGTTCGCGCTGGTCGCGATACTCGCTTTCTCCCTGGTTGTTTCTGAGGGCCCGTACCAACTCGATGAAATGGGTCAAATAAGTAGTATCACGATGAGGGATGCAAAGAAGGTGACTGCTGTCTTGAAACGGACATTGAGACCCGGCGGCATGGTGTTCGCTCAGCCGGGCCTGGGGACACACCCGCTGGAGTACTACTTTCGCCAGTACAAGATTCCGAAAAGTTACCTCGTGTGTAACGTGGCTCAACAAAGCGACTGGGAAAAGAACATCGGCAACTTCATTGTGCGATCTTTCCTTCCAAAAGATGTCGGGAAGATAAAGAGGGCCATTTTCGTCACCTCTTTCAGGGAAGCTCAGCCCCCAAAGAGTGTGCTTTTCTACGCCGAGAGCGAGTTCTGGCTTGATTACACCAACTTCAAGAAGACTGAAAATGTCTATGAAAGCGACTGGTCTGCCATCACGGTTTTCAAGAGGACCAAAGCGGCCACCAGGGCCCGATGAATCGTCCCGGTTCACCAGTGCACCCCTCCGCAGCCTTTGATCGTAGGGCGCGTCCGCCTCTTCAGTGAGTCGTGGAAGGCTTCGCAGTCTCGCTGGAGGTCTCGCCGCCCACCAGTCGAGGGAACGCTATCACCAGCGCCGCGACGCCGATGCAAACGGCCCCGCCGAGAGCGAGGCTGAACGGTACTGACCGCACGTCCGACAGGTAGGCGAGGAAGACCCCGCCTATCGCGGATATCCCCACGTAGACGATTATGAACAGGCTCGAGACCCTGCCTCTCATTTCCCTCGTCGAGCGGTTCAGCAGCATCGCGTTCGCCGCGGAGCCGGCTACGATGAAGCTGGCGGCCGAGCCGAACGAAGCGACGCACGAGAGGAAAAACGGCCGGAACAGCCCGAAGGCGACGAGCATTATCCCCAGCGATAGAAAAGAGCCCTGTATCAGGGTGGGCTCTTTCACGAAGCGGATAAGGTAGCTCACCAGCAGTGAGCCCACGATGGCGCCCAGCCCGGTCGTGGCCAGCAGGACGCCGTAGGCGCTGCTCCCCCTGTGGAGCACGTCCTGTACCAGCCCGGGGATGAGCACGATGTAAGACATGCCGAAGAAAGCGACGACGGACAGGACGGACAGAAGATAGGTCATCCACCTGTTGTCCCAGGCGTAGGAAAAGCCGTCCAGAACGCTGTGCATCATCCTCTCTTCAGTCGGCTCGGGCGCTCGCTGCGGGCGGATGAAGAACAGGGCGACTATGACGAAGCCGAAGGTCACCGCGTTGATGTAAAAGGCCACCACTGGTGAGGAGAAGGCGAGGATGGCCGCGGCTATGAGTGGCCCCACCAGTCGGGCCGCGTTCCACTGCGCGCTGGAGAGCGCGATCGCGTTCAACACGTCCTCGCGCGGCACGATGTCCGGGAGCAACGATTCCCACGCGGGGAAGCTGATGGCCACTCCTACACCGATGACCCCGACAGTGATCAGTATCACGGCCTTGTTGTCGACGCTGAAGGATGCGGCCACCGCCAGCGCGAACGCGCCGGCCATCATGATGATTTCGCTCAAGATGAGCAGCCCGCGACGGTCGTATCTGTCCGCCAGAGCTCCCGTGAACGGCACCAGGAACATGACCGGGACGAAGTTGACCAGGTTGACCGTCCCCACCCAGCTGTTGGAGTGGAGGACATTCTTGATGAGCCACAACAGCGCGGCGGTCTGCACCCAGGTCCCCACGTTGCTGAAGAGCTCGCTGGTCCAGAGGATCGCGTAGTCGCGGTGGCCCAGGGCCGACAGCACCCCTCCATGGAACAGGGTACGGCGCGCCCCTTCCCCTGCCTGCTTGCCCCCTCCGGGTTCTGAATCCATGGATGCCGCGTTCCTCCCGCCCGCCTCGCTTCCCCTTGTTGAATAGGCCGGAAAATGAACTTATCCTGCCTGGCGCGTGGTCGCGGCAGGGCCCTGGGGTCGGAATCCCGTCACTATAGCCAGATTAAGTTTCCGGCGTTTCTCTTATTGGAAACGGCGGCTCACTCGTATAAACTACTTTGTTGGTGCATTAAGGAGAGCAGGCTCTCCACGAAAGATACAGGGGGTTAACCATGGTTCAGGACCTTCATGGGAAATGGGTGCTCTTATCGGGCGCCGCGAGCGGTATCGGCAAGGAGACCTGCCTGCTCCTGGCCAACGAGGGCGCCAACTTCGTCATCATCGACATCGACGAGGACGGCCTGAGGACGACCGCCGATCAGCTGGAATCACTCGGCTCCAAGGTCATATGGAAAGTAGTCGACGTGACCAAGAAAGAGCAGATCCAGGAGCTGGCGGCCGAGGTCACGGGCAAGATCGGGACGGTCGACGTCCTGGTGAACAACGCGGGCATCGGCCACAACGAGGACCTGCGCCACACCAGCGATGAGACCTGGAAGCGCCTGATGGCTATCAACTTCTTCGCGGTGCTGGACATGGTCAACGCGTTCCTGCCCTCGATGATCGCCAAGGGCGGGGGGCAGATAGTGAACATGTCCACCGGGCAGGTGTTCTTCCCGGTCCCGACCTGGGGCGCCTACGCCGCCAGCAAAGCCGCGCTCGCCACCTACTCCGAGTGCCTGACCTGGGAGCTGGGGCTGTTCAAGATCCGCGTGACCACGGTCTTCCCGGGGCTCATCAGCACGCCATTCTACAAAGACGTCCACGCGGGCACGCTGCCTCAGAAGATCGTGCTCTGGTACATAAACGCTCTGGGCTCTACGCCGCAAGCCATGGCGCGCAAGATCGTCAGGGGCATCAAGCATCGCAGGCGCAGGGTCATCCAGTCGTTCATCAACTGGATGGACTACATCCCCAAGAGGCTGTCCCCGATGGCGTTCGACCTCGGCGGGGACCTCTTCGCACAGGCGCTCTGCGACCGGCGCAAGGAGATCAGGCCCGACGAGGATTGATTGAAAGCAGGCCCGGACAGAGCGAGCGGAGGGCGCCGTCACGCCCCCCGTCTCGATGATGTTTCGAGGGTTGATTTCGGGGGTTATCGTATATAATTCTCGTGGTCGCCCGACATACTACCTAGGAAGGGGTGGTGTACTTGATACCATACGACAGCTTCCTTATCGACGGTCCCTGGCTCCTGTCCATCGGCTTTATCGTGGGCAAGATCCTCAATAAGGCCATCGAGGACATGGACCAGCGAAAGAAGACGGTGTGGTGGATCAGCCTGGCCACTATCCTCGGCTTCTGGATCACCAGCATATCGCTCTACTTCAACCTGGAGTGGGTGCGTTGGATGTGGGAGATGTGCGGCGCGGAGTCAGGGCGCGACTGGATGATAAACAGCGGCGTCTTCAACTTCGACCACGAGAACGTCAGCACGACCGGCCACGCGATCGCGGCCATGATGTTCCTGACCTACCCGATCTGGATCAAGCTTGGTTTCAAGCTCGCCGGCGAGGGCAAGTGCGAGTAGCTCACGGCTTTTAGAAAACGGGTAACGACCTTTCCGGGGTGCCCAGGCGGCGCCCCGGATTTTTTTTGACATCGCTGAGGCGATTCTCAATCGCCGACCAATCTGATATTACTTATGCGTTCGCGTCTCGCCGGTATGTGGCTTGTAGCGCCGGCGCGAAGCGGGCGTGGTGTGATGAAAACGCAAGTATTACGGTCTCACCCCGGAACTTGCATGCTATAGACAGGGGGCGCAATGGAAGTCATCACCGATACCTCTTTCCTCGGCCTGCCGCTCTTCCGCCGGGGCAAGGTGCGCGACATCTACGAGGCGGGCGACCTCCTCCTCATAATCAGCACCGACCGCATCTCCGCGTTCGACGTGATCATGGCGGAGGGAATTCCCGGCAAGGGCGAGGTCCTCAACCAGCTGGCGGCGTTCTGGTTTGAAAAGACCGCGGACATCATCGAGAACCACGTGATCACGACCGATATGAGCCAGCTCACGCCGGACCTGCTCCCCTTCAAGGACAGGCTCCAGGGGCGCTCGATGCTGGTCCTCAAGGCCCAGCCGCTGCCCGTGGAGTGCGTCGTGCGGGGATACCTGGCCGGCAGCGGCTGGAAAGACTACCAGCAGACCTCCTCGGTCTGCGGGATCCCTCTTCCACCCGAGCTGAGGCTCGCCGACAGGCTGCCCGAACCGATCTTCACCCCTTCGACCAAGGCGGACATCGGGGAGCACGACGAGAACGTCACGATGAGAACCATAGAGGAGCAGATCGGCAAAGCGCTCGCTCGCGAGATCGAGACCGCCAGCCTGGCGCTGTACACTCGCGGCTGCGAGATCGCCGAGTCCCACCAGATAATCCTCGCGGACACCAAGTACGAGTTCGGGACCTGCGAAGGCAGGATGATACTGATCGACGAGATCTTCACTCCCGACTCGTCGCGCTTCTGGCCGCGTCAGAAGTGGGAGCCGGGACACGAGCAGGAGAACCTGGACAAGCAGGTGCTTCGAGACTACCTGGAGACGCTTGACTGGGAAAAGAAGCCACCTCCGCCCCCGCTTCCGCCCGAGATAATCGAGAAGACGGCCGAGACTTACCAGTACATCAAGGAAGTCCTGCTGGGAGAGTGAGCCGGTGCGGCTACGACGTGGTTCGAGCGACAAGTACCTGGTGATCATCAACCCGATGTCTCGCATGGGCAAAGGCCTTCGCAAGGCGCTCTGGCTGATCTCCAGGCTCGTCATCAGGCGAATCGACTTCGAGACCGTTCTCACCCGCACCGCGGGCCACGCGGAGAAGATCGTGGCCGAGCTCGACCACCACGTCGACGGGATAGTCGCCATAGGTGGAGACGGCACCGTCCAGGAGATCGTGAACGGCCTGATGAAGCGGCCGCCGGACGACCGCCCGGTTCTGGCCGTGGTCCCGGCCGGCCGGGGCAACGACTTCGCGCGTCTCATCGGCATCGGCAAGAGCAGGCGCAAGGCGCTGCAGTTCCTGCTGGGCGCCGATGTCACCGAGGTCGACCTGCTGAAGTTCAACGGGAGGTACGCCACCAACGTGATAGGCCTGGGATACGACGCGTCGGTGGCCGACCGGGCGCAGTACTACAAGCGTTTCCCGCTGGTGAGGTATGTCTTCGCGGCTCTGTACCTCATCTGGAAGAAACCGCCCCGCCTGCCGATGCGAATCGAGCACGAGCAGGGCACCTGGGACGGCGAGTTTCTCATCGTCGTAGTGGGGCACACCAGGAAGTTCGCGCGGCACGTCCGGATATTCAACGGCCTGCGCGTGGACGGAGGGGTGATGAAGATCGCGGCTTTCAGGCCGGGGCCCAGGCCGCTCTCCCTGCTGGTGCTCGCGTCGGCCGCGGTGGGCCTCGCCACCGCCTGGCCGCAGGCGACCGTGGCCGAGACCGACTGGGTTGAGATCACACCTGCCACGACGGTGAAGGCACAGGCGGACGGCGACCTTTTCTACCTGCCGGAAGGTCAGACACTGCGCGTCGAGCTGCTGCGCGCGGCGTTGAAGGTCAAGACACCGATAGGAAAAAGATAGGAAACCCCGCTATATGCGAAATGGGTGCCTGGCACCAATTTTGCATTTCTACTGGGTACCGCCAGGCACCGGCGGAGTCCCCGCGCCCAGGCCGATGACCGTCTGGCCCTTGTGGTCGACGGTCCCGGGTCCGATGGTGATCATCTTGTACTTGTCGCCCTCTTTCCAGGCCAGGATCGTGGAGTTCTGCCCCGCCTCGACCACCGGCATCTCCTTGAACTCGGGCTTCCCCGAGAGCTTGTCCTTGTACCAGGCGATGACCGGGTCCGTGCCGTCGGTGGTCCACATCTGCGCGGCGATGACCTCTTTCTTGCCTGACGCGTCGGTCGTGCTGAGGGCGGAGTTCTCGTCCATCTGGGCACCGGGGTAGACGGGCACGCCGAGCTCGGCTTCCGTCGGCACGACCGTCCTGTTCGCCGTCGACGCGGGTTTGCTCTTAGGTGAGGTCGGGGTCGTCGCCTTCGACGTCCCGGAACTCCCACAGCCCGCGGCCAGCATGCCGGCGAGCAGCGCAACGAACACGACGACGATCAGCGCACTGTTGCTCTTTTTCATCTCTCCTCCCGGTTTCAGCGGAATTCCCGGAGCGCGAGACCCCGAGGCGCCGGCGAATGTTCCTGCGCATGATTGTATTAGACTTTTGTGTCTCGCATAAAGATGGATAGAGGGGACTGTCCTCTTCTTGTATCAAAAAAGAAATGCGCCACCGGCACGTCGAACCGATGGCGCATCTTGTTTTCTCTATACCATGCTACTTCTTCTTGGCGACCACTTTCTTCTTTGCCGCGGCTTTCTTGGCCGCCGCTTTCTTCTTGGCCGCGGCGGCCTTGGCGCCGGGGCGCTTGGCCGTCTTCTTGGTGGGCAGCTGCATCTTGATGGGGCCCTTGAGCCTTTCGGGCAGGACCTCCTCGACGATGGCTGCGCTCTTGATGATCTCGAAATGGTCGACCGCGTGGATGGAGGTCGGCCTGGGCTTCTTGGCCCAGATCGCCTTCATCCGCATGCCGACCTCGAGCTTCATCTCGTCGAGCTCGTCGCAGAAGTGCATCATGCGGGTGTCCGAGCCGTCCAGGTTGATCCACACCGCCGTGAACGGGACCTTCATCAGGTGGCCGTTGTTGGGGTCGATGTAGGGGAACCGAACGACGGTGAAGCCCTTGAGGATACCCTCGGGGCCGCACTCCACCCACTCGTTCATCTCCTTGTAGCAGCGGGCGCAGGCCTTGCGCGGCGGGATGTAGACCATGCCGCACTCGGAGCACTTCACGCCCATGAAGCGGCCGTTGTCCCTCATCTCGTTGAGGTACTTGCTCCAGTACGGGCCCATGTGCCAGCCGAAGTCGTACTCTATGTGCCCCGACTCGTGGGTCAGCAGCTCGTACCCGTCGGGGGTGGTTGTCGACTTCCGCCTGTCAGTGTAAATACCCATTCGTTAACCTCCCTCGACTTATGGTAGATCCGCGCCCAGCACGAATACGTCAGACCAGCTGCAGCCACCGAATCCGGTGGCAAGAGCCTTCTTCACGTTCGGTATCTGCCTGTCGCCGGCCCTGCCCATTATCTGCCAGGCGGCCTCTGCCACCCTGATCAGCGCGGTGGCGCCGATGGGGTTGGTGGCGACGACTCCGCCCGACGGGTTGATGGGGATGATGCCGTCCATGTGCGTCGCCCCGCTGCGGATCAGCTTGGGCCCCTGACC
>Ga0209123_1003043_pt1 | contig 13168 bp, 10 predicted proteins | sample BarGraIncu00431A_FD_184500 | JGI IMG/M metagenome (GOLD analysis project Ga0209123, IMG submission 184500) | Arctic peat soil microbial communities from Barrow, Alaska, USA - Barrow Graham LP Incubations 004-31A (SPAdes) (version 2) | ecosystem: Environmental > Terrestrial > Soil > Wetlands >...
CCTGGCTATCCACCGCCTTGCCGGCAAACTCTCCCTTAAGCCTCTCGAAGGCGACCCGCTCATGGGCCGCGTGCTGATCGATGAGCACGAGGTCGGTACCCTGCTGGCAGAGTATGTAGGCCGCGTTGAACTGGCCGATTACGGACAGCGAGGAGAAGTACCCGGGCTCCTCCGCCATCTCAACGGCCGCCTTGGCTGCCACCTCAACGAATTGCTCCGTGGCTGACTCTACTGCTGGATCTCTGGTCAGCCCTATGGTTCGCTCAATTGCTGGACCTTGCACTGGTTCTGCAGAAACCCGATAGCTACTTTCACGCACCTGCGAAGGGGGAGGCTGCGTTATTCCGCCGGCGAACTGCGGTTGCACCGCGGAGAGCTCGGTATCCCTGGCTAGCGCGGTTCCTCCGGTGGCGACCGGCGTCTCACTGGCGGGAATCTGCGGTAGCGGCGCGGGCTGCAAAAAGGGTCGCAGCGGCGGTTGCGGACGCGCCTTAAAATCGACCAGAAGCTCCCTCACCTCGGCAACCCTTGCCGCACTGGCTCCCTGGGAAGCTGGCTGCGGCGGAGCAAGCGGCAAAGTCGTCTGAACCCGCGCCGGTGCAGCGGGAAACTGCGGCGCCTGCGGGGCGGTCCCGGCCCTTTGTTGCTCGCGCTTAAGCCACGGGGTCTGCTTCAGGACCGACTCCACTGCGCCCTGAATGGCGTCATGCACCCTTCCCTGCTCGCGAAAGCGGACCTCATGCTTGGTGGGGTGCACGTTCACGTCCACCTCGCCCGGGGGAATCTCTATGAAGACGGCAACCACGGGGTAGCGACCACGCTCCAGGAAATTGCGGTAGGCCTGGAGGATCGCGTGCTGCACCACCTTATCCTTGATGAACCTGCCGTTTATATAGGTGTAGAGATGGCTGCCGGCGCTGCGGCTGCACTCCGGCGCCGCGACCAACCCCGTCACCTTCAGCCCTCCCGCATCCTGATAGGAAACGGGATACAGCGAGGCTGCGATCGGGCGACCCAGCATGGTTGCCACGCGCTCCTTGAGATCCGAGTCGAGGGCACGGAACACCAGCTTTCCGTCGTTCAGGTAGGAGAAACGTACTTCTGGCCTGGAGATGGCGAGGCGCGTCAAGAGCTCACCGACGTGCCCCCCTTCAGTTTCCGAACTCTTCATGAACTTGAGTCGGGCCGGCGTATTAAAGAAAAGGTTCCTGACCGCGATCACGGTGCCTGCCGCCATGCCGCACCCTTTCACCTCTTTGATCCGTCCCCCTTCGGCGTAGATCTCCGTCCCCTCCACGGTCGCAGCTGCCCGGGTGGAGATGGTCAGCCGGGAAACTGAGGCGATCGAAGGAAGCGCCTCACCGCGGAACCCCAGCGTCGAAAGAGAGAACAGGTCCTCGTCACAGGTGATCTTGCTGGTTGCGTGACGCTCGAGGGCCAGGAGCGCATCTTCGCGGGACATGCCGCTTCCGGTATCGGAAACCTTAATGAGTCTTCTCCCCCCCGACTCGATCTCCACAATGACTTCCCGGGATCCTGCATCAAGTGCGTTCTCCACCAATTCCTTGGCCACCGAGGCGGGCCGCTCCACCACCTCGCCGGCGGCAATCTTGTTGGTCAGATTTTCCGGAAGTATCCTAATCGTTGTTGCCAAAGCAAACCTCACTAAAATCGCATTAAACGCGAGGCTCAAGATACCTTATGAGCCGGTTGTTTGTAAATCGCAGATTGCAACTCAAGTAGAGACGCATTGCATGCGTCTCCGTCCTTCACCCTTCACCCTTCACCCTTCACCCTTCACCCTTCACCCTTCACCCTTCACCGGCCTTGCCTTCGCGCTTTGGCCCGCTTTGGCCCGCTTTGGCCCGCTTTGGCCCGCTTTGGGCCGACTTATCCGACTTATCCGACTTATCCGACTTCCCGTTCTCCGCCCTGCACCTGCACTGCCCGTTCCGATTGCAGGCCAGCTAAAGAGTGTTATAAGGTAGAGCATGAAACTACCTTCACCTATTGTCGGCTGCTGCATCGCAGTCATCATTTCCGGTTTTCTTACCAGCCGGGCCGCTGCGGCAAACTCGCCATTTGCACACCCACCGACTTCCTATCTGCTGCAAGTAAACGGACAGACCTATCGGGAAAAAAGTCCCAATCTGAGGCGGCCGCCGGCAAGTCTGACCAAGATCATGACGGCGCTCCTGATTCTGGAGCATGGCCGCATGGATGAAGTGGTAACGGTCAGCGCCGGGGCCTCCCGGGAGACCGGCAGCAGGATCGGCCTAAGGCGTGGCGACCGCCTAAAAGTCAGGGATCTCTTGGCCGCAACCCTGATAGCGTCAGCGAACGACGCCGCGCGCGCTCTGGCCGATCACCTGGGAGGGAGCCAAAAGGCCTTCGTGAAACGGATGAACGATCGGGCGCTCAGCCTCAAACTGCAGAACACGCACTTCACCAATGCCTGCGGCCACGATCAAAAAGGGCTTTACACCAGCGCGAATGACCTAGCGATCCTCAGCGAGCGCGCACTTCGTATCCCGCTTTTCGCCGAACTGGTGGCCCGGCGTACCATGCGCATCACGACCCTGAAAGGCAATCGCTCCTACGGGCTTAAAAACAAGAACCGGCTGATCGGCCGGTATCCCGGAGCCCAAGGAGTAAAGACCGGCACCACGCCCAAAGCAGGCAAATGCCTGGTAGCCCTCGCCGAGCGCGGCGACACCAAGGTCTTGCTAGTCCTGATGAATGCCCGCAACCGGTGGCAGACGGCACCAGCCATGCTGGATGCCGGCTTTGCCGCAGGGCTCGAGGAGAAACCAGCGCATCAGAAAAATAAAGAACCTGATTAACCTGATCTGCAGCAACTTAGCTCAGGACACCTGCAATGACGAGTAGGGAGGAAGGCATGCGACATTACCGTAAGGAACTCTGGTTCGAGATCAAAACCAGGCGCGGCTTCGTTAACATCACCCGCGACCTGGAGCGCTCCCTTGCTGAGAGTGGCATCCAGGAGGGGTTGCTGTTATGTAACGCGATGCACATTACGGCGAGCGTTTTCATAAACGACGACGAGTCTGGGCTGCACCAGGACTTTGAACAGTGGCTGGAAGGTCTGGCCCCGGAAAAGCCGCACTCGCGTTACCGGCACAACTCTGGTGAAGATAACGGCGACGCACACTTGAAAAGGACCATCATGGGGCGGGAGGTCGTGGTGGCGATCACCAGCGGCAAGCTCGACTTGGGCCCTTGGGAACAGGTTTTTTACGGAGAGTTCGACGGGATGCGCAAGAAGCGCGTGCTGATTAAGATCATCGGCGAGTGAAGTTCCCTTAGCCATAAGGGAAAGAAGTAATCGGACCTGACACCTCACGTGGCCAGTGCCACGCCGATGCTGCAAAAATCTGATGGGATCGCCTCAAGGAGACTGTCATGTCCCTTCCTTATTCTGGCAACTGGCACCTCCGGAACATTTTCCTGATACCGCTACTACTGCTGCTGGGCCCCTTAACCTCCTGCCACGCCAAGGACATCAACCTCGCTCAAATCAAGCTTCCCCCCGGCTTCGCAATTGAGATTTTCGCCGGAGACGTCCCGGGCGCCCGTTCCCTCGCCCTCGGGTCCAAGGGAACCGTTTTTGTCGGCACCCGTGACGAGGGAAAAGTTTACGCGATACGGAACGCGGGGAGTCCCCGGGCGAAAGTCATCACTCTTGCCAAGGGACTCAACATGCCAAACGGCGTGGCCTTTCGGGATGGAGCACTCTACGTTGCCGAGATCAGCCGGGTGATACGTTTCGATGACATCGAGGACCACCTCGACAGCCCGCCCAAACCGGTGCTGATAAACGGAAGTTTCCCCCATGAGAAGCATCATGGCTGGAAGTTCAACCGCTTCGGTCCTGATGGCAGGCTCTACGTGCCGGTCGGCGCGCCCTGCAACGTCTGCGAATCGAAGGACCAGCGCTTTGCCTCCATCATGCGCATGTCCCCCGAGGGAAAAGATCTGGAGATTTTCGCGCGCGGCGTGCGTAATACGGTCGGCTTCGACTGGCACCCTACCAGCCACCAACTCTGGTTCACCGATAACGGGCGCGATCAGTTGGGTGACGACACGCCGCCGGACGAGTTGAACCGGGCGGCGGCGTCCGGTTTGCACTTCGGCTTCCCCTTCTGGCACGGCCGTGAAATACCTGACCCTCAATTCGGGTCGAACATGAGAAAAGGGGAATTCGTCCCTCCCGAGATCGAGCTTCCCGCACATGTGGCAGCTCTCGGCATGCGCTTTTATACCGGCGCCATGTTTCCTGCCGAGTACCGCAACCAGGTCTTCATCGCAGAGCATGGTTCCTGGAACCGTAGCGTCCCGACCGGCTACCGGGTGTCACTGGTCCGCCTCCAGGGCAACAAGGCGGTTTCCTACCAAGTATTCGCCGAGGGATGGCTTTCCAGAGGAGACGCCTGGGGACGCCCCGTCGATCTGCAAGTCCTGCCAGACGGAAGCCTCCTAGTTTCCGATGACCGGGAGGGCGCCATCTACCGTATAAGCTACCGGAAGTAACCACGAAACCGCATGGAGGCAAGGAGTCCTCTACTCTCCGACGCGGTGCTAAGCGATTGATTACCGCCCCGACAAAGCCCCACCGCGTCCTTATCCCCCCCTTGCCCTGCGGATCCCCCTGGAGGCCTCTCATGTCCCGAATGCTTTGCCTCATACCGGTCTTACTTTTATCCGCTCCGCTCTCCTTCGCATTCGCCCTGGATGGCTGCCCCGACCTCACTCCTTCCGCGGCCAGGGCGCAGGTGACCGGTCTGCGCCAGGAAATCCGTCACCACGACGAACTCTACTATAAAAGCCTGCATCCGGAGATCAGCGATGCGCAGTATGACCGTCTCTTTGCCGAGTTAGTTCACCTTGAGCAATGCTTTCCAGCAGTTTCAGCTACAGGTTCACCGAGCCAGGCGGTCGGCAGCGACACCGGTTCAAACTCTCCCAAATTGCGTCACGACCGCCCCATGCTGAGCCTCACCTCAGCAATCGGGCCAGAAGCGATCGCAGCGCTGCTGCAGAGGGCCGCGGCAGCGGGAACCCCGCCGAGGCTGCTGGTTCAGCCCAAGGTAGACGGTTTGCCGGTTGAATTGATTTACCTCGCTGGCCAACTTGCCTCCGCAGCAACGCGTGGAGACGGGCACTTCGGCGAGGACGTCACAGCAAGGGTCCGGAAAATCACCGGGATACCGCAGTCCTTGTCCGGCTCGTTTCCGCCGCGGGTGGCGGTGCGAGGCGAAATTTACGCGGATCTGGGCCTCATGGCACTGGCCAATGAAGCGGCGCCTGAGCCTTATGCCTCCCCGCGCCATTTTGCGGCGGGGACTCTCAGGTCGCAGGATCCCGCACCGTTCGCCCTGGCCGCCTTGCGTATCTTTCCCTTTGAACTGGTGAATGCCGAAGAAGGAGTTGGTGCAGCCTCGGATCTCGCTGCGCTGAAAAAGCTGGCGGAGTGGGGTTTCCCGGTCCGACTCGACCTTACCTGGCAGGTCCAGACACTGGAGCAGATCCGTTCCCTCCACCAGCAATATCTCTCCAACCGCGGAGAATACCCGTTTGCGGCCGACGGGATCGTAGTGAAACTGGACGACCTGGCCGAGCGCCGCCGGCTTGGCTCAGGAGCCAGGGCACCCTTTTGGGCCGCCGCCTGGAAATTCCCGCCGTCAACAGCAACGACGCTGGTGCGTGCCATCCGTTGGCAGACCGGCCGCACCGGCCGTCGCACCCCGGTGGCAGAAGTTGATCCGGTTAGCCTGGGAGGAGTTCGGGTAAGCCATGTCTCGCTGCAGAGCACCGAGACTGTGGCCCGGCTCGGAATCGCGTCCGGAGACCGGGTGCTTGTTGCGCTCGTTGCGGATGTCATACCTCAGGTACAGGAAGTTCTGGCAAAGGGACCGCGGGTACCCGACGCGACAGCTCCCCCGCCCGTCCGGTCCGAGCCCGACGCCTGCCTGGCAGACACGCCCGACTGCAGAGCCCAGTTCCTGGCGCGGGCGACCCATTTTGTTTCCAAAGCCGGGCTCAATATCCCGGGACTCGGGCATGGCCGCCTGCTGAAGTTGATGGAGGCAGGGTTGGTAACTGATCTGCCATCCCTCTTTAGGCTAAAGTCGGAAGAGGTCTCTGCGGTCGCCGGTTTCGGAGCGCGGTCGGCACGGCGCCTGACGGCGGCAATTGGACGCCTCGGCCGGCCGCTGTCGTTTCGCCTGGTGGCCGCCCTCGGCATTCCCGGGGTTGGGCCAGCTGCCGAGCAACGGCTGGCACGACAGTTCGGCACGCTGAATGCGCTGTTGGGCAAGGGACTGGGGGATCAAAAGGTAGAGGGGAAAGGGCAGGAGGATCAAAGTGGGGGAAACGCAGCGGAAAGCGTGCGCAGTTTTTTTTCAACCCAAGGCGGCGCGCAACTCTTGGCGGACTTGCGGCAACTCGGTCTGCTATGAACGGAAGATCTTACTGACGGCGCGGGGGCGCTTTCCAAAGGAGGAGCGCATGCAATGTATTGGTCAATTCTGCCGACTGACAACACCAATCAGGTAGAGACGCATTGCATGCATCTCAGCGCTGCCGACGACTAGTTGATCTAAGTGTGATGAGGTGAAAGAGACGCATGCAATGCGTCTCTACCCAGCACGTGCAAAGACGAGGCAGAGTGTGCACGGTAATCAGAGTGTGCACCGTGACCGAAGCAGTCAACAGCCGATCAAAGTGTCTAAAGACAACCAGCCAGCACAAGCTTTTTCAGAGCGCTTGGGCTAACCGGTACAGCGTACCACCAGCACGGTGATATCGTCAGGTTGCGGATCAGGCATCCCCGTTAGATTGATCAGGCGATCGACCATTTCCAGTGCGCTTTTCTGACCGGCCATCTGCTTAGCGAGTATTTTGTTGGTCAGTTCCAGCTGCGGATTGGCATCGATCAGCCCGTCGCTGAAAAGGGCAAGTGCGTCCCCCTTCTCAAAAACAACGGTTCCCTCCTGGTAAAGCTGCCCCCCCTGCACACCGACCGGGAGACCTCGGGGAGTAAGGCTCTCAACCGAGCCGTTGGCACGCCGGAGAAAAACATAACCGTGACCGCAGTCGACAAAAGTGAGGCTGCGCCGCGTCACGTCCAACTGCGAGTGAAACAGGGTCACGAAACTTTCCGAGTTCTCCAGATCGCTGAGGAGCGCCCCTTCTGCGAGGTGCAGCGCCTGCCCCGGGCTGTTATAGAGCGTCACGGCATGAAGCGCGGCCCTGACCGTTGCCATAAGCATGGCCGCCGCCATCCCCTTTCCCATGACGTCGCCCAGGGTGATATTGAAGAGAGTCGGGGAAACCTCCTGCCAGTCGTAATAGTCCCCTCCGACCTGCTTTGCCGGAAGGCACCTGGCGGCAAGGTCAAATCCCGGGATCCGCGGGTAGCTGCGCGGCAGGAGTTTGGCCTGGATTTCCGCTGCATACACCAGTTCCAGCTGCAGCAGATAGTGGCGCATCTCGGAGTCCCGCAGGGCTGCCTCCGCCTTCTTGCGCTCGCTGATGTCACGGTAGATTCCGATGTTGCCGGTCGGTACGCCAAAGCGGTCCAGGCGCTTCAACGCGAACAGTTCCCCCGGGAACACCTCGCCGTTTTTCCGGCGGAGATTCACTTCCAGAAGCTTCCCCTGAACCGACTCGTTCAGGTCGAAAACGGCCTTGCCGGCCAGTTGGTACCCCTCATCGTCGGCATACAAGATGCCTGCGTCCTGATCGACCACATCCTCAGTCTCATAGCCGAAAATCTCCATCAGGGCCGGCTGGTTCACATGCTGGATTTTTCGGCTGTGATCGGTGACCATGATGACATCACGGATGCTGTTGAAAAGGTTCCGGTAATCCTCAGCCCTCTTTTCAATCTCGGCATAGGCTCTTTCCAGCGCCTGTTCCGTTTTACGCTGCTTGGCGCGCTCCTTGGCCTCGGTCAGGGCGCGCTGCACCGCCGGAACCAGCCGCGACAGCCTGTTTTTCAAAACATAGTCGGTGGCACCACTCTTAAGCGATTCGATCGCCGCTTCCTCGCCGAGCTTCCCGGAAACAAATACAAAGGGAAGGTCGGGATGCAGTTCCCGGACCATGCCGAGCGCGCTCATTCCGTCAAAGGTCGGCAGGGCGAAGTCGGCCAGGATCAGGTCGATCCCGCCGCGCTCCAGCGCGACGCCAAACTCTTCCCGCCTGGATACTACCTGAATCTCGCAGTCGACCCCTTCCGCGGAAAGGGTCATCTGGACCAGTTCGGCGTCCATGGGATCATCCTCGAGATGGAGTATGCGCAGGCTTTTGGTCATCATGAACCACCTTTGTTGATAGGAGGCGGCTCGTTTACGATGGCCCAAAAGGCACCGACCTCCTTGACGGCATTGATGAATTCCGCGAAGTTGACCGGCTTCACCACGTAGGCATTAACCCCGAGCCGGTAACTTTCGACGAGGTCACTCTCCTCGCGCGAGGAGGTAAGCACGACCACGGGTATGAACTTCAGCCTTTCGTTGGATTTAATGGCACGCAGCACCTCGAGGCCGTCCACCTTGGGAAGCTTCAGGTCGAGTAGAATGACCGCCAGGTTCCCGTCGTCCCTCCCAACGTAGGCCCCGGTCTGGAACAGGTAATCCAGCGCTTCAGCACCGTCACTGACCCGGTCTACCTCATTTGCCAGATTATGTTCGGAAAGTGCCTCCAGGGTCAGTTCGGCATCGTTGGCGTTATCCTCCACCAACAGGATACGTTTGAGTTTCATGGTTGAATCTCCTCTTTTTTGGGCAGCGAGGAAGAAGGTCGTGCCATGGCACTGCCCTCCTGAGGCCCTGGCCCGTCCTTCGTGCCGAAGAATAGCAGGTAATGACGCTTCTTCTCGTGCGGCCCAATAATGCGGGCATTTCAACCCGAAGCTTCCCGCTGCACACTCTGAAGTTTACCACAAATAGGCGCTGGTTTGACAGCAGGCAACTCTCCCCCACAGGATAAAGTAATGCTCGCCAATAAAGTCACAAACAAGGGCGCCATAATTGAGACACGATGAGATTAAACCAATACCTGCATAGCGGAGAATGATCCTCTTGGCGACTGGCGGGTGCGATATGCTGCTCTAAAGCAGCATATCTGGCAAGAGTAGCACTTGGCTATTGAGTAGCAAACCGGCACTGCCAATGCTTGAGAAGGAATCAGCCCTGAACCGGTTAACTCAACCTAATATCATTACCTCAGACTGTTTGAGGCCGATACCTTGGTTCACCTCGACTGCTTCAAATTGAAGACAACCGTGAAAAAATCTGATATAGCTTGTTTCTTGAGAGCCATTACTCTTTTGTACCGAAGGAGCCAATATGAGACAAAAAGCTGTGCTGGCAATTGCGATTACCTTACTTTCCATCACCACCGCCTGGGCAGTGTGGGAATCCCCGCCGGCAGGAGTTTCAGGCTCGAACCTGGGAGCCGTCACTGGAGGCGATTTCAAGAAGGCCCACGCGATCATCGATAAAAAATGCGTTGCCTGCCACACCTCCGAAAGGATCGATGCTGCGCTGGCGTCCGGCAAGGACATGCTCCAGGTTCAAAAGGCGATGGAGAAAAGAGGGCTTAAGCTCGACAGCAATGAGCATGAGGTATTGGGAATATTCTGGAAACAGACCCCGTTGAAGGGGATGAAATAAGGTCCCGACAGCGGACCCGATGATTTCAGGGGGCTACCTGCCCTTCGGCGAGGCAGCTCCACCTTTCGACGTTTTTTACGATCACCCAGATGCAGGTGCCCACCTCGATTGCCCTTCCCTGCCTGTAAAAAAGGGCGACCTCCCGGCTTCCCCGTTTGAAACGCCCTTTCCCCTCAGATCCAGGCACTCCACCAGCCGTGATAGCTGAACGGGACGTGATGCGTAAGACGTACCCTTGCGATGGGGCCAGCGCCAACGTCATCTGCCCTGAGGACGGCCAGGTAACTTCGTTTGGTAGGACTATCGTAGACCTCAACCAGCAGGAAACCAGGCTCGGCTGGGTCCTCCGGCTGATAGCTCCGCCCCGGAAGTGGCACGAATACCGGTTCGGTAAGATAGCAACCAGCGCCAAAATCGTAGCATTGCGTGGCTCCGGTCCGGACGTCGACTCGGCAGACAATGGTCCAGAAGAAATCTCCCGGCCTGGTTTTGATCAGGTATCCAAAACGGTAATCGCCACAGCGATGCCGTTCATTAACCCGGGGCCACTCGTAACTCCCCTCATCAAGTACTTCCTCACGAATACTTCTCGCCGCAGGATCAATCAGGTAGCGCCGCAGCGAGCCAGGAAAAGCGTACTCGCCTCGACGTCCCACCATGACTGCCGAGACAACCGGGTCTGCACCGACAAAGTGGTCGGGATTCTGATAGCCGATAAAATCGGCGACGATCTCGGAGCCCTTTTCATACGCATTGCAGGAGTGCCACATAAAGCAGGCGCGGCTTTCCAGCATAAGCGGCAGCGTATCCCGATCGCGGTCCAGCACCATAACAAGGTTGCCTTTTTCCGGCTTCCAGGAAAGCGCTTCGGCCAGACTCTTACGTCCCAGGAAAACGGACCAGAAAGCTATTTCAACCGGATGGAGGATGAAAACCAGATGGCGCTCGGTGACGAACCAGTCGTGCATGTAGACGTTACGCGGCATGGGGAGCGCGCGATGCATCTTCAAAGCGCCGCCTCGCTCGAAAACCGTGACATGGAGTTTGGGACTAGGACCGTACAGCACCCCAAAATGTAGCCAGTCCCCGGAGCGGGGATCAGTCTTGGCGTGAGCCGCGTACATCGTGAAGCCGTCGGGAAGCCCGAGTCGGGAAATTCCGATGGTCTCGAGACTGTCACAGTCAAGCTCATAGGGAAGGGCACACTCGTCGAACGCGTAGAGTCTCCCCTGCCAGGGAAACACCGTGATCCCGGCTTGGCCCGTCAGTTCTCCGGTACCCATGAAATTGGCCCAGAAGCCGCCGGGCGCCTGGGTACTCCAACTCGGGTAGATGAACTTGCCGGCAGCCTGCTCCGCGAGATATTTAGCGGTGCGCACGAACCTGTTCCGATAATGGACACCTGAATCATGGAAGGCAAACGATTGCACCATCCCGTCGCCGTCCAGAAGATTACGCTTGCGCAATCCTCCCCGGTCGAAGATCCCCGGCCCGTTCCGGTACAGGGTGCCGCGCAACTCTGCGGGGATACGGCCCTCGATACTCGCCTCGTAACTGTACTCTGCACGTAAAGAGGTGGCGAGGCCGAGGTACGGCCGAGCGGGATCTCCGAAATCCTCAAAAACATCCTTTCTCAGCGGTGGACTGGTAGCACACCCGGAGAATGCGAGAGCAGCCGCGGTTTCTCCCGCAAGAAATAACAGTTGACGGCGCGAAAGCATAGGCGACTCCTGCTACCTATAAAGTTGCCAGGGTTATGTCTACCGGGATTCCTTTCAACTCTTCCATAGCCTGCACCACCTTGACAAAGTCCGTCCTGATCAACAGATTCTTATCCGCCAAAAGGTGCAAGGCTTGCCCGACGCTGCTGGCTCCGGCTACTGACCGATGGGCTTCCAAAAAGACCCTATTCCCAAGGGCGCAGACTTTAATCGGCTGGTTGATGACAGTTACCCGGGTACCTTTGGGGACCATCTTATACAGCCTGACGATATCTTCAGGATAGAGTCGCAGGCATCCGTGGCTCGAGCGCCGTCCGATGCCCCATGGTCTGTTGGTACCGTGGATAAGAAGATCCCGTCGTGAAAGCCGCAGGGCGTGGCTCCCTAAAGGGTTATTAGGCCCGTGAGGCACCACTTTGGGGAGAAAGGGAAATTCCAAGCGAATCGAGTTGGGGACATGCCAGGCGGGACCGGTGATCTTCTCAACGACCGTATAATTGCCGACCGGCGTATCGCGCCCCTGATCGCCAATGCCCAGAGGGAAGGTCACTACCGGGCCCGGTTTCCTGTTAAAATAATACAAACGAAATTCGGGGATGTTAATCACAATCCCGGAACGGGTCGGCAATTCAGGCAGAATCCAGGCAGAAGGAATAACGACAAGGGTGCCGCCAGGTGGAATCCAGGGGTCGGTGTGCGGATTGGCGTCGGCAATAGCATTGAAGCCAAGATCGAATTTACGGGCGACCTCGATGAGCGACTCACCAGCAAGGACCTTGTAGTTACTAAGGCTGCCGATCACGCTTACGTCATACCGGTAGACCGCTGCATCCGACCATGCTTGGGGGCAAACCGTCGCGCAGGTAACTGCCAGGATCGCCACGAAGAACCGGCAAAGGAAGCTCTGCATTATATGCAAGCCCTCGTGCACTTGGGCCAGAAACAGATTGCATCCCCAGGACTGGGAGGATGCCCGAGACTTTCAGCAGGCAACAGGCCTCATCACGCAGTTACTTTTTCTGTCCCAATTCAAAAGCCCTTATCGCCCTTTTAGCGGCGAGATCCGCTTCCGACGCCGAGGCCGCTGCCGCTTTAGCTGCAGCCTCGGAGCGATCAGCACTTTCCGTGGATCTCCTCGCTGTTTCAGTTGCAGTATTGAGCAGAGACCTGTCTGCCGGAGCCAGATCAAGTGTCTTAGGCAAATTGTTTAGTTGAGCTTCCAGGTTGTTCAAGCGCGTCTCGAGAGTGCCCACCCGAGTTTCCAGTCCTGCATTCTTCAACTCTAGGGCATTTTCCTTAGACTCCAGAATATCAACCTTGCATGAGATGGGATCTATCTGCTCTTTGACAAAACCCTTTGTGGCGCAACCGGAAGCAAGAATCAGCAGCAGGGACGACCCAACAAACAGATGCCTTTGCATAGTGGTACCTCCGAAAATGTCAGTTCCCGACCTCACAGTGGTGGTAGGCAGGGCGATTACACTTGTTAAAGCCAACCAATAGTACCAATGCGGTACACGTTTGCAACCCATACCTACCATTTTAACGCCAAGCGAGGAAATCGAGATGGATCGCAGACCATAACGCAAAAAGCCCCACCAAGTTTCCTTGGTGGGGCTTTTCAATTAAATTCCCTGCGGCGACCTACTCTCCCACACAGTTACCCATGCAGTACCATCGGCCCAGAGAGGCTTAACTTCCGTGTTCGGGATGGGAACGGGTGTGACCCTCTCGGTATAACCACAG
>Ga0209123_1003044_pt1 | contig 13159 bp, 13 predicted proteins | sample BarGraIncu00431A_FD_184500 | JGI IMG/M metagenome (GOLD analysis project Ga0209123, IMG submission 184500) | Arctic peat soil microbial communities from Barrow, Alaska, USA - Barrow Graham LP Incubations 004-31A (SPAdes) (version 2) | ecosystem: Environmental > Terrestrial > Soil > Wetlands >...
GCTGCAGCTTCCAGCCTGAAAACACAGGCCCAGGATCTGGTGCAAGTGGTGGCGGTATTCAAACTTGGGGAGGCAGACCAGGGTCTCGTGCAAGTCCCCGCAAAGGTACGCTCCAGAGCACCCAAGTCGACTCCGTTCAAAGGGACGGATCGCCGTCTGGGAGGTGTCCCCAAGGGCGCGACCGCCAGAGCGCCGATGGTTGTCAAGCCTGCAGTCAAGGTGCAAACAAGTTTTGCCAGTGGGGATGCAGACTGGGAAACTTTTTAAGGCCCGTCCCACAGGCCTTTGTAAATCGGGCTCTCAATCAGAGATACCTATTTCGTCGTTGGTTCCAGACAATGCTCGACACGGGTTGCCCAATGGGTTGACCCGTGCGCTAAAGATCAGCGTACGCACTAACCATCTGATCACCCGCCATTTCATAGATGCTGACTTGCCCGCGCCCCTTCGACTTGGCCTGGTACATGGCAACGTCGGCGCAACGCAGCAAATCAGACATGTTGCTGGCGTTGTCGGGACAAACGCTGATGCCGATGCTGGCACCAATAAAGACGTCTTGCCCCCGCAGGGGTACCGCCTGCGCAAGCATGTGAACCATTTTTTGAGCAACGGCCATCATGCCGCTGAGTTCATGGATATTTTCAAAGATCACCGCAAACTCGTCACCGCCAATGCGACAGACCACATCGCTGTTGCGCAGCAAAGAATTGAGTCGCAGAGCAACCACTTGCAGCAGTTCATCGCCAACTTCGTGACCCAGCGTGTCGTTGACAGCTTTAAACCGGTCCAGGTCAATGAACATCAAACCACAACGGGTGCCATTGTTCAACGCATTGGTCACGGCCTGTTCAGCGCGTTCCTTGAAATAGTGCCGGTTCGTCAGGCCCGTCAAGCTGTCTCTGTAAGCCAGCTGATTTAGCCGCACATCCCGGTCATGGATGTGTGACAGCATGGTGTTAAAAGCTTGCGACAACTCGCCAATTTCATCCTTGCTCTCCACAACCTCGCGCAAGGTGTAGTCCTCGTTGCGAGTTACGTTGTGGGTGAGATGACTGGCCAAACCATCTCAAAAGGTATTGATCAATGCGAGATATGTCCGATTTGCATATCAGGTAGTCGGGTATCGCCATAGCGACATTGCAACAGGCTTGCCAGAATTAACGTCTCGACTACGCAAGTCGTTAGAAGCTTCAACTTGAAATCCATGACCCACTAAATTGCGTCTTGGGGGTCAGATTGAATAAAAATGAATTCTGTAAAGAAGAATCAAAAAAAGAGACATTTATGACTACGAACACAACTCAGCTGCATGACATTTCAAACAAAGCACCACGAAGTTGGTACAAACAACTTTGGGTCCAAGTTATTGTCGCTATGGCGATTGGAATCGCAGTCGGACACTATTACCCTAGTGCTGGTCTGAGCATGCAGCCTTTTGGCGACGGTTTCATCAAGCTGATTCGCATGCTGATCGCACCAATTATTTTCTGCACTGTCGTCCTTGGTATTGCCAAAATGGATGACATGTCGAGAGTGGGCAAGGTCGCCATCAAAACTCTAATTTACTTTGAGGTGATGACGACGTGCGCGCTGGTCGTCGCGCTGGTAATCGTTAATCTCTGGCAGCCTGGTGCGGGCATGAACGTCAATGCGTCTACCCTTGATGTCGGGGCTGTCAAGGTGTATGTTGATCAGACACATGCTCACGGAATTATTCCATTTCTCATTAACATCATTCCTTCGACTGTAGTTGGATCGTTTGCTGAGGGAAATGTTCTACAGGTTTTGTTTATTTCGGTGATCTTTGGTTGTACGTTAGTCGCACTGGGAGGGCGCGGCAAGCCATTGGTCAACCTGCTCGAAGTTATCTCAAGCATGCTGTTTGGAGCAGTGGCTATTGTCATGTGGGCGGCGCCAATCGGTGCCTTTGGTGCTATTGCTTTCACTGTCGGGAAGTACGGGGCCGGGGCCCTTGTATCGTTGGGTAATTTGTTGGTCTGTTTTTACGTGATATGTCTCGTTTTCGTATTCTTGGTGCTTGCCCCGATATCGAAAATGTGCGGTTTTAGTCTTTTCAAACTGCTGCGATATATCCGCGAGGAAATTCTCATCTGCTTCGCGACCACATCATCGGAAGCGGTTCTCCCGCGAATGCTGACGAAAATGGAAAACCTTGGCTGCAAGCCCAGTGTCGTCGGACTCGTTATCCCGACTGGCTATTCTTTCAATTTGGACGGCACATGTCTATATCTCGCCGCCGTCAGTGTGTTTCTAGCCCAGGCGACCAACACACCGTTGGACATTTACCAGCAGCTCGGACTCCTCGTCGTGTTGTTGCTGACCTCGAAGGGTGCAGCAGGTGTGGCCGGTGCCGCTTTCGTGGTACTGGCCGCGACCTTGTCAACGGTGGGATCAATTCCTGTTGCGAGCGTCGCACTCGTGTTGGGAGTTCACCGTCTGTTGGCCGAAGGCCTGGTTCCCACCAATCTGATTGGCAATGCCGTCGCAACTATTGTCATCTCGAAATGGGAAGGTGCACTTGATGAAGACAAGATGCATCAGGTATTAAACGAATAGATACCGTAAATGGCTTCATGATTTGAATAGCGCCAACATTCAAATCACGAAGCACTCCAATGTGATCAACAGCACTTTGGAATCTAGCTCAGACCTTGTTTATTTAACAATGTCGCTTATTTTTAGCGACGGTGCTAGCTATAAATATGTATCCCTCAATCCTACATATAGGAAAGGTACGTCTCAACATTTTGCATCGACTTACTACATTTATATATGTGCTTTACCAACGTCAATCTCTAATTTTTAAAACAAAGGACTTATATGTCAAAAACAATTTTTAATAAATGGACACTCATTCTTATACTTACTGCCGCTACTTTAAATGCAGCTGAAGCTCAGGAGACCAGTTTCAAGTTCTCTGGCCTAGTTGATGTGGGAGCGAAGATCACAAGCAATTCGAATAGTGCATTGAACAAATCAGAAATCATAAATAATAATTCTGGAACGTCTGCATTGTTTCTTGATGCAGCTCGCAATATTGGTGCAGAAACTAAAGCTTCCATTCACTTTGAATTGGATATAAACCCCGCGTCCAGTAGTTCTCTAAGCGGAGCGAATAACAACACTCAAGCATATAGTGGTACCCCATTCCAGGGGGAGCAGTATGTTTCCTTGACGGGTCGCTTTGGTGACGTCAAGTTGGGAACTCCAAATTCTGCAGCATTTGTAGCAAGTCAGGTTTCTGAACCGCTAAGCACTCAGTTGGGTAGCGGCTACTCTGTTGTCTTTGGTCGCCTAGGAACCGCTGCAATTTCTGGCATGAACCAGGTTGACGGGAACGGAGCGGGTCGCATTCTGCGCCATGAAAAGTCGATAATATATACAAGCCCCGCGTACAACGGCTTAAAGGGATCTGTTGAATACGCATTTGGAAATGATAATTCGGCTACTGTTACCAGTGACTCAAATACCAATACTGCGATTTCAGTGCAATATAGTCAGGGCTCGCTCAATGCAATCTATGTATTCAACAATGAGAAGGCTGGATCCAACGGTGCTTCTGGCCCTGCAGCCACATTTGGAACTACTCCCATTGTTAGCCTTCCAGTAAATACAGATATTAGCTGGAACATGGCATCGGCGAACTACAATTTTGGGACCTATACGTTGTATGCAGGCTTGACAACAACCAAGCACAATGCACCGGTTCCCTTGGAGGACTCCTCTTCATGGAATGTTGCAGGTAAGTACGCACTCAATCCAGATATTGATTTGATGGCGAATTACTTGGTGCGTAGCACTAAGCTTGCGAATACATCGAATGCAACTTTGATTGGTCTGGGCATGAATTACTACCTGGACAAGCAGACCAACCTCTATGGACGATATGAAAATCAGAGTTTTGACGCTAATGGCACTGCCAAGTCAACAAGCCAAAGCATTTGGGCCTTTGGCATTCGATACCTCTTCTGATCTGGAGTAACTTACTCATATTTTGACTTTGCCACATTCCGTAAATTTATGAAGTAAGGTGTAGCAAAGTCATTAACACATTCCGGTGCTAGCTCATACCTTTTGTGCGCCGTTCCAGACTCTCTTCCGAGAGTGCTACAAAGGTTCTAAATGAAACTGGAACGTAGGGGGGGCGCCGCTCACAAAAATTCGACGGACATAGCACCGGAGTTCTGAGTCCCAAACCCTGCGCACAACAAATACTGGTTCGACAATACAGCCGAACTTTGCCGGTTTTGTTCATTAAATCAAATCAATTGACGGATGCGCGACTCGTTTTGCCAGTTTAGGGCGCCATCCTTTGGCGTGACTAGACGCTCCCGAAGAAGCGCAAACAGAGATGAAGCATCACAGGGTATTTCGGTAGGTCGCTAGTAAAAGAAAAATAGAGCATCCCAGATTTTTAGGAAAACACCATGAAATATTACCTCTCCAATATTTCCATTACCAAGCGACTTGGCCTGGGATTCGCGTTGATCCTACTGCTATTCCTAGCGTCCATTTTGGTTGGGATAGCCAAGCTCAACGACTCTGCTGTATCTACACGGCACATGCTGCACAGCCCAATCCAGACCGAACGTCTGATCAGCGATTGGTACCGCGACATCCATACCAGTGTGCGCCGTATAACGGCGATTGCCAAAAGCAGCGATTCCTCGCTGGCAGCCTATTTCGCCAAGGATACAGCGGCAGCCGTCGAGCGTACGATCAAGGCACAGAAAGCATTAGAGACCTTGATGACCACCAACGAAGAGAAGAAGCTGCTGGATGCCATCATTGAGTCTCGCAAGACCTACTTAGAGCACCGCGACGCGATATCGGCATTAAAGAAAGAAGGCAAGGCGGACGAGGCCAACCAGTTGCTGGAGCAAAAGTTCACCCCGGCTGGCAAGGTCTATTTAGATTCGTTGGAGGCTCTGTTGAAAGCCCAGCGCAAGGACAGCGACCAAGAGGCGCAAAGTATCTCGGACAATAACGCCCAGGGTTGCAACTTGCTGATCGGTCTAGGCGTTTTCGGCTTGTTCTTGGGTGTCGGCAGTGCCTGGTGGCTGGCCGGTTCCATCATCCGCCCGCTGGCAGAGGCCAGCGCGGCCGCCCGCCAGGTCGCCACCGGTGACCTAAGTTCTCCCATCGAGAAACACGGCAGTGACGAAGTTGGCAAGCTGCTGAGCAGCTTGCAGGGCATGCAGGAAAATTTGGTTAAGGTAGTGAGCAGTGTTCGCCGGGGAGCGGACAGTGTTTCCACCGCCAGCGCTGAAATCGCTCAGGGGAACCATGATCTGAGCGCGCGCACAGAGAGCCAGGCCAGCGCGTTGGAACAGACCGCAGCCAGCATGGAAGAGCTGAACGCCACTGTGCGGCAAAATGCTGAAAACGCCCGCCAAGCCAACCAGTTGGCGGTACAGGCCTCTACCGTGGCGATGCAGGGCGGCGAAGTGGTCGGCCAGGTGGTACAGACTATGAAGGGCATCAACGAAAGCTCGCAAAAAATTGCCGACATCATCAGCGTCATAGACGGCATTGCCTTCCAGACAAACATTCTGGCACTGAATGCCGCTGTTGAAGCCGCCCGGGCTGGTGAGCAAGGCCGGGGCTTTGCCGTGGTGGCCAGCGAAGTACGTAGCCTAGCGGGCCGCTCGGCTGAGGCTGCGAAAGAAATCAAGATTCTGATCAGCGCCAGCGTGGACCGTGTAGCCCAGGGCACGGTGCTGGTTAATAAGGCCGGCAGCACTATGACCGAGGTGGTTAACTCGATTCGCCGGGTGGCCGACATCGTGGGAGAAATAAGCACGGCCAGCAGCGAGCAAAGCTCTGGTGTATCGCAAGTGGGCGAAGCGATTACCCAGATCGATCTGGTAACCCAACAAAATGCTGCCTTGGTAGAACAGATGGCCGCCGCTGCGAGCAGCTTGCAAACCCAGGCAGTTGACTTAGTGCAAGTTGTATCGGTATTCAAGCTGAGTGCCACTGGGCCAGCACCCACCTATGCCACCGATACCGCAGGTCGTTATTGCATAAATTGGAATTCCCGTTCAGTTCAGCTGGTCTGAACAGAAACGTGACGATTTACAACCGCAAGAATAGCTCGGTAGCAGTCCCGGATTCAGGTTGAATTGGTGATGAGTGCCATGGTTTGACGTATCAGTGTAAGCGTGGCCTTCTGAGTGAGTGTGGTCGGGCGCAGCGAACTGGTAGCCAGAGACACCTTGGTGCGCAGTACCGGCTCATGGATTTTTCGCACCGAAAATGCGGACGGCCGCACCGAGTTGGCGACCGCGTTGCGCGATAGCACTGCGCTGCCTGCGCCGTCAGCCACCAGGTCCAGAATTGCCGACACCCCGTCGATTTCGAGCGCAATCTTCATTCGACAGCCAATGTTGGCCATCTCTGACTCCACATTCATGCGAATGGCGTTGGGCCGGTTAGGAATCACCAATGGCAATTGCGCCACCTCTTGCAGCGAAATTGGGCTGGACGCGGGGTCTTCCAGCAAGCCCGGCGGGCGAGCTTGCACCAAAAGCAATTCCTCCTCCGCCAAGGGCGTGATGTCGATCTCAAGACTGGGCTGGACGTTGTACAGCACTGCAATGTCCAGCCGTCCATTCACCAGCGACTCCTGCATGGCCACCGACAGGCCTTCGCTGATGGAGATCGTGGCCTCTGGCATATGCTGGCGAAAGGCCCGTGTCAAGGGCACCGTCAGTACCCGAGCCAGGCTGGTGGGCAAACCCACCGCCACGCGACCAGCAAGGGCGCCGCGCACCCGTCCCAGTTCTTCCCGCGTTCGTTCGACTTGGTGCAGAATGCCGCGCCCGTGCGCCAGCAGCAGCTTGCCCGCCTCGGTCGGCGCCGCGCCGCGCCCGTTGCGGGTCAGCAGATTTTGCCGCAACTCTACTTCGAGCAGGCGCACCTGGCGGCTGAGCGCAGGTTGAGCGACGTCCAGGGCGATGGATGCCCGGGTGAAGCTACCCAATTCGGCGACACGTACAAAGTATTCCAGTTGTTTTAGGTCCATGGCGTTGTTTTGGGAATGGCTAAGATCTAATTATGCCGTTTTGAAATAACTGATAGTGGCCGCCGGGGCTTATCAAAGCAAAGTGCAGAACTCAGAATTGAGCCCATGCATTTCTCTGTCACATCTACTGCGTCGCCGCTCACAGGCATCTCTTCGATGGCCATGCGCCAGTTGCTGGCCGAATTGACGGTCGCCTATACCGAGCCCACGACCCAAGTCGTCGCGATCGAGTCGGTAGGCGGTGTGGACGCGGCCAAGCGCGTACAGGCCGCCGAGGCCTTTGATGTGGTCATCCTGGCATCCGAGGCCATCGACAAGCTCATCGCGGCCGGTCATCTGCGCGCCGACAGCAAGGTGGACCTAGTGCATTCTGGCGTGGCCGTGGCCGTGCGCGCAGGCGCGTCCCTACCCGACATCGCCAGCGAAGCCGCCGTGCGCCAGGCGGTACTGGCTGCCAGTTCCTTGAGCTACTCCACCGGCCCGAGTGGCGTGGCGCTGGCCCAGTTGTTTGAGCGCTGGGGGATTGCAGAACAGATCAAAGACCACATCGTCACCGCGCCACCCGGCGTGCCGGTGGGCAGTCTGGTCGCCAAGGGCGAAGTCGCGCTGGGCTTTCAGCAACTCAGCGAGCTCATCCATGTGGCGGGCATCAACATCGTGGGCCCGCTGCCACCCGCCATCCAGATCACCACCACCTTCAGTGCTGCTATGACCACCGGTTGTACGCGTGCGCCGGCCGTGCGTGCCCTGCTGGACTTCATGGCCTCGCCCGCTGCGGCGCCCGCCAAGCGCCGCCAGGGCATGGAGCCCGCTTGACATGACGCATGTGGCGCGTATTGAATAGTTGAATCCCAGGAAACCTTTATGAAGAAACCCATGATCATCGATTGCCACGGCCACTACACCACGGCGCCTAAGTCGCTGGAGAACTGGCGCAACCAGCAAATTGCCGGTATTAAAGACCCGGCCATGATGCCCAAAGTGGCGGACCTCAAAATCAGCGACGACGAGCTGATCGAGACCATCGAGACCAATCAGTTGCGCTTGATGAAAGAGCGCGGCAGCGACCTCACCATCTTCTCGCCGCGTGCCAGCTTCATGGCCCACCACATTGGCGACTTTCAGGTATCGAGCACCTGGGCCTCCATCTGCAACGAGCTGTGCTACCGCGTGGCGCAGCTATTCCCCGATAACTTTATTCCCGCTGCCATGCTGCCGCAAAGCCCCGGCGTGGACCCCGTCACTTGCATTCCCGAACTGGTGAAGTGCGTTGAGCAGTACGGCAACGTCGGCATCAACCTGAACCCCGATCCGAGCGGCGGCCACTGGACCTCACCGCCCTTGAGCGACAAGGCCTGGTTCCCGATTTACGAGAAGATGGTGGAGTACGACATCCCCGCCATGATCCACGTCAGCACCAGCTGCAACAGCTGCTTTCACACCACTGGCGCCCATTATTTGAACGCCGACACGACCGCCTTCATGCAGTGCCTGACCAGCGATTTGTTCAAGGAATTTCCGACGCTCAAGTTTCTGATTCCGCATGGCGGCGGTGCTGTGCCGTATCACTGGGGCCGCTTCCGGGGCTTGGCGCAGGAGCTGAAAAAACCGCTGTTGCAGGACCACCTTCTGAATAATATTTTCTTTGACACCTGCGTTTACCACCAGCCCGGTATCGACTTGCTCAACACCGTTATCCCAGTGAAAAATGTACTTTTTGCAAGCGAGATGATTGGAGCGGTGCGCGGCATCGACCCGGAAACCGGCCATTACTTTGATGACACCAAACGTTACATCGAGGCGTCAAATATTTTGAGCGATGCGGACCGTTTCCATATCTACGAAGGCAATGCCCGTCGCGTGTTCCCGCGTCTGGATGCAGTGCTGACAGCCAAGAACCAATGAGAAATATTTGGGGTTGGGTTCGTGAGCAAAGCGAATCAGACCTGACCCCAATTATTTCGTGCAACTTCAAAGAGAAAACACCATGAACAATTTAGGTATCGTCAAACGCAACATCACCCGTGCCGACAAAGCCGCGGTCGACAAACTCTCACGCTTTGGCGTGGCCACTATCCATGAAGCCATGGGCCGGGTTGGGCTGATGAAGCCTTATATGCGCCCGATCTACACCGAAGCCAAAATCTGCGGCACCGCCATCACCGTGCTGCTACAACCCGGCGACAACTGGATGATGCATGTGGCGGCCGAGCAAATCCAGCCCGGCGACGTGGTAGTGGCAGCTTGCACCACTGACAACCAGGACGGTTTCTTTGGCGACCTGCTGGCCACCTCGTTTCAGGCGCGCGGTGCCATGGGGCTGATCATTGACGGTGGCGTGCGCGACGTGAAAGACCTGACCGAGATGAACTTTCCCGTGTTCAGCCGCGCCATTCATGCCAAAGGCACGATCAAGGCCACACTCGGTTCGGTCAACATTCCCGTGGTCTGTGCCGGTGCCCAGGTCAACCCCGGCGACGTGGTGATTGCCGACATCGACGGTGTGGTCGTGGTGCCTGCCGCCATGGCGCAGCAGGTGGCGGATGCGGCCGAGGCCCGTGAGGCCAATGAGGGGGCCAAGCGGGCCATCTTTGCTTCGGGTGTGTTGGGGCTGGACTATTACAAGATGCGTGAGGGGCTGGAGAAGGCCGGGCTGCGCTATGTGGACTAGGCGCCTGGGCGGTAGAGCGTTCTGTTCCGTGTCCCCCGGCCTGCGGCCTCCTCCTTTACCTACACAGAACACTTTACCTCCCAGGCTTGCGGCATTTGAGTAAATAGGACTCTAGCCACCGTAGATATTGCGTAAGCAGCTATTTAATTGATAGCGATCATTCAGGAAGTCCATGGAATTCACTAAAACCCCCGGCTGGCTGGACTGGTATACCGGCCCGAGCCAACCCCGTTTCAAACTGCCCGCAGGCAGCGTGGACGCGCATTGCCATGTGTTTGGCCCCGGCGCGCAGTTTCCCTATGCGCCCGAGCGCAAGTACACGCCCTGCGACGCCTCCAAAGAACAGTTGTTCGCCATGCGTGACCACCTGGGCTTTGACAAGAACGTGATCGTGCAGGCCACCTGCCACGGTAGCGATAACCGCGCCTTGGTCGATGCCCTGAAGGCCTCAAACAACAAGGCACGCGGGGTCGCCACGGTCAACCGCAATGTCACCGACGCCGAGCTGCAGGAGATGCACGCCGCCGGGGTGCGCGGCACGCGTTTCAACTTCGTCAAACGGCTGGCCGACTTCACCCCGCGTGACGTGCTGTTGGAGATTGCCAACCGCATCGCGCCACTGGGCTGGCATGTGGTGATCTATTTCGAAGCGGTCGACCTGCCCGAGCTGTATGACTTCTTCACCGCGCTGCCGACCACCGTGGTGGTGGACCACATGGGCCGCCCCGACGTGAGCAAGCCGGTGGATGGCTCCGAGTTTGAGTTGTTCGTGAAAATTATGCGCGAGCACAGCAACATCTGGAGCAAGGTGAGCTGCCCCGAACGCCTGAGCGTGACCGGCTCCAAAGCCCTCAACGGTGAGCAAAACGCCTACACCGATGTGGTGCCGTTTGCCAGGCGTTTGGTGGAAACGTTCCCCGATCGCGTGCTGTGGGGAACCGACTGGCCGCATCCCAATTTGAAAGACCACATGCCTGACGACGGCCTGCTGGTGGACTACATACCGCACATAGCCACAACGCCCGAGCTGCAGCAAAAATTGCTGGTGGACAATCCGACCCGTTTGTATTGGAATGATGAGGCCTTGGGGGACGGACCGCAGCACGCAGTGCAAGCTCGGTCCTCAACTGATTAAGGATGTCCAGTCACTTGATAAACCCTACCTCGACGTGCCCGGCACCACCATTTTTGACGCTGAGCAAAGGCAGGCGGCCAAACTCTTCAAGCTGGGCGAATTCCCGGTACAGCGGGGTATCAAAGAAGGCTTCTTCCATGCCCGGATCTGACAGCGTGAACCACTGCTGAATGAAGTGAACGCGCAGCATGGTTTGCAGAGAAAACGGTGGCCGTCCGGTCTTTCCTTGCGGGTAATACGGCGCAATGAGTTCGACCAACGCAGTCCACGGAATAACCTGCTCCATCTGTTGCAGGAACACTTGCTTGCGCGTCTTTTTGACGTTCAGATTGAGTTTCAGGCTGGCTTGTTTCATGGACTTTATTTTCTCAGCCCGGGCTTACTTCAAGCACACAGTCGGGGACTTATGCAGAGTTTCCCTAAGGCTGCCATGCGACTACTTTTGCAAATTGCTTGAGCGAAAGGCCCAAGCTCTGAATGTCACATAGGCCCTGAGTGCTGCATGAACCTGCCCGGCGTGGGCCAGGGCTATTGGGAATGGCGCTTTAGCTGGAGCCAGGTCAACCCCGGCCATGCTCAGCAGTTGGTTAAGCTTTGCAAGCTTTATAGTCGCTATTGAATTTATAGCTACTCACGCTTGATTGACGGGGGCTAGAGGTCAATTGTTCATACAGACTTAACTGCGAAGCGCATCGACACCGTTGCTCAACGTTTGGCCTGCTTTTCCACATTTCCAGATTTTCGCCGGGCACCAGGCGCCGGTGAAGGCGCAAAGTTGGTGACCTTGGTACTGCCGCAGGCCGAGCAAGTCTTGAATTTGCTCATCCATCGCCACATTGAATAGATCAGGCCTGGCACCAACAAACACAACCAGAGCACAAGCTCCAAGGAGAGCGTGCCGCGCCTGCGCATTTTTGGCGGTCCCACCGAGAGACAGTTTTTACAAAGCATGGCCATAGGGGTTCCTGTTGTTTATGAAAAATGACTGCAGCGCCTGTGTCGGTCATGGCAATGTCTGAGTTGGCGATTCCGGGAATCGTATTGACTTAACAGCGATGGCTCAGTGTGCTGACGCACAAACAAGTTGAGCGCCAGCAATTACATTGCGTTCGGGGCATCCAAAAATTTCGTGGCGGCTTCAAGCAATATTGATTCACAAACAACAACAAAATTTATTGAATATGACGAACGAAAAATTACGAGAAAACATTGCTCGACAGCTGGTCAAATGCGGGATAAATATGGTCACGCTACCGGGCGGATGCATTCAATTGCTTGGCCGGTATGGAAGCATCCTGTTGAGTCCTGACCTTTTGACATTGAGTCCCAAGCACCTCGAACGCCTTTGTGGCGAAAGCGCCTAAAAAGCATTTCATCACGCTTGATGACTGGCTTGTAGCTGGTGACACAGGTGACATTTATTCATTGACTTCATGCGCACAGGACACGGACGGGGACCGGCTTATTCCGTGCCGCATAGGCTGCAGCCAACGCCACGCACCTTAAACAGGCTACCAAAGCAGGACATTCAATGCCCGGGCGCTGACTTCCAGTGCCTGAGCGGTAAGGTTGTAGGCGATGCTTGCGTGTGTCTCGGCTTGCCTTGCATCGCAAGCCTCGTGAAGCAATGCCGCTTGCCGATGGTGCTTGACAGCTTTCTCCAGCTGTACAGCAGCTTCTCGATGAAATATCTGCGGGGTAACGATGGACTCGCGGGTATTTGAGGTATCGGTGTGGTTCATGTTGTTACCTGATTGGGGGGTCAACAAATCTTATTAATTCATCAATAACCGGTCGGTACGCCAACGAACAAACGCCAGCGTCGTTTGCCACTACATTGCTGAAATTCGCCACTCTCTCTTCGATGTTTTCAGTGAGCTTGTTTTGAGGGTGCTTTGATGAATCAGGCCAGTACTGGCCACCTTGGAATGAAACCATGAAAAATTTCCCTATTGTTTGCGTGGGTGGCTCAGCGGGTGGGCTTGATGCCTATATCCGGCTGCTCAAATACATGCCCGCCGACATGGGGGTGGCGATTGTGATCGTCAACCACATCACCATGGTGCCGACCCAGCTGCATGAGGTATTGCCGCGCTTTAGCAGCATGCCGGTGCAGCTGATTACCGAAAATCTGGTGATTGAACCCAACCATGTGTTCATCATTCCGTCTAACCGCGATCTGCATGTGGATGGTGACGTGTTTCAGCTCAAGCCCATCTCCAAGCCACGCGGCTGGCCGGATGTGATCACGGTCTTTTTGAAATCGCTCACCGAGCATTGGGATGGCCAACTGATTGCCGTGATT
>Ga0209123_1003045_pt1 | contig 13159 bp, 9 predicted proteins | sample BarGraIncu00431A_FD_184500 | JGI IMG/M metagenome (GOLD analysis project Ga0209123, IMG submission 184500) | Arctic peat soil microbial communities from Barrow, Alaska, USA - Barrow Graham LP Incubations 004-31A (SPAdes) (version 2) | ecosystem: Environmental > Terrestrial > Soil > Wetlands >...
AAGACGAACGGGGTATGCTGGAAGATGTAAATCATGCCCTGAAATTATTTGATTTTCATGGGGAGAGCTTAACCGATGCAAGGACAAAAATAGAAAAAATCAATGGACATTTAGACCAGCAGGGTGCAGCCGAGAAGACAAATTATGCTTTTTTACAGGCATTTATCCGAGGGTATACTGCATTTAGCCCGCAGCTAGGTACAGTACTCAAAACAACGATCACTGAATTTAGTGATTATGTTATTATGGAAGAAAAATCTTGCTTTGTCGAATGGATTGATCTTTATTATGATTGTCCATTAACCCGTAGTGGAATTACTTTAGTCGATACCCCGGGGGCAGATTCAATTAATGCCCGTCACACAGGAGTGGCGTTTGACTTTATCAAAAATTCGGATGCTATTTTGTTTGTAACCTACTATAATCATGCTTTTTCAAAAGCCGATCGGGAGTTTTTAATTCAGCTAGGGCGTGTCAAAGATTCATTTCAATTAGATAAAATGTTTTTTATTATAAATGCCATTGATTTGGCCGATAACGAAGCAGAGCAGGAAATCGTTGCTGAATATGTCCATGAGCAGCTAATAAAATATGGAGTCGGAAATCCCCATTTATATCCATTATCAAGCTTAAGGGCACTGCAAGAAAAAGAGGAAAAGACAAGCCTTCCCGTTTCAGGAATGTCAGCTTTTGAGGAGGCTTTTTATCATTTTATTACAAATGATTTGGCAAGCTTGGCGGCTTTCGCATCCGAAAATGAACTGAGTCGTGTTTCTCGTTTAGTAGCAAAGCTTATTGATAATACCAGAGAAGATGCTACGGCTCGGCAGCAAAAACGGGAAAATATAGCCAAAGAGAAAGCGGCTATAAACGAAATTATTGTGCAGCAGACAGCGCAACATTTAAAAAACCGCCTGTATCAGCAAACAGAAGTATTAATTTATTATATAAAGCAGCGGGTGTTTTTACGTTTTAATGGTTTCTTTAAAGAAGCATTTAATCCTAGTGTGTTACGTGATGATGGCCGTAACCTGAAAAAAGTTTTGCAGAGGGCTCTGAGCGAATTACTCGAACAAATTGGGTTTGACTTTGCACAGGAAATGAGAGCAACGACTGTAAGACTGGATCGTTTCGCTGAGAAAATAGCAGCAGAGTATCAGATAACACTTGTCGAAAAGATTTGTGAGATTAATCAGGATTTATCTTTTTCCCTTTTTGAATTTGAGGATAAGGTACAAATTGATTTTGAAGTAGCTTTCAAAGATATTCAGTATGGATTGTTTTCAAAAGCAATGGCTTATTTTAAAAATCCAAAATCATTTTTTGAGAAAAATGAAAGTAAATTAATGAGTGATGAGATGTATCGTGTGCTAAGCGCATCAGCAGATGAGTATTTACAGAATGAACAAAAACGGATACAGGCTCTATATGGACATGTCATGGAGGGTGAGTTTGAAGAGCTTATCTTGCAAATGACGCAGCAGACGGATGACTTTTATTTAAGTTTGCTCTCAGCCTTAGATGGCGGCGTTCCAACCAAACAGTTAATGGAGATCCAGCAAAGCATAACAGAACTTATATCTAAGGATGAAAGCAGGAATGTGATTCATAGTGTTGTTGATAGCGAATAATAGGTTTGGGGTGATAAGTCTATGCCGGGAGAACTGCTGAAAAGCGACTACATTCTTAATGAGATCAAAGACTGGCGTTTGGCGCAACAAATAGTAGAGGTCGATGAGAGATCGGTTAAATTAGTTGTTTTTTCCTTAAAGAAGTACTTGTTCGCTTTTTTGGGTAATGAGGTGCGTGAAATTTTGCCTGCTGATGAAATAACTTGGATTCCTGGTGCGACAGAGTTTATTCCAGGTGTGATCAATATACGCGGCGATATAGAAGCGGTGATTGATCTAGGGCGAGTTCTAGGATTGGTCGATACAGACAAAGACCAAGGCTTTTTTATTATGGCTCGTTTAGAGGGTCAAAGCAACGGGATATTGGTAGATTCGATTATTGATGTTTTGGATGTGCCGATTTCGGCCCTTACTCAGCCACTGCTCAGCTTAGAATTACGTTTGAGTCAACTGGTTATTAATCAATGGGAATACAAGGACAACATTGTGAACGTTTTGTCAGTGAGTCGGATATTTGATCAGGTGGTAATTTGAAGTGGCAGCAGCGATGAAACAAACAGAATTACAACTACTTGTTTTTACAATTAGTGGAACCCGCTATGGAATCGATGTAGAACAGATTGCCAGTTTACAAAATTACGATTCAGCCCAGGTGATACTCAAATTTCATGAATTGGTTGCTGCAAAAGCTGTAAGCTATAGAACACCGAAAATACTGATAGTAAAAAATCGTGAAACTTTTCCAGCAATACTGATTAATGAACCAGAAGATATGATAAACATATTGATTAAAACCATTCGTCCATTACCAGTTATTATGGCATCTACAGCTAATTGTCGTGGTGTATGGGGAGTCGTACCGCAAAAAGGCGACCTAATAGTGCTTTTCGATTTCTATAAAAACGAGAATTTGAAAAAGTATCAAGGATAAGCTTATAAAGACTGTTATAAAATACTGAAATTAAATGTTAGGTGGGATAAAGATGGGCGTCGATTGGATAACGGTGATTTTTTCTCCAGGTGCCAAGTTACTGCAAAAACTCAAATTCTTTCAAAAAATACTAGTTTTAGTGGTGATTCTGTTGATTCCGATCTGTGTGCAAAGTTATTTTTTACATGCCGAGATAAAAAAAGTCACTGATTTTGCCAATCAGGAACGGAAAGGTGTTCAATATATAATACCTTTATCTGAAATATTAATCGAATTATCAGGCGGGACATCAAAGGATTTATCGGCATCAAAACTTGACCAACAGATCCGCATTATCGACAAAAATGAGACGTTGCTCGGCGTGGAATTGGATACAACGCAAGTTTGGAATGAATTGAAGCCACTATTGCAAAAAACGGCTGTGAATGGTGATGCCAATGCCCGGGAAATGGCCATCAATAAAATAGTAGAGCTGATTACTATTGTTGGCGATCATTCGAATTTGGTGCTTGATCCTGACATGGATAGCTATTATATTATGGATGCAGTTATTTTTAAGTATCCGAATATTCTTAGCAAGAGCAATCAAATTTCTATCATGGCGATTGACACTTTGGCCAATTTACAAAGAACAGTTGACGATCAAATAAAAACTGCCATGGTCGAGGGAGCCATCCGGTCAACCCTTGATGATGCGAAGGTAGGAATGAAAAAAGCTTCCTACGCGAATACAACTTTAATCAATGGAATGCAAGTATTCACTGAATCTGAAACGGCGACTATAGAGTTACTAAAAATTATTGATGATTGTCTGGGGAAATTAGTCAATGATAATAGTGCTGGTAAACAACAATTAATAATTAGTCGATTAAAGCCAGCTAATGACAAAAACGCGGCCGCTTATCGGTTATATTTGCAACAACTAGATTCGTTGCTTATCAAGAGGATCAATGATGCCAACTCCCACATGTTTAATATTTTTACAGTTGTCTTAGTTGTCTTAGTGATTACGGCTTATCTTATCTTGGCGTTTTATTTCTCGCTAAAAGAAACGATTGCTGAAATTCTCACTGGAGCAAAATTCAACAATGATCTGACATGGCGCGCTCGGCTAGTCAGCATGGATGAAATTGGTGATGTGGCAAGATGGATTAATGGTTTATTGGAGCAACTCCATCAGATTATCGGCAAGGTTGCAGATGGGATTGCCAAGGTAAATGTTTATGCGGGAAATACGGCAGCAACCGTGGAGCAACAGGTAAGTTTCTCCATAGAACTTTCGAGTTCGGTCACGGAAATTTCTGCAACAATGGCAGAATTTTCGTCATCTAGTTTCCAAATTGCCGCTCATAGTCAGGGAGTAGCTGATATTGCTGGAGAAACCTTGAAACGCAGCCGTCAAGGGGTAGCTGATGTGGAAGCATTAATGGGTAAAATGGATGAAATCAACCGTGACAATCATAAAAATATTCAGGAAATCGAAGCACTTGGCAATAAATCTCAAGAAATTAACAAGATTATGGAAATAATCAACAACATTGCGAATCAAACGCGCCTAATTGCCTTTAATGCAGCCTTGGAGGCCGCTAGTGCAGGTGAGGCGGGCAAACGATTTGGAGTTGTAGCCGTGGAAATTCGCCACTTAGCTGATAATGTAGTGGCGTCAGTTAAGGAAATCGAGGCCAGAACGAATGAAATTATAAAAGCGGTCAACAGGCAGATCATCATGGCGGAGAAAAATGCGCAAGGCATTCAGGAGGGATTTGACTATTCCCGACGGACGGTTTCTATCATCCATGAAATTCAGGATACAGCTGAACAAACAACAGAGGCTGTAGAGCAAATATCCCTTTCGATACAGCAACAGCAGACGGCCAGTGAGCAAGTGGTAGAAGCATTGCGACAGATTCAGGATGGGACAAAGGAAAACTCTGAAATGATACAACAAACAAATCGTGTAAGTAAGGACTTGGCCGTTTTGGCAGAGGAACAGAAGCGATTGGTTGAAGTTTTTAAACTGTGATTTGGCGCAAAACATTACGTTTGGAGTGATCTGATGAATGATTTGAAAAAATGTGTGCGGGTTCTAGTGGTTGAAGACAGCCAATTAGAGAGTCAAATCATGATTAGATTATTATCATCTGATCCAGGAATACGGATTATTGGTACTGCGGCAAATGGGGCTGAAGGAGTCAGGCTAGCGATAGCCCTGCGGCCTGATTTGATTACCATGGATCTTGATATGCCTGTTATGGGAGGATTAGATGCGATTGAAGTCATTATGCGGGAGTGTCCAATCCCCATTTTAGTTCTTACATCCCGCACGGATGCCCAATTTGCCTATGAGGCCATCAGCCGGGGGGCGCTGGAAGTGATGGAAAAGCCTAGCTTTGCTGGGGTAGACGGCTCCCGCTTTATTCACAAAATTAAATTGCTGGCCAGGGTGCAAGTCATTCGACATATAAAGGGTAAAACACGCACTGGACCGGGAAAGGCCGAGGAAACGGGCAGAGGGATAAAATTTGCATCGTGTCGCCAAATGGTAGCGATTGCTTCATCCTTAGGCGGCCCTCAAGCTTTAGGGAAAATTTTATCTCGTCTTCCCGCTGATTTTCCAGTACCTATCGTTGTGGCGCAACATATTGCCACAGGGTTTGTTAAGGGATTTGCGGACTGGCTTAATCAAAAAACATTGCTTGAGGTACAGGTTGCAGCTTCAGGGGTTGTACCAAAGCCGGGCGAAGTTTTGATTGCGCCCCCGGAATATAACATGCGCCTTACAAAAACAGGGAAGATTGAATTGTTACCGATTGTGCTTCATCAGATATACCAGCCGTCTTGCGATACATTATTATGCTCTGTGGCGCAAGTTTATGACAGAGCGGCAATTGGTATCATTTTAACAGGTATGGGTGATGACGGAGTCAAAGGGATGGCAAAAATCAAAGCAGCAGGTGGTATCACGATCGCCCAAGAGAAGCAGTCTTGTTCTGTATATAATATGTCCAGGCTTGTTGTAGAAAGTGGCACTGCAGACTATGTTTTAACGGCAGAAAACATTGCCGAAAAATTGATTAGGGTGGCACAGTGATGACAGAATACATAACCCTCAGAAGGTTAACTGACCTAGAGATAGAACCATTTCGCCACATCATTAGCAGGAAGTACGGAATGATATTTCGGAGTGAACGAAATAATGACATCAGAGAAGCAATACGTAAGCGTATGACAGTTCATCATATGGAAAATTCGCCTGACTATTTGCGACTGATACAGTTCCGGGAAGAAGAATTTTTATTGCTTATTGGGTTACTTACAATTAATGAGACCTATTTTTTTCGGGAATCGACCCATTTAGATGTAATATCTAAATATTTAGCGGAACAATTAAGAGGTAATCAGAGGAGCAAACCTGTTTTTCGCTTATTGAGTGCCGGTTGCTCAACAGGTGAAGAGGTCTATTCGCTGGCCATGACCCTGCTTGAGATTCCCGGTGCTGGTTTGGAATGGGACTTTCGCGTGTTTGGAGTTGATGTTGATATTTCTGCTATCGAAAAAGCGCGCGCCGGTGTCTTTGGCCCATACTCTTTTCGTGTATGTCCTGAGGAGTTCCGTATGCGTTATTTTGAGTCAACCACAAATGGTAAAGTTCGTATTAGCAGTGCTGTCAGGGAAAAAGTTGAATTTGCAGAAGTAAATTTATGTGCGCCTGTCTATCCCGCTGTGATGGAGAAAATGGATATAATTTTTTATCGTAATGTATCTATTTATTTTTCTAAGGAATGGCAGCAAGAACTTTTTCGACGTTTAGCTGGACTTTTGGATGATGGTGGCTTATTATTTGTTAGTTCAACTGAACTGCTTAACTACAATGCCAGTTTATTAACCTTAGTTAATAATAACTCAGTTTTTTATTATAAGAAGCACAGCACGATGCAAGCTGATGATCAGCACAAAAATCCGCCGCCATCGATTACAAGCGCCAAGCCAATAGTAACTCCCCGTACCCCATGGCAAAATCCTACCTTTAAAGCGGCAGACCCTATGAGCCAAAGACCCAAAGGGGAAAAATCCATGGAAGTACTAGGTACGTCTGAAACAAAAGAATTAATCAATAGGGGAATGGGCAGTTCACGGAATTTTGACGAAGCGTTAGAAATGGCGTGGGCTAAACAATATGAGGATGCTTTAATGTTGCTGGAAGAGCTTATTAGCGCGGATCCTTCATTTGTTAAAGCATATAACTTGCAAGCAAGTATCCTGCTCAATCAGCAAAAGACTGTTTCGGCGATGGATATTTGTTTGAAGGTGCTGTCGCTGGATTCTTTTTGTTTGGAAGCCTACTTGCTGCTGGGCATGGCAGCGCGTATAGAAGGTCAGACACAGGAGGCGTTACGGCGCTTCAAAGAGGCGGTTTATTTGCAACCTGACTGTTGGTTAGCTCACTTTTATATGGGAGATATTTTTCATTTGCGGCAAGAAATGGCGCTGGCACAGCGTGAATATGAGATTACTGAGAAAATACTACGTCAGGGTGACATTGAAAAACACGGTTTAACATTTTTTCCTATTGCCTTTCAGGCAGACCATTTTATCCAGCTTTGCCAGCATTATTTAAAAAAAATGGATGAAACCACCAAGCATGTTTGATTTGTGTTGGAAGGGGCAGAAGGATTTATATGACGTTCAATATATCAAAGTTTTTAGTTAAGTTTGCGGAAGAAGCTGCCGAGCATTGTAGTCGCTTGGAATCAGGGTTATTATCTTTGGAGTCCGGCGCGGATTTACTGGAGACGATTGATACCGTATTTCGGAGTGCACATACGATTAAAGGAACAGCTAGGATGCTTAAATTAGGTCCCATAGCGGATACGGCCCACCGCATGGAAGATGTGCTGGATGATCTGCGTAGTGGTCGGTTAATTTTTTCAAGAGAAGTATCCGATCTTCTTTTGCAAGGAGTTGACGCCATTCGGGCAATGATGGCCGAAGTTACAGCTGGCAAAGCGTTGACAGGGCTACCGACGATCTGTGCGGAACTTGAATTGGCTGTTTATGTAAATCAGAAAGTTGCAACAGGCATGGAAGCTACAGTTGCTGAAGCCACGCTTTTGACAGGGAAATCGATCGCTGTTGATCAGCCTTTACCCGAAATAGACAAGAATACTTATGAAAAAAGTGCTACTATTGAAACGAGTGCTACTGGTGATATTGTACGTATTCGTGCCGATAAGCTAGATGATTTGATCAAGCTTATGAGCGAAATGACGGGTCAACATTACCGAAAAAAGCAGCATATTGCCGCAATGGCTGATATCATACGGTTATCGGTGAGAAATATGGACTTAGTGACAACGGTGATTGATGCTGATGAGGGGCTGTGCAAGGAACTGACTGCTAGTACAATCGCTTTACATCAGCGGCTGATACAATTTCAGGGCGTACTGAGAGATGATACAGCCATAGAAAGTCATTTGACTGAAGAATTACAAGAACGGTCTCTGAAAATGAGGATGGTTCCACTATCAACAATTTTTGATGCTTTTCACCGTTCAGTACGTGATTTAGCACGGCAGGCCGGGAAAGAGGTCGACTTTCGCATCGATGGGGGCGATACTGAACTCGATCGCAAGATTATTGAGCAGATCGGTGATGCGTTGCTACATATGATTCGTAATGCTATCGATCATGGGGTTGAAGCGCCGGATGTCCGTGTAAGGGCGAGAAAAAGCACACAGGGTACTATTTACTTACAGGCCTATTATGATTGTGGTGGTGTAACTATTATTTTACAGGATGATGGGATGGGAATTTCATTACGTAATGTAAAGAAAATCGCTCTACAACGACAACTTGTAACGGAAACGGCGATCACTAACATGACTGAGGGAGAAATAATAGAATTAATCTTTATGCCTGGTTTTAGTACAAGTCCAATTATTACAGATTTATCCGGGCGTGGTGTGGGAATGGATGTTGTGCGGAAAAGTATTGTTGATGATCTTAAAGGCTCTATTCAAATTAGTACCCATGAAGGAAAAGGGACGACTTTTTTATTGAAAGTGCCGGTGACGTTGGCGTTGTCGCGGATGCTGTTAGTTTGTGCAGCTCATCATACCTTTGCTCTGCCCGTAAACTTTATTCAGGAAGTTTTGTCGGTACAAGTAGCAAATATTGTTAAGATAGTCAACAAACGAGCTGTGCGCTTGCGGGATCAGATTATTCCCATAGAAGAATTACAAGACTTGTTGAAATGTCCGGAGAAAGTGTTACATGAACACAGGGATATGTTGATTGTAATTGTTTATTCCGGAGCTGAGAAATTGGGGCTAATTGTAGATGCTGTTTTAGATGAAGCGGATATGGTTATCAAACCTATGCCGGCTAGTTTTCAAAAAAATAGGTTGACATCGGGAGTTATAATAGGTTGTAACAATGAGGTTTTTAGTGTGCTGAATATTGTATCATTAATTAAGACAGCTCGCGAAGTTCGCCCCGAAGTAGCATCAGTAATGGCGACTGCTAAGGAAAAACACCGCAAGTCGATATTGGTTGTTGATGATTCGGTTAGCACTAGGGAACTGGAGAAAAGTATTCTTGAAGCCTATGATTACCATGTTGATGTAGCAGATAATGGGATGGTGGCTCTGGAAATGGTTAACCAGTGCATGTATGATGCTATTATTACTGATGTAGAAATGCCACATCTAGACGGTTTTAGCCTTACTATGCGGTTGCGCCAGAACGAACGGTATAGGGAAGTGCCGATTATTATCGTTACATCACGCGCCCGGGATGAAGATAAAAGGCGAGGTATTCAGCTCGGGGCAAACGCTTATATCGTAAAAGGATCTTTTGACCAGAATAATTTGATTGATACTGTTCAGAACTTGATAGGGTAGCTGAGATGATTAGATAAGGAAGATGTGTTATGGCAGAAGAAAAAACAACATTCAGCGAACGGATGCGAATTCTCCGTGATACTTATGCTCGGGAACTACCGGGCAAAGTGGAAGCTATTGAAGGCGAATGGAAATTCTTGCTAAGTTCAGGTGAATATCAAACCAATATTCATACGGTAATTCGATCTTTTCATACCTTGGCAGGGTCGGCCGCTACTTTTGGTTATCCCCATTTAAGTGAGGTAGCACGACAGGGAGAGAAAATTTTGAAATCTAATATGGAGTATGGGCAGATTTCTGGAGTGACTGAGGGGCAAATTAATAGCTGTTTGCAAAAAATGAAAGCGTTATATGAGTGCCACAAAGTTCAAAATTCAGGAGATCTCCCAGTAGTTAAGAGTTCTCCTGAAAGCGTCACCAGTGGACAGTGTGAGAAAATAACTATTTTCCTGGTGGAAGACGATGTGCTGTTGGCGAATAACATGAAATTACATTTAGAGTGTTTTGGGTATGAGGTTTTGATGTTTCATGACTTGAGGGATATGAAACAAGCGATGATACAGATTACCCCAGCAGCCATCATTATGGATATGGGTTTTCCAGAAGGTGAGATGGCTGGTGCTGCAGCAATCACAAATATTGCAAAGCATATTCCAGTATTGTTCATTTCACAGCGCGATGATATGATCTCCCGTTTGGAGGCGGTAAAGGCTGGCAGTGATGCATATTTTTTAAAGCCGGTACGAATGTCAGATTTAATCGATAAACTGGAAAATTTGATCTCTAAAGTGCAGCATGAACCTTGCCGGATTTTAATTGTCGATGACGATGAAGTAGTGGCTGAATATCATTCGGTACTGCTAGAACAGCACGGAATGCGGTCGTGTATAGTGAATAATCCATTACAGGTATTGGAGAGCCTTAGTAAGTTTACTTTCGATTTGATTTTGCTTGACTTAAATATGCCCGGTTGCGACGGCCATAATTTGGCGAAGGTTATCCGGCAATTTCCAGCCTACTTCAGCATTCCCATCGTTTTTTTGTCAAGCGAGACAAAATTGGATGTACAGCTTCAGGCGATGGGAACTGGTGGGGATGACTTTCTAACAAAACCAGTAGAACCTAAATATTTTATTTCATCGGTGCGTATTCGCGCTGAAAGAATGCGTATGCTGCGATCCTTCATGGAACGTGACGGTTTGAGTGGCTTGTATACCCATAGTGCAATGAAAGGGCATATTGAGCAAGAGTTTTTGCGATCTGTGCGTAATAACAGTCCGCTGACGTTAGCGGTATTAGATTTGGATCATTTTAAAACAGTGAATGATACTTATGGTCATGTTACAGGGGATATGGTGATTATTGTGTTATCCCGGTTAATGAAACAACGATTGCGCAGGACCGACATTATTGGTCGCATGGGGGGGGAAGAATTTGCTATCCTTTTGCCAGAAACACCGATGGATTTTGGTTATAAAATTATAGAAGATATCCGTCGGAGTTTTGAACACATAAGCCATCAAACACAAAAGGGCGCATTTTATTCAACATTTAGTTGTGGAATTGCTGAAATGACTGGATACACCAATGATTTAAGTTTTTATAAAGCTGCAGATATGGCGATGTATGATGCAAAAAAGACGGGTAGGAATCGGATTAGTGTTGCAAAAAAATAGGAGGAAGGAGTGACTGGAGTGGGGAAGAGGCTTTTGGTGGTTGAGGATGACGGCTTAATAAGGGAGATGATAGCGTTAGTCCTTGAAAGTGCAGATTATGAAGTGATTTGTGCTGAAAACGGATTTGAGGCACTCAGTACACTTGGCAATGATGCTGCATTTGATGCTGTTATTTCGGATATGTACATGCCGGATATTACTGGTCTAGAGTTAATGGGACAAGTTCATGAGACTCTACCAGATATGTCATTTATAATTTTGACAGGTGCAAGTAATCAGGAGATTATTCTGAGTGCCTTATCCCAAGGAGCAAGGGCATGTATAACCAAAAGTGAAGAGTTTGATATGGAACTGTTGGATGCTTTAGATAAGTTGGATAGTATAACGTAAGCTAGCTGTTTAATAAGATGCAGAAAAGAATGAAGTCATTGAACGGGTGAGCTCAAATATGTTCAAGCAATACCAACCAGTAATATCGCTGGTTGGAACTGAATCAAATTCTGCTCCCGCAATGCCGTCAGGACTTGTAAATATGTCAACCTATGGGTTAATAGGATATGGAACAGGATTTTTTGTGACACCTGATATTATTGCTACTAACTGGCATATAGTGCGAAACCTTGGCGATATAGCAATTATTCATTTAGGAGTATCTACTCAGGCAACACTCATTGCTAAGGATGAAAATAATGATCTGGCGTTACTCAAAATCAATAATATTGCTATCAGCAGGAAAGTAAACCCGCTACCCACTATCGATATTCGTAAAGTTAATGTTGGAGAAAGAGTATATACGGTTGGTTTTCCTGACCCGAAAAAGCTTGGATTGAGACTCAAAATTACAGACGGTTTGATTAATAGTATAGCTGGGGAACAGGATAATCCCAATTGCTTTCAGATAAGCACACCGATTCAGCCTGGTAATAGCGGTAGCCCACTAATAAATAGTCACGGTCAAGTTGTTGGTGTAATTAGCAAAAGATGGACTACTAACCAGTATCAAAATATATCATACACGGTAAAAAGCAATCATTTAGTTAATTTACTATTGTCATTGCCCGAAGGTATAACGTGTCACGCATTACGTTCGCTCAGACTTCAGTTTGAGCGAATTTTTCATAGGGGAGGCGAATTTATAAACAAAATGTGTACGCTCATACGAAATTAGGGGTATTTCATGTATTTGTATAGAAGAAAGAGCCGGTGAGTTTTACCTAGGCTGTTCAAAAAGGAGGAAAGGATGCTTAAGCGGAGATGCGTTATGAACTTAGTTTTCCTGTATATATTGGTAGCTGGTACGGTATATACAGTGAGCAATATGAGCTTTATTACTCTGGATGAAGCCGTCTCAACGATGGCAGTGCCCATTGAAGTTCAACCTATTATCCCTATTGCTGATTCAAAACAGAAGGCTGAACGGATGGCGGGAAGGATCTTTTGGTGCGGATCGGAAGATAAGGGTCAGGTGGCCCTTACTTTTGACGACGGTCCTAATCCGGAATATACGCCGCAAATTCTAGCTGTGCTAGACAAGTACCATGTCAAAGCGACGTTTTTTATGGCAGGGGAGATGACTCAACAGTACCCCAAAGTTGTGCGCAAGGTTACGGACCAGGGGCATGAGGTGGCCAATCACACAATGACTCATCCCGAAGCCCCCAAGGTTGACAGACAGAGGTTAAGGCAGGAAGTACGTGAGGCGGCGCAACTGCTGGAGGAGATTAGCGGGAAGAAAATCCATTATTTTCGGCCACCCTATGGTTATTTTGATGCTGCTTACTTCCAGGCGTGTCGGGACAACAATATGGATGTGGTCCTTTGGTCTATCGTACCCAAAGACTGGGAACAGCCGCCTGCTGAGGTTATAGTCCAGCGCGTGTCTGTAGAAATCCAGCCGGGCGCTATTGTTTTGCTGCATGATGGTGGCGGGGATCGCCGACAGACTGTGAAAGCGTTGCCGTCGATCATCGAAGCCATCCAGGCTAAGGGCTTGCAGGTGGTCACTCTTTCCCAGCTATT
>Ga0209123_1003048_pt1 | contig 13146 bp, 8 predicted proteins | sample BarGraIncu00431A_FD_184500 | JGI IMG/M metagenome (GOLD analysis project Ga0209123, IMG submission 184500) | Arctic peat soil microbial communities from Barrow, Alaska, USA - Barrow Graham LP Incubations 004-31A (SPAdes) (version 2) | ecosystem: Environmental > Terrestrial > Soil > Wetlands >...
GAAGCTGAAGTTGCATATATTCGCAAAGAAGAAAATATAGTAGTAGCTAAGGTAGAGCAAAAGCGAGAATACAAGCTCTGGTGGTTAGATAAAATTGTTCGTGCTAAAAAAGTGGTACCACTCAATAGTTCTAAGCAGGTATTTCGTTCATGGGATATATATGGTGCGGCGCTAGGTTATTTCTTTATTATTGGTATTTCCAGCATTATGATGTCATGGTTGCCTACTTATTTGGTTACTGTAAAACAATTCGCGATTATGAAGACGGCTTTTGTTGCGGCTTCGCCTTTCGCTGGAACGGTAGTCGGTAATTTCCTCGGTGGCTGGTTATCAGATAATTATTTAAACAAACGTCGGAAGCCACTGATGATGGTTACCGCTTTGTCAGCAAGTATTATGATGTATTCATTAGTATATGCACCTAACGATGCAATTTTATTGGCAACATTATTGTTTGTCTCGGGCGTGTTCTTTAGCTTAGGTTATTCGGCTTTTGCCTGTTATCCCATGGGACGAGTGGATAAAGAAAACTATCCAATTGCATTTGGGATTGTCAATACGGGTGGTCAATTGGGTGGAGCTTGTTTTCCCATTATTGTAGGGATGATTTTGGATAATTACAATTGGGATGCAGTATTTGCTTCTATGGCTGTGGGGTCGATTATTTGTCTGTTAATTGTTTCAACGATTATTGAACCTGTTGATGATCCATTAGAAAAGCCTTCTTAAAACGTCGGCTATAAATGAAAATGCCCACATCTGTAAGGATGTGGGCATTTGGCTATGCCGTCACTATCACGTAAGTGTCTCAAAGTAGGAAAGAAAAGTTTGCGCGGCGATTGATAAGGGTTTATTCTTAGCGTAAATAATACCAACAGAGCGGGGGGGGATTGGTGGTGATACAGGAATTTCCATCAGATACCCCTTGTCAAGTTCTTCGGCGATAAAACTTTTGATTGCAACAGTAATACCTAAGCCGATTTTTGCAAATTCAACGAGAAATTCCATGGTATTGATTTCTATTTCCGGCTTAATGAAGATATTATTTTCAATAAAAAACTGATCCACGTATTGCCGGGTAATATTATCAGCTTCCAGTAGCATAAAGAGTCCTTTGGCGAAAATATCATTAGGTTCTATCAGGTTGATTGTTTTTAGATATTTTGATTCAGCAACAAAAATATCTTGAATATCAGCTATTTTGATAAAAGTATACGAACTGACATTAAAAGGGCGACTGACTATTCCCAAATTAACGATTCCTTGGTCAATCTGTGTTAAAGTATCCACGGTCGTTTTATTAATGATTTTTATTTGTATTTTAGGATATTGATCCATAAAAGGTTTTAGATGGGGCAGAAGAAAATGTTTGCACAACGTAGTGCTGACACCGATTGTAATCATACCCTGCTTTTTGCCCTTAAGCTCTATGAGTGCATTTTCACCATCGGCAATGAGAGCCAGTGCCTTTTCTATATATTCATAGAATATTTTACCTTCTGTTGTCAGAGTCACTCCTTTTGAACTACGGGCAAAGAGTTTGACCTGCACAGCATTTTCTAGGTTTTTAATGGATTTGCTGACTGCTGGTTGACTGATGAACAACGCCTCGGCTGCTCGCGAAATATTTTTATAGTAGGCAACAGTATGGAAAATTTTATAAAGTTCTAAATCTTCACTCATGATATAACCTCTTGTTATGATGAATATAATATATCGGTATTATTATTATAACAGATAAAGAGATATAGTAACAGAAAGGTCTACATTTTTTGTGAAATGAGAAAATATTGTAATCATCTGTGCCTCTGCGGTAAATTACGTGTATGGTTTTTTATGAATTTTGTGGGAATTATAAAATAGTAGTAAAAAAAGGGAGATGATAGAAATGATGACAGGTAAAGTATGGAAATTTGGCAATGATGTTGATACCGATCAAATCATTCCGTCCCAATACTTGTTACTTCCAACCGTTGAAGAAATGAAACAATATACCTTCGAGCCTTTAGATAAGGATTTTTCATCGAAAATAAGTGCCGGTGACATTATTGTCGGCGGCGAGGGTTTTGGTTCAGGTTCCTCTCGCGAACAAGCGCCCTTAGTACTGAAAGCCCTTGGCGTAAGTGCTGTTGTCGCCAAGTCCTTTGCCAGGATTTTTTTTAGAAATGCCATTAATATCGGCCTGCCAGTTTTGATCTGTAAAGAAATCTATGATCGCGTGGAAGATCAGGACACCCTAGAGATCGACGTTCAGCAAGGCAGTATTCGAAACCTTAAAACCGATGAAGATTTTACATCGACTAAATTGCCAGCACATGTGATGGATATTTTAGCAGCAGGCGGTTTGATTGGGTTCCTAAACAAAAAATAAAGGAGGTAAAATAATGGGAATGACAATGGGAGAAAAAATATTAGCAAGGGCTAGTGGTAAGGATGTCGTTAAACCTGGGGACATCATTACAGCTAAAGTCGATCTCTGTATGAGCAATGATGGTACAACTCATTTAAATATTGATATCTTTGAGAAAGATTTAAAGGCGGAAAAGGTATTTGATCCACAGAAAGTGGTTTTCATTATTGATCATAATGTGCCGTCAGAAAGTGCGAAAACGGCTGAAGTACATAAAAAAATGCGAATATTCTCAAAGAAACACAACATTCCTTTTTATGAAGGGGCGGGTGTATGCCACCAAATTATGATTGAAGATTATATTGTTCCAGGGCAACTCATTATTGCTGCTGATTCTCATACGTGTTCTTATGGCGGACTTGGTGCCTTTGGGACAGGTGTGGGTTGTACAGATTTTACTTCGGTTATGAATACGGGAGAAATATGGCTGATGGTTCCTGAAACCTTAAAATTTGTTATCGAAGGTACATTTAAGCCGGGTGTATATGCTAGGGACTTGATCTTAAAAATCATTGGAGATATCGGAGCCAATGGTGCAAACTACAAAATTATGGAGTTTGGCGGATCTGCAGTTAAGAATTTCACTATTGACGACAGGGTTGTTCTTTGTAACATGGCGGTAGAAGCTGGCGCAAAAACCGGCCTTGTTGCGCCGGATGAAACAGTGGTCGAATATGTTAAGTCAATGGGACGTTCTGAGATGGTTCTATTTCAGAGTGATGAGGATGCCGTTTATGAGCAGACCTATCACTACAATCTGGATGAACTTGAGCCTGTGATCGCCATCCCCCATTGCGTTGATAATGTGGTTGCTGTTACTGAAATTGGTGAAGTAAAGATTGATCAAGGGTTTATTGGTTCTTGTAATAATGGCAGGATTGAAGAACTCCGCGCTGCTGCCCAAATATTGCAAGGCAAGAAAATTGCTCCCTATGTTAAGCTCTTGATTTCACCTGCTTCAAAAGCGGTATATCTTCAGGCCTTAGCAGAAGGATTAATAGATATTTTTATCGAATGTGGCGCTATGGTTTTAAACTCTAATTGTAGTGTTTGCTGGGGCAGCTGCCAGGGCGTTATTGGCGAAGGCGAAACCCTCATCTCCACGGGCACAAGAAATTTCAAAGGCCGAGCTGGACATCCGGGATCTAGTGTATATCTTGCTTCGGCGGCAACGGTTGCGGCCTCTGTCCTTACAGGTAAAATAACTGATCCTAGGGGGACGATAGCATGAAGAAAACTTTTTCAGGGAAAATATGGAAATTGGGCGATGATATTGATACGGATATTATTATACCTACCCAATTTCTAGCTCTTGAGACTGTCGATGCTATGAAGAAATATGCCTTTAATCCTTTAAGACCGGAGCTGGCAGGACTCATAGAACCTGGGGATATTATAGTAGCGGGGAAAAATTTTGGCTGTGGTTCTTCCCGGGAACAGGCACCAGAGATACTGGCAGCCCTAAAACTCAATTGTATTATTGCTAAGTCTTATGCCAGGATTTTTTATCGCAACGCTTTTAATAATGGCTTATTACTCCTGGAGAATAATGAAATATATGATTTCTGTAACGAAGGTGATCTTGTGTCTGTAAATTTGGAAAATAGTCAGGTGTTACTGGGGGAAAAAACCTTTCAAGTAGCATCCATTCCCGAAGATTTGTTGCAGATGGTGGAAGCTGGAGGATTAGTTCCATTTATGAGAAAACTCAATGGTAAATAAACGTTGCAGAGAGGAGGGGACAACATGGGTTATACATTAACTGAAAAAATATTAATGAAAAATACGGGGAAAGATTCAATTAAGCCTGGGGATCTCATCATCGCAAAGGTCGACAGGGTGATGGTTCACGATATCTTTGCCCCTTTTGTGATTGAAAAATTTAGGGAGATGGGTTTTGCAAAGGTGTGGGATCAAGAGAAAATTGTTTTTGTGTATGATCATCTGGTGCCGACGAGTTTTATCGAAGATTCTCGCCATCATAAAATTGCTGATGCTTTTGCCGCGCAGCAGGGTATCAAAGCCGTTCACCGTGCTGACGGAGTCTGTCATCAGTTAATGCCAGAACTAGGGTATGTGGTTCCGGGTCAAGTTACTTTTGGCACTGATTCACATACAACGACTTATGGCGCCGTCGGTGCTTTTGCTACAGGCATTGGTTATACGGAAATGGCTGCTATTTTTGGCACCGGGCAGCTGTGGCTAAAGGTTCCGCCCACCATTAAGTTTAACATCAACGGTCAGTTGCCAGAGGGGGTATTTGCCAAGGACATTATTCTCAGCATCATTGGTGATATTGGGGCTGACGGCGCCACTTATAAAGCCATGGAGTTTGGTGGCTCAACAGTTGAGGCCTTAAGTATCGCGGGGAGAATGACACTTTGTAATATGGCGGTAGAAGCAGGTGCCAAGGTGGGGGTGATTGCTCCTGATGAGAAAACCTTTATATTTAGTGGGGTGGACGGTCGTGATTACCAGGATCTAAACAGTGATGCCGATGCCTGTTATGAAAAAGTTTTCGAATATGATGCGTCTCAGTTTAAACCTGTTGTGGCCTGTCCATCCAATGTGGACAATATTAAAGATGTAGAGGCATTAATTGGCACTACCATCGACCAAGGATTTATTGGGTCATGTACAAATGGTCGACTTGAAGATTTGGAAATAGCAGCTAGAATCCTCAAGGGGCGTAAGATTGCTCCCTATATTAAGCTGATTGTTACCCCTGCCAGTCGGAGCATTTACGCTGAGGCGGCCAGACAAGGGATTATTGGTATTTTGACTGAAGCTGGGGCGATTGTCACTGCACCAGGGTGTGGCTTATGCTGCGGTAGGAGCGGGGGAATTGTATCCGATGGAGAACGGGTCATTGCGACCAATAACCGTAATTTTTTAGGCCGGATGGGTGGCCCCAAATCAGAAATTTTCCTCGCCTCTCCTGCAACGGTGGCGGCTGCAGTTTTAGAGGGGAAGATCGTTGATCCAAGAAAATATTTATAGTGAAAATATCCCTATAAATGCATAAGGAGACTATACATGATTGCTGTTTTAAAAATATGCGTGACGCTCATCTTCGTAGTTGCCTTATTGCAGCGAAAAATTAGTATTGGTAATTCCATGTTTGCTGGTGCAAGTTTGTTATTTATCATGTGTTCACCCCAATGGATAACCTTGGTTTTGGTCGGCCAGAGTTTGCTGCTTAATTTGAGCACTTGGGAAATTATATTGGCACTTTATCTGGTGATGTGTTTGGAGTATCAATTGAGGACCCATGGCATTATCGATGGTCTGATGGAGGCTGCCCGTACTTTGCTGAAAAGCGACAAAGTGCTGCTCGCTTTGATGCCGGCTTTTCTTGGATTCCTGCCTTCCCTTGGCGGTGCTATTTTTTCGGCGCCTTTAGTGGAATCGGCTGGGAAGCAATATAATCTTTCGCCCGAAAGGAAGACGGCCATTAATTACTGGTTCCGCCATTTATGGGAGTGTACCAATCCCATCGTTCCAGCCGTATTATTAGCCAGTGAAATTGCAAAAGTGCCTGTGGGGGCATTGATTGCTCATATGCTGTGGGTCTCAGTCCTTTGCTTTCTATTAGGCTGGTTTTATTATATTTCACCGCTAAAAAGTCAAGTCGGGATCCAGACTTCAAAGGCTGACTTGCGGTCACAAAAAAATAACTATTGGTATGTATTTATGGCGGTTGGCCCGATTATTGCCAATTTCGTCTTAGTTGTTGGGTTTAGTTTTGGCCCGGCTTTGTCCATGTTTCTGGCCGTTGCCTTTATGACATTGATGCTCAGGCAGGTGCCCAAAGATATGATTGCCATGCTCAAGCATGCCTTCGACAGTAAAATGTTATGGGGTGTTGTTGGCATTTTATTCTTTCAGTACATGTTAAAGGAAACAGGTATTATCGCTGATGTGGCACTTGTACTGCAAAATTCGGGTATTCCCATGGTACTTGTCATTGGAGCAATTGGTTTTCTGGCAGGTGTACTGACAGGCACTTCCCAAGGTTATGTGGCCATTTCATTTCCTCTCGTTGCCGCCGTTGCCACCGGAGATATCACGGTGTCCGTAGTGGCTTACGTCGCTGGTTTCGCAGGGCAGATGTTATCCCCTGCACATTTATGTTTTTTGGTGACATTAGATTATTTTAAGGCCGATTTCTTGAAGTCCATGAAATCCATCACTGTTCTGTCAGTGGTCTTATTACTAGCGTTATCAATCATAACAATATTCTGAGTTTTTTATAAGAAGGACTTTTCATGAGTAAGGTTGAATAATCCTGCAAGGTAGCAATACTTTGCAGGATTTTTATACAAAAAGTATTATGATAATAAGTAGCATTAAATGCAGCTATTCTAGAAAAACGAAGGAGTGATGTTTACGGACATGTAAGGCCCGAATGTTTTGATAACAAAATACGGGGAGGAGTACAAATGGAGAAGGTTGTGACAGTACGACCGTTGCCCAATCAAGAGCCTTTTGCAAAACGTTATGGATTAATCATTGGCTTGCTGGCGCTCTTCGCGATTATCGCGATGCCCACCCCTGCAGCACTACCCATTGCGGGGCAACGTATGCTGGGTATTCTAGTGTTTTCTGTCATCGTTTGGATGACGGAAGCAATTTCTTATCCGGTCAGTGCCGCGGTCATTATGGCACTAATGGCCTTTCTACTAGGGATTTCACCAGACGTGGCCAAGCCGACCCAACTGCTGGGAACTTCTCAAGCATTGACCATGGCCCTCGGTGGCTTTAGTAATACAGCACTGGCATTAGTTGGCGGAGCCTTATTCTTGGCGGCTGCAATGACCCATACTGGACTTGATAAGCGGATCGCCTTGGTGGTGTTATCTAAAGTAGGGGCCCGGACCAACCGAGTACTGATTGGCGTTATTTTAGTGGGTTTTATCTTAAGCTTTTTTGTGCCCAGTACTACGGCCCGGGTATCATGTATGGTTCCTATCGTAATGGGTATTATTGCAGCCTTTGGTGTGCAAAAGAAGAGTCGCTTCGCAGCCATGATGATGATTGCTACCGCGCAGGCTGATAGCATCTGGAATGTGGGTATTAAAACCGCGGCAGCGCAAAATATGATTGCCTTGGGTTTTATTGAAAAGATGCTTGGCAAGACAATTACCTGGATGGACTGGTTTATTGCGGCAGCCCCCTATGCTGTCATTATGTCCATCGTTTTATACTACCTCTTGTTAAAATTAATGCCACCGGAAGTCGACGAAATAGCCGGCGGCAAAGAAGCCATTGCTCAGGCTATAACCGAACTCGGTCCCATGCGGGCAGACGAGAAAAAACTGCTAGGGATATCCCTTGTGCTCCTCTTTTTTTGGGCAACCGAAAAGATTGTTCATCCTTTTGATACTTCTTCCACAACCATTGCAGCAATTGCCTTGCTGTTACTGCCAGGGATTGGCGTCATGACTTGGAAAGAAGCACAACCGAAAATCCCGTGGGGAACGGTTATTCTCTTTGGTGTTGGCATTAGCTTAGGATCGGCAATTTTGTCGACCAAAGCTGCGGCGTGGCTCGCGACGATTATAGTATCGGTATGTGGACTTCAAACCATGCCAGCACTTATGATTCTCGCAGTACTATCAGCCTTCTTAATTGTCATCCACTTGGGATTTGCTAGCGCCACTGCACTGGCCGCCGCTATGATTCCCATCATTATTAGTATCCTTCAAGGGGTGCAAACTCAAGGAATTAACGTAATCGGGATGACCATGGTGCTCCAATATGTGGTCAGCTTTGGTTTTATTCTTCCGGTGAATGCACCACAAAATATGATTGCTTATGGAACGGATACTTTTGAAGTCAAGGATTTCATTAAAACCGGTATTCCACTTACAATTATTGGCTATATCACAATTTTAATCTTAGGAGCTACTTACTGGAAGTGGCTTGGTATTGTCTAATAAATAATAGAAACGGGACCGTCACGGTCCTGTTTCTATTATTTTAGCCCCAAAATGCTTTTAAACAGGTTTATCTTAGTAGCCTGACGGGAACATTCCCAAGATAAATAGCGGTCATTCATAGCGAATAGGATACTGGAAGTTGAGTCTTTGATATATCGGCAAATGATGAAAGGGAAGAAAAAAATTCAATTTACTATTTTGGTGAGGGATAGAGAAATACCTGATTTGTAAGATATTGCATTATTATATCAAAATAATGGAAGGATTATTGGTAAATATGGCGAATGATATATGAAATTAGCAGAATATGATAAGGAAGAAGCAAATTCTCTGAAAAGGGGGGCCGCAAAGCCATGGGTCTAACGACATTGAGTCTATGACTGCCAGGTTGCTACAGGATATACGTAGTGATTTTTGGCAGTTTTTTCATAAGTGGAAGGTTGTGGATGCAGGCGACTAACTATTTCTAAGCAAATTGTAGGGAGCGATTATTTATGTTAAAGCAGCAATGGGAGAAGCAGATTCGTAGATTTAATTTCTTAGTCACGATTATGGCATTATGGTTTTCTATAACGACGATTGGTTGGGCTATGCCTGTAGCCACAGAGCAGACCGAACGGCCAGTCTTAACAGTAGAGCAGTCCATCGTAGTGCAGGCATTTAAAATCACGGGCCAAAATCTAGTGCCTGAGTCGGAGCTTTTGGCTCCGCTGGCCGACAAGTTAAACAAACCAGCGACGCTGGGGGATCTGGAGAGTTACGCCAGCCTCGTGACCCGCCAGATGAAAGCACGGGGCTACATGGTGGCTATGGCTTATATACCACCTCAGTCATTTCAAGGTGGTGAGGTCAATATAGCCGTGCTTGCTGGAAATTATGGTAAGATCACGGTGAAAAATACCACTAGCATCTCTGAACAGGCAATCCGGCGAGAACTGGGCGAGGTTAAAGAAGGTGCGTCAGTCAATCGGGCAACTCTTGAACGGGCTGTATGGTTCGTGGGTGACCTGACCGGAGCAGAGGCGAAAGCTATATTTTCTGTGGGCGAGAAGCCCGGCACTACTGACCTGACGCTAAACGTGAATCCGAAGGGCAAGCCCACTTGGGGCTATATGAGTGTCGATAACGGTGGCAACCGCTACACGGGGCGCATTGAATACGTAGGCAATGTCAATCAGGCCAACTTAGCCAAAGAAGGTGATCTGTTGACTGCCCAGTTTCTCCAAACTGGTGGAGGTTTCGCCAATGGTAATGTGAATTACTTGCTGCCAGCTTTAGGACAGGGCCAGAAAATTGGGTTTGGCTGGGCTCAGTCCCACTATCTTCTGGGAGATCAGTACGCAGCTCTCGATGCCGAGGGTATAGCTAAGACATTCAATCTAAAGTGGCAAATGGCTCTCGAGCGGACCCGGCGTCACAACCTATATTTGGAAGCGCGTTTTGAGAACAAAGATCTTGTTGATGAGGTGCGGGTCGCCAACGAGCGGTATGTGAAGAACTCACGTAACGTAGTGTTCAATCTATACGGTGATAGTCTCGACGATACCTGGGGCGGTGGTGCGAATTCTTATGCGCTAACCTATACGACGGGGCGTCTAACGCTAAAAGATGAGGTCAGTCGAGTCAACGACAGCAGTGGAGCTCAGACCGCTGGCCAGTTTGGTAAATGGAACTTGTCGTTGACACGATTGCAGAAACTAGAGGAGCGGTTGGCCCTCTACGGCTATGTCTTCGTCCAGGGTGCTACGAAAAATCTTGATTCATCAGAACATCTTGTGCTTGGTGGCCCTAATGGTGTGCGTGCCTATCCGCAAGGTGAGGCCGGCGGTGACCAGGGTTGGTTAGGTACTCTTGAATTGCGTTATAACCTACCAGTGAAGGAACATTCGGCTAGCGGAAAGAGTGCTCAAGATACATACCAACTGTCATTATTCGTTGATGGTGGCTCCGTCTGGGAGAACCATAGCCCCTTTACGATTGGTGAAAATCGGCGCAACTTGGCGGGCATGGGTTTAGGATTCCAATGGAATCGCGCAGATAACTTTGCGCTACGACTATCCTATGCTTGGAAACTAGGTTCAGAACAAGCTATATCGGATAATGATGCCAATGGTCGTTTCTGGTGGCAGTTTTATAAATTCTTCTAGATAATAGAAAAATTCTTGTAAATTGGGGGTTCCAAGAACCCTAGTATAAAGGGGGAGATACAATGAGAATGACGCGGAAGATGCGCCGGGCTAAGGAACGTCGCGAGATGTTAAACCCCATTAGGGTTGCTGTGGCCCGTTCAGTGGCAGTGGCGATTGTCTCTACGGCGCTGTTTTTCGACGGATCAGTGGGCAAGGCCATGCCCACTGCAGGACAGGTGACTGCGGGACAGGCAACAGTGACCCAGAGTGGCAATCAGATGACGGTCACCCAGTCTACGGCCCAAGCTGCTCTGAACTGGCAGTCATTTTCCATTGGTGCTCAGGAAAAGGTTCGTTTTATTCAGCCTTCAGCAGCAGCAGTGGCTTTAAACCGCGTGACCGGGACAGATGCCTCGGCGATCTATGGACAATTATCTGCCAACGGCCGAGTCTTTTTGGTTAATCCGAGTGGCATTCTGTTTGCTCCTGGCTCCCGGGTGGACGTCGGGGGGCTCGTTGCCTCCACACTATCCATCACGAATGACGACTTCATGAATGGTCGCTACACCTTCAAGGGGACCAGTGCCGCTGGCGTATTGAACCAGGGAACTATCACGGCCGCCGATCAAGGGTTTGTTGCGCTGCTTGGTGCCCAGGCTCAGAATGAAGGTCTTATCGTGGCCCATATGGGTACAGTAGCCCTCGGCGCAGGCCAACAAGTCAGTCTCGATTTCGTCGGCGATGGTGTGGTCAGCTTGAACGTAGATAAAGGTACGTTACATACCATCGCTGCGAACAGCGGCCTAGTAGAGGCCGACGGTGGTCGGGTCATCATGACGGCTCGTGCGAGCGATGACCTTGCCTCCGCCGTGGTCAATCAGAGCGGTATTATTCACGCCCGTTCTCTTGGAAATCAGACTGGTGTCGTGACGTTGGCCTCTTCGGGGGACATTAACTTGACTGGAAAAATCGACGTGTCCGGCCAGAAGGCGGGGCAGTCTGGTGGTGCGGTTTCAGTAGTGGCGGGTGGTAACCTGGAATTCCCATTAGCAGCAAGCATTGATGCGTCTGGCACAATCAAAGGAGGTTCAGTGGAGACTTCTGGCAAGACGGTACAAATCACTGGTGCGGTCAAGGCTGCGGACTGGTTGATTGACCCCATTGATATTACCATTGTGGATACATCAACCAATACTGGCACCATTTCACCAGCCACTAGTACAATTAGCGCAGACGTTATTGTAGCAGCCTTGGGTACTGGTAACGTGACGATAGATACAGCTACAGCAAATGTTCCACTGAATAACGGGGATATCACGGTATCAGCTGACATCTTAGCTACCAATTCAGCCGATCGGACTCTCAAGCTGACGGCGGCCAATAATATTAATATCATCAATGGAAAAGAGATTGGCACCAATGGCGCGGGCCGTCTGAACGTTACATTGGAATCATCCAATGATGGGGCTAATGGTGGTTATGTGCTAGTCGGCTCAGGTTCTTCCATTGTGACGAACGGCGGGACGGTTACCATTGCTGGCAAAGAGGGACAAGGCGCCAATCGGTCAGTTTCTGTCGCTGCCGGTCTACCGGGGGTGGATCTGACGGGGGCAATCATTAATACCACTACTCGCACTGGAGTGACTGGTGGGGACGTTATCGTCCGTGGGCAAGTCAATGCAAACGCTGGCTCTGCCCGGGGGATTGATATATCTGGGTCTTCCATTATTACCACTGGCGGCGGTGGGGTTACCTTGGACGGCGTAGTTAACACAGGTTCATCCGATGTCAATGCGGCGGGGGTTTATCTTGGTGACACTACAACCATTAACACAGTAGGTACTTCCCTGCGGGGAACTGTAAATATTATTGGTCAAAATAGCATCGGTAATGGTATCCACCTTGGTGGAGCAGCTGTGACCGGGGGCGATTTGATGCTGACTGCTGATCGAATTAGTTTTGGAAGTGGTAGTCTTACCGGTACAACGGCTAATAGCGCTACCATCACGACGACAACCAGTGCTCGCCCTGTTAGCGTAGGCGATGACGGGGGCACTTCGACTCTCAATGTATCCAACGGTGCTTTCACCCAGCTTACTGGATATGGTAAACACGTCATCCAATCCTCAGGTGGTGCGGTGACGATAGCGAATGCTATCCTTAGCCAGGACACTAGTATTGAGACATCTGGCAGTGGAGTCATTACCGTTTCTGATGCCCTGCAGGGCAGCGGGAAGAACGTACGATTAGCGGCGGGTGCTTCGTCTGGTGGTGTAGGAGCCATTAAAGGTGTAAATGGCCTTAGGCTTGAGACCACGGGCGCAACAGCTGACTGGAATTTGACGAATGTAACCAACGATGTAAACACATTGTCGGCCCAGGCCCAAAGTGTGACATTCACCGATGTTAACAACCTCAATCTGGGACAGGTTAGTATCAGCGGAACAACCTATAACGGCATCACTGTTACCGGCTCTACCAGCACGATCACGGCTGCGGGGGGCAATGTAACACTGTCACAGAATCTAGCTAAGATCAATGGGTCGGTGACCACGGTAGCCATCAAGGCAATGGGTGATATCATTTTCACAAATGATGCAGACGTTACGGCTATTGGTCAAGCATTGAATCTTAATCTTTATGCCGATACAGACGTTACAAACGG
>Ga0209123_1003049_pt1 | contig 13141 bp, 15 predicted proteins | sample BarGraIncu00431A_FD_184500 | JGI IMG/M metagenome (GOLD analysis project Ga0209123, IMG submission 184500) | Arctic peat soil microbial communities from Barrow, Alaska, USA - Barrow Graham LP Incubations 004-31A (SPAdes) (version 2) | ecosystem: Environmental > Terrestrial > Soil > Wetlands >...
TTTGCCTACACCTTCCTTCAGATTCCTCGTCGCCGAGGACACCCTTGGTGTTCAGCTATGTGCTTGGCACTATCAACCCGCACTCAGGACTTTCACCTGTTAGATTACGCCCATGCCGGGCGCACATTAAAAATAACAGGCCATTTTAAATGGCCTGTTATTTCAGTATTACTTAATTCTTCTTGCAGTGAGGTAATCACTTCTCGTAAGTGCAGATACCTTAATCACATCACCAGTACGTGGTGCATGAATATATGAGTTATTACCTACATACATTCCAACATGATGAGGATTTGATGCTGAACCAAAGAATATTAAATCTCCTGGTTGTAAATTTCCTCTATCTACATATGATCCTTCATTAATTTGTGTAAATGTTGTTCTAGAAAGCGAAACTCCAAAATGCTTATATACATATTGCATAAACCCTGAACAATCAAAGTATTGAGGACCAGCAGCACCCCAAACATATGGTGTTCCTAAAAAATTACTTGCGTAAGCAACTATAGAGTTAGAGCTTAGTGATGCCGACCCCCTAGATGCTGAATATGCAGCTGCCTCATCTCTTATTTGTTGTATCTGCTTCATTGTAGCATCCACTGTAGCTTGCCCACTACTCATTTTACTAGAATATGATTGTTCTAGTTTTTTAGCTTCTGCAATTAATACATTTTGTTGTTTCTTTTTTTCTTTAAGCTTATTTAATTTAGTTTCATTCTCAGTTTTTAATGTCACTAATTTAGTTTTTTCTGTTTCAAGCACTTCTTTTTTCTTTTCTATTTCACTCTTTTTAGCTGTTAATTCAGCAATAATTTTATTATCATACTCTACGATTCTTTTAATGTTATCAACTCTTGAAATAAGATCTCCTATTCCTTTTGAATCTAAGATAACTTCTAAATAGCTATCCACACCATTCATATACATAAGTCTCATTCTCTTATTATATAAATCTTCTTCTTCTTTAATATTATCTTGTGCCACCTGTATATCACTTGTTGTTTTTACTATTTGCTTCTCAGTTTCAGCTATTTTAACTTTCGCTTTATCAACTTCAGTAAACATTTGCTCTATGTCCATATCCAATTTTTCAATTGAACTCTCTATACTCTGAACATTAGTTTGTGATTTCTTGTATGCGTCCTTTTGCTCCTGAAGTTGACTCTTTTGAGTATCAAGCTTATCCGATAGTGGATCTGCCATTACCTGCATACTTACCGTAGCCGCTAGCCCAATTGTTACTATTAATGATATTATTCTTTTGCGCAACCCAATCCCCCCATTTCAAATTGTATATATATTTGTGCATATGTATTTATGTATACGTTTTTATGTCTGTGTATTTATGGCCCTATGTTCCTATGTATTTAATCCATTCTTAAATCAACATTTTTATTATAACACTACTTTATAGGAAACCTCAATGAAAAAGTAACATAAAATTCAATTTTTTTTATTTTATTCTCTTATCTTCAAATTTTCGCCATAATTTTTTGTTGCTTTTCCTTTAGCATATATCTGCGAATTAAATATTCAATGAGTGCCTATATATCTCTGATTTAGGCATATCTCTATCCTTTGCAACTTTTTTCATTGCATCCTTTTTACTTATTCCTTCATCCATATATCTTCGTATGTGCTCCTCTATAGTTAGTGAATCCCATTTAGCCCTTTCATCTTTGTCTATAGCTTCTTTACTCTTACCTTCAACTACTAATACATATTCTCCTCTTGGAGAGTTCAGCTTGTAATACTCTACAGCCTCTTCTAAAGTAAGCCTAATTATCTCTTCATACAATTTCGTAAGCTCTCTACACATAGATATTTTTCTATTCCCAACGTTTTCGTATAAAAATTCTAATGTATTTAAAAGTCTGTGAGGAGCCTCATAGAAAATTAAGGTTTCACTTCTATTAATTAAATCATCAATAATAGGCTGCCTATCTTTAGTTTCTCTTGGCAAGAACCCTCTAAATATAAATTTTGTAGTATCAAGTCCTGAATATACAAGAGCCGTAGTAATTGCAGTAGCTCCCGGCAGAACAACAAATTCGATGCCCTGCTCTATACACTTTAAAACTATGACACTACCAGGGTCAGATATTCCAGGCGAACCTGCATCGCTTATAATAGCTATATTTTTACCTTCCTTTATCTGATCAATTATATTTTGACTTCTCCCTTGTTCGTTATGTTGATGGTAACTTATAAGCGTTTTTCTGATATTAAAGTGGCTTAGGAGTTTTAGGCTTTGCCTTGTATCTTCTGCCGCTATAAGATCCACGCTTTCGAGTACTTCTAGTGCCCTAAGTGTAATGTCCTTTAAATTGCCTATCGGAGTTGGAACTAAGTATAATTTCCCTGCCATTCTTATCACCCTTTACCCTGTTATTTATATTGTTTATTATAGCTTTTAAATTTTTTTATTCTATTGTCTGTGAATTATACATATCATTAATTTCTCGAGTATAATTGCCATCCTGCATGTGAACATAAAGCGGTGGATCCCACTTAAGAAAACTTCCACCATCTCTGCACCCCTCTATAAGTACAATATTAGGTGCCTTATTTGCACTTGGGTGCACCATTCTTATGCGTTTAGGCTCAATTCTATGTTTTCTCATAGTGCATAAAATATCAACTAATCTGTCAGGTCTATGTACCATATACATTCTTCCACTATTACCAAGTAGAATTCTGCTTGCAATAATTACATCTTCTAATGTACAGCATATCTCGTGCCTTGCTATAGCATTTTTATCATCCAAACTAATTAATCCTGAATTATGTAGTTTATAGGGTGGATTAACAGTAACAATATCTGCTTTGGGAATCGCTTTAATAAGATCTAGGTTCTTTAAGTCTCCACTTATAAATTTAATTCTATCTTGCAATCCATTATATACTGTTGACCTGCTTGCCATCTCAACAAATTCTTCTTGAATTTCCACACCAATTATATTGCTTGCATAGGTTTTACCTGCCAATATAAAAGGAATTATACCTGTCCCAGTGCATAAATCCACAACCTTAGCATCTCTTTTCACCTTAGCAAAATTAGCAAGTAGCACTGCATCCACACCAAATCTAAAAGCATTTTTTTTCTGAATAACATGAATGCCCTTTAAGTTAAGATCATCTAAAGTTTCATCATCTCTTAAAAACTCCATTATGTATCTCCTTTCTATGAAATTTATACTCGCTGTATACATACAATAAAAGAAGTATACCTCAATTTTTAATAAAAATCATAAATTTGCTGTATAAATGTATATATTTTTGATTTTAAACAATTTTCTTTGAATAATTACTTTTGAACAACTTTTTTTCTTTAATTTAATCTAATTAATTATAAAGCTACTATTAGTAACCAATGTTGAATATATATTATATTATATAATAATCGATTTTAATGAGGTTAAAAATGCAGTTAATATTATATCCTTTTAAAAATATAGTTTTCAATAAAAATTCAGTGTTATTAGATGCATCTTTTCTGCTCAGCTTAATATATGATGATGATATTAAGCATAGTGATTGTCTAACATGTTTAAAACAGCTTTCTGAAGGAAGTTGTACCTTTTACACTACCAGTATCATCTCTGCAGAAGTTTTGAATAAAATACTTTATAAATTATTTATTAGTGACATACAATGTAAAATAACAAACAATAGTCCTTACAACTCAAATGACAACATTAGGTCCATAACAAATAGTTTTAGTCGCCATGATACAAAAATACTAAAGGAAAAGAAAAAAGATAGGCTTATCCATATTCCATATAAAAGATATTTTGATAATATTTCTAAAAATTCTATGAAAAGAAATTTACTTAATATTTATTATAGTAAGTCCGTAGAAATCATTTCAGAATTAGAAAAAATTATTAATATAAAATACCTCAATATTTCTGAAGAATGTGTATCTCTAGTTAAAAATTTCATGTGCGAAAATCTCTTATCTGTAAATGATGCATTCCACATAGCTACCGCAGAACACAATAAAATAGATTTTTTACTAACTTTGGACGGTGACTTTGTTTTTGCTGAAAGTAGTGAAATGAAAATACTTAAAATTTAACAAAATATTTATTATCTTATAAAAAAATTATTTAAATGAATTATTAGTTACACATTTATATAAAAAAGAAGTGTAATCTTGATTATCTCAAAATTACACTTCTTTTTTATAGCTATTACTTAGGAATATTGATTATCGTGCCATCTTTGATAGCATTTTCATCTGTAATTTTATTAGCTTCTTTTAACATCGTTATTGCCTCTTTTACATTATAAGAAGGCATATTACTTTTAGCAATTGAAGTTAACGTATCTTGTTTTTTAACAGTGTATTTTCCATCATTACTTTGCAGACCTGCTGCCTCAGCTACAGTTGCAGTTGTAGTTGCCGCTGTGGTTTGAATTGATGTCTCATATGGAATTACTATTTTGTCACCCTTTGAAATCTTGTATGCTTCACTCATATTATTTCTATCTTTAATGTATTCAACTATTTCATTTTTGTCGAAACTAGGCATATGTGTTTTTACTATACTAAAAACTGTATCATTTTCTTTAACAGTATATATTCCAACATTCGTTTTATCATTTATATAGGCAACATCCATTTCATTAGTAGTTTTTTCCTCAGTATTTGTACTTGTATCCGTATTTGCTATTACATCGTTACTAATTTTAGTTGCCCCATTGTCACTTTGCACTACACTATCCGCTTGAGATTTTACATTAGCAACATCTTCTCGCCCTCCAATAAACTTTACCGCGAAAAACACTCCTAAAACTAATACAGCAATAGTAGATATACTAATTATTCCCTTTTTCAAACTCATATTTAAAACCCCTTTCATATTTAATAGACAATGATTTACATTTAAATTATTGACTTAAATTTAAGATCTCATACATATAATAGAAATTTCTATTATTATAAATAATTGCTTTTAAATATCATCAGAAAACATACACTATTACTAACCAAAAATGGGATGTTAACTTTGAATAAAGTTAACATCCCATTTTTAAATAATATGTTTTGTATATTGGCTTATTTCTATCTATTTCTTTCTATTTGCTTCTTAATTTCCTCACCTGTCATTCCAGTTGCATCAATGATCGGGGTGCTTGAGATTGTTTCTTGTACACCCATAATATTTTGGTTTTCACCTGTAACAATAACCGCATCATACCTATCTAAAAAATGTCCTGCATTTTTCTTACTATTATCGAATTCTTTTACTGAATATCCTTCACCATTTAAATAATCTTTTACTTCCCTTAAACCTTTTTGCACTGCTACTTTCTTCATATTTTACGCCTCCTTTTAAAATTATTATCTCCAATAAAAAAAAGGCTATTCAAATCAAGTTGCTTATTTTTTTGTGAAATAAAAGCGCAAAAAAAACCAGAGAATAATATCTCTCTGGTTTTTTATATAACTGCATAACCGGCTTCTTCTACTGACTCAATCAGATTATCTACTGTAATAAAATAATCATCATATATTATTTCTATTTCTTTAGTTTGACTATTTATTCGACAAGCAATTACACCTTGGTTGTTTGATATCGCTGAATTAATGTTGCTAATATCTTCTGAAGTATTCATATTAATTACTTTTATAACTGACCTCATCTTCTTCCCCCTAGTTACCCTTAAATAATTCTTTTATAATATATGAATCTTCACCACTTTTAGCTAATTCTGCTTTGATATCTTCCTCATTTACAGCATCTTCATACCTTCCTGAAACCAATGTTAAGTCTTCAATTTTAACTTCTACTATTTCTTCATCTGTACCATTAATTTTTACTTTAATTTTAACACATTCTTTTACAACACTATTACCAATAACGTCTGCCCTTCCAAAAGGTGTATCTACTACAGAACCTACAATAGGTAATGTTTTTCTTATTTTTTCATAAGTATCCTGTTCATAATTTAGGCAACACATAAGCCTTCCACAAATACCTGAAATTTTTGTAGGGTTTAATGATAAATTTTGCTCTTTAGCCATCTTTATAGAAACTGGAGCAAATTCGCCCAAAAATGTTGAACAACACATAGGTCTACCACAAGGTCCAAGCCCACCTATCATTTTTGCTTCATCCCTAACGCCTATTTGTCTAAGTTCTATTCTAGTTCTAAATACTGCCGCCAAATCCTTAACAAGTTCTCTAAAATCTACTCTTCCATCTGCTGTGAAGTAAAATATAACTTTATTATTATCAAAAGTATACTCTACATCTATTAGTTTCATATCTAGTTCATGTTTATGTATCTTATCTAAACATACTTCATATGCTTCTTTTTCTTTATTTTTATTATCAAAGTCTTTTTCTGCATCTGCATCTGTAGCTTTTCTTATAACAGATTTAAGTTGAGATACTATATCATCTTCCTTTATTTCCTTTATACCAATGACACATTCCCCAAATTCAATTCCCCTTACTGTTTCAACAATAACTTTATTCCCTTTTTTAATATCTATATCATTTGGACTAAAATAATATATTTTTCCAGCTTTTTTAAATCGTACTCCTATTACTGTAACCATATTAAATCATCTCCTTCGCAGCTGCGTATTAACGACTTCAGAAGGTGATTTAACTACCACTGAAGTTTTATTTTTGCTAATGTATGTAACTACCACTTATGTAAGTGGGAAACTTTCCTTCTGAAATGTCGTTAAACCTCCTGCATTTTAATTAGCATTACTTCAAACGCTAACCCTGGGTTAACGTTCCTAACTAAATTATCTCTAGTATCATTTATTATATTTATAATACCATTTAATTTGTTAAATGAAAATATATTAGCTAATTCTTTTATACTTAATAACTTATCTATGTTAATGATTAAATTTTCATCTTCAATTTCTTTATATATTATAGTATCCCTAATATACGAAAGAAATGCAGTTAATATTTCTTCAAAACTTTCTTTTTGATTAGATAATTTTTTCTCATATTTAATTAATTCCTCAGTTCTAGCACTACTAAGTTTAAGTAATATTTCCAAGGTAATATCCCGAATTTCCTTAAAATTATTATCACCGATAAATTTTTCTGCCTTTCCTGGTATTCCAACACTGAAAGCAACAATAACTCTCATTTGCTCTAAAGATAAATCGCAGTAATTGATTTTTAAAAATTCTTCCATCTCGTTTACGTTCAAATTTTTCAGCTTATGTATTTGGCATCTTGACTTTATTGTATCCAATATAACTTCGAGATTTTCACATAACAAAAATATAGTTACATTTTTAGGTGGTTCCTCAATTGTTTTTAAAAAAGCATTTTGTGCCTGCACCGTCATTTTATCAGCATGGTAAATAATGATAACTTTCTTATCACCCTCAAATGGTTTTTTGTTAATTTCTTCAACTAAACTTCTTATAGAATTAACCCCAATCGTGCTTTTATTTTTCTCCACTTGCCATTCAATTAAATCCACATATTGCTTATCTTGATCTTTTCCCAGGATCATAAGCCCTATATTTTTAGCAAGTATACTTTTACCTATTCCATCCTCTCCAACTAAAAGATGAGCATGAGATAACTTATCCAATTTTATGGATTGTCTTATTTGATTTAAAATATTACTATGCCCTATTATCCTCTCACCACTCATTTTAATCCTCCATGAATAAAAGCAAGTATAGATTTATATATACTTGCTTTTAATTAATTATACCTTTATATACTTATCTACATCAACTACAAATACGTTTGCTCCACCTACATCTACTTCAATAGGGAACGGCATATAAACTCCAGTAGACCCAGCTACAGGTGATGGTGATGATATTATTTGCTTTCTTTCCTTACATACCTCTTCAATAATAGCTAAAACCTCATCTACCTTTTCTTTATCTACACCTATTAGTAATGTTGTATTACCTGATTTTAGAAAGCCGCCTGTAGTCGCAAGCTTTGTAACCCTAAAACCCTTATCAGTTATAACCTCGATTAAATCATTTGCATCATCATCTTGTACAATTGCAATAATTAATTTCATTTAATCCCATCCTTTACAAATTTATTTTTTTAATCGTGTTTATGATATCTTTATGGATTTCGTCAACACTTCTATTACCATCAACTACTTCTATTTTACCATATTTTCTGCAAATATCTAAGTAACCTTCAAAAACTTTTTTATGAAATTCATTTCCACCGTTTTCTAACCGATCTAAAGTCTTTTGCATTTTTTTTCTCTTTAGTCCTTCTTCATATGGAATAGTAATCATAAATATTAAATCAGCTTCAAGTCCGTCTAATGCGAATTCATTTATACTCTTTACTGCGTCCATTCCAATACCTCTACCAACGCCTTGATACACCATTGATGAATAAACAAAGCGATCACATATCACTATCTTCCCAAGAGCCAGTGCTGGTTTTATAACCTCACTAACTAATTGCGCGCGAGACGATGCGTAGAGCAACGCCTCACACATGTAGCTCATGTTATAATTATCATTATCTAGTATTATGTCTCTAATTTTTTCACTAATCTGCGTGCCTCCAGGTTCTCTAGTTCTTACTACTTCATACCCCAATTCTGTTAGATGTTTTTCTAATAATTGTATTTGAGTAGTTTTTCCTGAACCGTCTGGTCCTTCTAGTGCTATTAGTCGTCCTCTTTCCATTCGATTTCCTCCACCAATATGTATTTATCTTAATATAATCTATTTTTCTACTGTTGCTACTTTCCCATCATCAATTCCAAGCACTGTTACGTTGCATGACACGTAATATTCTATCACAGCTATACTTTCCTTGCATAGCCTTTCACCCGGCATCACAATAGGTATTCCTGGTGGATATGGAACTATTGCTACTGCGCTTATTTTGTCCTCTGAGTTTTTAAGCTCTACCATTATTTTTTTTCTATCCATTACTTCATATGGATCCATTACGGCCATCGGCATCTCGTAATCTATTAAATCTACATATTTATCTTTTAAGGTGTCCATATCACAATTTTTAAGAGCTATATATAATGCATCAAAATCTTCCTGCGTGTTAAAGGGTGAAAATATTAAAACTACATTTCTGCTATCACTCATTTCAGCTTGAATTTTGTTTACTCTTAGATATTCTAATAACTTATGTCCACTATAACCTTTAGGTACATTTAATATATACCTGGTTAAATCAATAGTATACTCATTAACATCCTTTGCACCGTATTCTAACCCATCACTTAAATCATCTTGAGTTAAAATATGAAACTTTCCTATGCTATTAATTTTATCTCTACTAACCTTACATATTTTAATTAACTCTTCGTAGTCTTGCTGCCCATATTCCTCAAGATAATACCTTGCATAATCCATAGAACATAAAAGCATATATGATGGACTTGTACTTAAAAAAGCACTTACATAGAAATCTACCTTACTAATATCTACACCTTTGCCTACATGTAAAAACGCTGTTTGTGTTAAGCTAGGTAACGTTTTATGAGCACTCATAACAACCATATTCGCTCCCATTTCCAAAGGATTCTTAGGTAATAACTTATGGACCCCAAAATGAGCACCATGGGCAGCATCTACTAATACCTTAATATTGTACTTACTAGCAATCTCAACAACATATGGCAAATCAAAACACATACCATAGTAATTAGGATATGTAACAATAATTCCTTTAGCATCCTTATTTTTATTAATCAAAGATAGAAAATGCTCCTTGTCAAACGGTAAAGGAGCATCATATTTTGAATGAATATTGTTTTTAATATACACAGGCCTCAGTTTTCTCATAATAATGGCATTAAATATAGAGCGATGACAATTTCTTTCTACAATAACTTTATCACCCTCATTAAACGATGAAAAAATCATGGTTAAATTTCCACTAGTGCTACCATTCACTAGAAAATAAGATTTAATACTTCCATAATACTCACTCAATAGTTTTTGAGATTCTTTTATTATCCCCTCTGCATGATGGAGATTATCAACTCCATCAACCTCAGTTATATCTCCTTTTATAAAATTCTCATAAAGCTCTCTGCCTTTTATTGTTTTTAAAAAACCAAGTCCACCTTTATGACCTGGCATACAAAAGGACACATTTTTTTCTTTTATATATGTTAACACTCCATCTACAAGTGGTAATCTTGGCAATCCTTAGTCACTCCTCTTGGCACGCACTGTACTAACGTTTTTCTTATACAGTTCTTGTAATATTCATAGAAATCAGTATTATTATTTGACTCTATGATTCTTCCTTCGCAATTATCACAAATTCCTCTACCATTTATTATTATACCATCATTTAGAGGCTTTCTACATATAATACACTTTTCTTTTTTCATATTATCCCCCTTAAATTTGCTAACTTAAATCAACTAAAGTATCGCCTCTTATAATATATATTATTCAACTAAGTACGGTTTCTTATTTTGTCCACATAATAATTTCAAATATATTTATCTACATTTTACGTCATAACTAGCCATTTAAAGTTCTTATGTGACCTTATAAAATTTTATTTGATATTATAATATATTTATGTGGCTTTGGGTATACTAAATATATTAATAAATATCAAAGTTTTGAAAGGAGAATAGTCTATGAAACAAGAGATTATAAGTTATATAACACGCATAAAAGAAGATATATATAATTTATCAGATTTCCTTTATACTAACCCAGAAATAAGTTATAAAGAATACAAGGGATGTACTTACATACTAAACATGTTAAAAGCTCATGATTTTGAAGTGCTAGAAAATTATTGTAACATTCCAACTTCTTTTTATGCTCAATACGGGACTGGTCACCCAAAGATATGTTATATATGTAAATACTCAGCTAGTGAAAATGAAGGTCATATTTTCGGTAATAATGTGAATGCTAGCATTTCTATTGCTGCAGCACTCGGTTTATCAAAGGTAATCTCTAAAAGCGGTGGGAGCATCGTTGTAATAGGATGTCCAGGAGAGTATGCCAATGGATCTGAATTAACTTTAATAAAAGATAAGTGTTTTGAAGATATGGATGTTATAATTGCCCCTCATTGTGATATAAACAATGCAGAAAGCGGAACTTCTATGGCTACAATACCAATTAGTATTAAATTTAGGCAGAACATTAATAATCTTTCTAATTTTTCATCTTTAGACTCTTACTTATTGATACTCAATTCATTAAGTCAATTGCTAAAAGGACTAAATAATGGTTGCTCTATTGATAATATTTCTATAGAAAATGCTTCAACAAACCGTAACTCAGTTTCCCAATCTGAAACTAAATTTTATCTCAGAGCAACTACGCTAAGTGAAGCTAAAGTGCTAGAAAAAACTATTGTAGGCGTTATTCATTCAACGTCTCAAATAATAAATACAGTTCAGGAGGTAAGCTTATTCGAATTGCCATCAGAAGAACTTTTGACCAATAAATCTTTATCAAGAATATTTACACACAACTTAAAAGAATGTGGCGTTATAGACATTACTTGCTGTAAGAATTCATCATATGGCTTAGGAATAGGCTCTATAAGCCATACTACACCATGTATATATCCATCTATATCTATTACAGAAAATCCTTCAATAAGTTGTCCTTCGCCTTCGTTTGCTCTAGAAACTCAATCAGACTTTTGTAAGAAAAATATAATTAAAGCTGCAGAGGCCCTTGCCATAACAAGTCTAGATATTATTGAAAAACAAGATTTACTAAAAGAAATTAGACTTGAACTAAAATAACATTGGAAATAAAACTAACAGTTATTTTGAACATAAAAAAAAGAAGTATAATTTTAATGCAATTATACTTCTTGATATATACAATTTATTGTGAAAATAATGCTTTTCCTTTTAATAACTTAATCTTATTCATAAGTCCATCACTAGGTTCAAAATAAAACTTTTTCAATTTATCTCCAACTTTATACACACAACAAAATTTGCATCCTGTAAACGTCGAACAAATATACTTTTTAGAACCACTAATATGTCTATTCGAATTATAGTTACTGTTTTTACCAATAAACTCTATATTTTTTAATTTAATATCTTCTAATATTGTAACCTCTTCACCTCTTATTTTATGAATAATGAATTGGTCTGCTACAATTAAATATTTATACTTAACCTTACATTTTGAAAATTCCATATAACAAAGAGCGATCATTAATGTATTAAAGAACATAGTTACATAAGTTTTAATATCTATGCTACCTATTCTTGCTTTCGGCAATAAGCCTGATATACTTATAAATGCAATTAATATAATAAACAACAATACTACAGCTGGAAATTTTTTTCTTTGTACCATCTCTTTATACATAAAAACCAGACCCCCTAAATTACCTTAAACAGTTTGACCTAAATAGTTTTGCATCCAACATATGTGATTATACTAGCATTTGAAATATTAATCTACTTGCACTAAGTTCACTATGCTTTATCTGCACCTATATAAGACCGTGTACTGTAATTATATTGGTATATATGCATCAATATATGTATTTCTAGCTTTATCTCTATATTCCTAACTTTTAATAAATGCTGTGTATATTTTTTTATTTTTGTGTAATAAAATTACAAGTTTCAAACTCACAGTAAAACCCAATTTATATGTTAGAATAACAAACAAAAAGTAGTCCAAATGCTGAAATATCAGCATTTGGACTACTTTTACTGTTTTGGAGGCGCCACCCGGATTTGAACCGGGGAATAAAGGTTTTGCAGACCTTGACCTTACCGCTTGGCTATAGCGCCATACCATGGTGGCTAGACCAGGAATCGAACCAGGGACACGAGGATTTTCAGTCCTCTGCTCTACCGACTGAGCTATCCAGCCACATTACCTGGCGACAACCTACTCTTCCACAAGGTCACCCCTGCAGTACCATGGTTGCACTGAAGCTTAAACGACCTGTTCGGTATGGGAACGGGTGTTACCTTCATGCCATAATCACCAGATGAGAATATAAATATTCTCTGAAAATTGCACAGTGAATTCGCTTTTTCTTCTTTATCTTGGTCAAGCCCTCGACTTATTAGTATTAGTCAGCTGAACATGTTACCATGCTTACACCTCTAACCTATCAACCTGGTGTTCTTCCAGGAGTCTTACTTACACCGTGCTTACGCACGAGTA
>Ga0209123_1003050_pt1 | contig 13138 bp, 12 predicted proteins | sample BarGraIncu00431A_FD_184500 | JGI IMG/M metagenome (GOLD analysis project Ga0209123, IMG submission 184500) | Arctic peat soil microbial communities from Barrow, Alaska, USA - Barrow Graham LP Incubations 004-31A (SPAdes) (version 2) | ecosystem: Environmental > Terrestrial > Soil > Wetlands >...
AGTCGTCGAGGTCGATAAGAATGATACCAAGCTTGAAAAGGCCAGCCTGTACCGCATTTCAGAAGAGGGTGGGTTAAAGGAAATCCGCAGCATCGAGCCCAAGAAATGGGGTCAGTTTCTACGTTTCAATTATTACCAGTTCGACTTTTCGGATATCAAAACTCCTGGTATTTATCAAATCAAATATGCTTCAAATACCTCCGAGCCTTTCCGCATCAGTTCTACCATTTACGATCGCAATGTTTGGCAGCCGGTGGTTGAATATTTTCTGCCCGTTCAGATGTGCCATATGCGTATCAACGAGGGCTATCGTGTATGGCATGGCCTTTGTCATATGGACGATGCGCTGATGGCTCCAGTCGATTCAAACCTTTTCGATGGATACAAACAGGGGCATTCAACGCTCACCAAATTCAAACCAATGGATCAGGTTCCAGGATTGAACCGTGGTGGATGGCATGATGCCGGTGATTATGATTTGCGGGTTGAATCGCAGGCCGGGGAAGTGTGGATACTATCGCAGGCCTATGAACTTTTCCATCCTGATTGGGATCAAACCACTGTGGATCAGAAAAATCACCTGGTTGAAATCCATCGTCCTGACGGAAAAAATGATTTACTTCAGCAAATAGAACATGGAACTATTTCCATTTTGGCAGGATATCAAAGTTTGGGTCGATTGTACCGTGGGATCATCGAAAATAGCCTTCGTCAATATGTTCATCTGGGTGACGGATCCACAGTGACCGATGGTAGAAAATACAATCCTGCCTTGAAGGGTGATGAGGTCAATGCCCATGAGTCTGGTATACTGGACGACCGTTTGGTATTTACAGAAGAGAATCCTGGACGTGAACTGGATGTTGCCGGAGACTTGGCTACCGGCGCTCGTGCCTTGAAAGGCTTTAATGATACCCTTGCAAATCAGTCTATTACAGTTGCTGAAGCATTGTATGCCTTGGTGGATGCAGATAAAAACCAACGCCTGGCCGGTTCAAAAGTCAAGGCGGCTGTTGAACTACTTATCACGACCGGTAATGCAAAGTACAAGGCTGATATTCTGAAATATACCACTCCCGATGTTCTGAAACGCAATGAAGTGATCGGATATTTGGGACGTGTATTGAAAATGATCAACGACCCCCAACTTACTGAAATGACCGTTACGGCTGCCAAAAATTACAAAACCCAAGTGGACAAGGTGCAGTTGGAAAATCCTTTTGGAGTGCCTTATCGTCCGCAGATCTGGGGCGACGGATGGACCATTCAGGGATTTGGTGTCACCCAGTATTTCCTACAAAAAGGGTTCCCAGATATTTATGATTCTACCTATTTGTTAAATGCACTGAATTTTGTGTTGGGAAACCATCCGGGTGAAAATACCAGCTCCTTTGTTTCAGGAGTCGGTTCCCGTTCAGTTCTTCAGGCTTATGGCGCCAACCGTGCCGATCGCTCCTTCATCCCCGGCGGTTCAGTATCAGGAACCGGAATTATCCGTCCCGACTTTCCTGAATTGAAGGAATGGCCCTATTTTTGGCAGCAAACCGAATATGTTTTAGGAGGTGGCTCTACCAACTTTATGTTCCTGGTACTGGCTGCAAAAGAGGTATTAAAATAACCATTTATTGTGAAAAAAGAATAGACCCTATTTTAGATTTAGGTTGATAAAAAAGGAGGAGCAAATGCTTCTCCTTTTTTATGCTTAAAGAAATTATATATTTTGAAATGTTTAAATAAGGTCTGCTGAAAAACTTACACAGTCGATTTGACCATAGGGCATCTCGAGCACTCGGGATCAATATAAAAAGAGCTAGTAAGCAGTGCCTTACTAGCTTTAGGAGTATATTTCTGCACCTACCTATCTATGTTTCAAAATAAGCAGCAGGCCTCTGGATTTCTCCCTATGTTCCCATGGACTGGGTGGATGTTTGGGTGCCATCATCTGATACCTTTCTGATACCTTTCTGATACCTTTCTGTAACTTTAGGTTACAGAAAGGTATCAGAAAGGTATCAGAAAGGTATCAGATGATAGGGAGTTATCCCTGGCATAATTGCATGTGTATATACATGTTATTTATTTTGATCTCCGGTTCCAAATCCATGGGGGACATAGTAACCACGGGTCAAACTTCTTAATACTCCTGACAAAAGTATACATAGATGAAGTTCCGTATCAACTTCGGATTGATCCCATGGAATGGGCTCGTCATGCTGAACTTGTTTCAGCATCCCCCAAAAAATGCGGGACGATGCTGAAACAATTTCAGCATGACAAGTAGATGTTGCGAAGATCTTGTTTTGCAGATGCCTTGAGGATATTGAAAAATGATTTTGGCCTTATCATGTACCAATATCGTTGACCTTTTGTTGAAGGAATAAGGCCTTTCATTGTTCCACTTCATGCTTTCCAGGAGGGTTTGCAGGAAGGGAAATAAGGAGTATGAAGGAATGTTTATCTTTTCTTTCTGAACTGGTTTTGCTTGGCCATGTCCTTTGTTAAATTACGCTTCTCTTTTTTCTTTGCAAGTCCGGGAATTCTTTTCTTCTCGTGAAATGCACCTTTAAAAGTTGGATCGGCTACTCTTTTCTGACGGTCTATTTCACGCAACTGTATCAGGTTTTCTTCCCTTTTTGTTTCAACCAATTCAAGGTCAGCCGGGAGTTCCAACATTGGAATTTTCATCCGAATAAGTTCTTCAATTTTGTGTAAGTTCTCCTCCTCTGCCGGATTTACAAGGGTGATGGCTGTACCGACATTGTTGGCACGCGCCGTTCGTCCAATGCGATGTACATAATCCTCGTGATTGTTAGGGAGATCAAAATTGATCACATGGCTGATTAACTCCACATCAATACCACGGGAAGAAATATCAGTAGTTATCAGAATACGGACGATCCCGCTTTTGAAAGCATTGATGGCATTCATCCTTGTACTTTGACCCTTGTTGGAATGCATGATCCGTTTTTCACCTTCCGAGCGCCGCTTGATGATCTTGAAGACCTGTTCGGCATTTTCCTTGGTGCCTACAAATACTATCACACGCGAATAAGTCTCCTCGTCGCGCAGCAGATAGTTGATCAGGTTGAGTTTGGTCTGAAAATTGGGTACCTTGTAATAAACCTGGTTAATCAGTTCGGCCGGCGTGGCTGATGGAGCGACCTCGACGCGTTCAGGGAAGTCAAGAAACTCATGGCTCATCTCTTCTACCTTTTCGTTGAAAGTGGCAGAGAACAAGAGATTTTGACGTTTCAGAGGAAGCACTTCCAGGAAATTACGGATTTGAGGCATAAATCCCATATCGAGCATGCGATCGGCTTCGTCGATCACCAAGGTCTTGATCTTTTTAAATGAAACAGCTTCCGCCTTGTATAAATCCCATAGACGACCAGGAGTGGCCACAATTATGTCAATACCGGGTTTGATCATGTCGGCATGTTTGGTCCACCCGATACCGCCATACACTGTTGCATGGCGCAGATTGGTGAATTTGATCAGGTCGTGCAAATCTTCACCCACCTGGATGGCCAATTCGCGGGTAGGTACCAGTACAACTGCCCTGGGGTCCTTGCCTTCGGCTTTTATCAGCTTCATGATCAGTGGAATAAAATAGGCGGCAGTTTTACCCGTGCCGGTTTGTGCAATACCCAACACATCCACTCCTGAACGAATCATTGGAATGGCCTTCTGCTGGATGGGAGTTGGCTCGGTAAAACCCAGTTCTTCAATTGCTTTTAAAACCGACTTGCTTATTTTTAAATCTTCGAATGTTGACATGGCGCAAAGATAAGCGCTTATTTCCGATTTCCTAAAAGAGGTGAAATAGTGTCGTGTCACGTTGAAATGTCGCAGCAACCTAATGCAGTTGATGCGAACATGGATATTCAAGGAATACAATCAACTACCAGATAATCTGACAGGTGCAGCGCACCCATGATATTTGTAGAAACATTTAGAATTCCGCGACACAAAGGTGCAGCGCACCGTAATTTATTTTGAAAGTGTTTATTATTTAAAAATCTTGCGGTGCGCTGCACCTTTGGGTCGCGGCATTTTAGATGTTTCTACAAATATCAAGGGTGCTCTGCACCAAGACTAAGAGTGCCAGAAACAAGATAGTGCAGACAAAGTGTCCTGTCCACGAGGAATCGGGGTCGATGCGACATTATTTACTTAAAATGTCATTAATTAAATAAAATGAGCATTATTCATCAATTGGACCGGGTGGTGCAATCGGACAATGAGCCATTTTCCAGGACTCAACCAAAGTGCATAGTAAATCGAATTCATCTCCTTGTGGAGTATCCCTCTTGGCTCCCCATAGTTCTTCAATCCTCTTGAGTGATTCAGTATAATCTTGTTTAGTTATTATGGGTTTTATGTCCATGGTTAAATAGTTTTTGCTTTTATTTTATCATACTGTTTCATTCTCATTTACTTCAACTTATACATCTTCCCAGGCAAACTTGTTACAAGGCCTTTTAACTCAAGTTCGAAGAACAATACTGAAACTTTGTTCATCGGCATTTGGGTCTCAATGGTTATTTCATCAATAGAGCGATCACCTCCTTTTAACAGATCCACCAGTTTTTGCTCTTCGACTGTTAAATCAACAAACAATGAAGTTTGAATGGCACGGGAAGCCGAAGCGGTTGTATCCCAGTTCATTGCTTTTTCAATGTCGAGGTAATTTTCAATTAAAATAGCCTGATTTGTCTTTATTAAATTATTGCAGCCTTTTGAGAATGGATCGTTGCATCGCCCTGGAAAGGCAAAGACATCACGGTTATACGAATTGGCGATGTTGGCAGTCACCAAAGCGCCTCCCTTTTCTGCAGATTCTACAACGATTACTGCATCTGCAAGGCCTGCAATGATGCGGTTACGGCGTAAGAAGTTCTGCCGGTCAATCTTCGTTTCGCTGGCAAAGTCAGTAATCAGGCCTCCTTTTTCGAGCATTTTGGCTGCGATGGATCCATGAAGTGCCGGATACATCATATCGAGTCCGTGAGCAAAAACTCCCACAGTGGGGATTTCGTATTTCAAGCAAGCTTTGTGTGCCTGCACATCAATTCCGTAGGCTAGTCCCGACACTACCAACAAAGGATAATTCTGTTTTGAAAAGCTTTCAATCAATTCATCACACATCTCTTTACCATAGGTAGTCGCATTGCGGGTTCCCACTATTGAGATGATTCTCTGTTCATTTAAATTGGCTTTACCCCTGAAATACAGAATGATGGGGGCATCGCTGCAGTTTTTTAATCGGGTTGGATAGTTTTCATCCAGGTAAAAGAAGGTCTGGATTCTATTTCTAAGGATAAAATCTACTTCTCTTTTTGCCCTTTCGAGTACGTTTTGCCCTGTCACTCTTTGAGCATTTATTTCGCCAACTCCAGGTATTTTCATAAGGGTTTTCTCTTTCTCATGGAATATCTCTTCAACGCTTCCGATGTATGCAATCAGGTTGCGGGCAGTCACATTACCAATGCCTGGTATCAATGAAAGAGCTATTTTAAAAACCAGTTGATCCGATGGTTCCATAACAAAAGAGTAACTTTGATTTTTATAAATGACAAAGAATATCAGAACACTAATTTGACCTGATTAAGCGGATAGATATTACTTTGTATTTGAATTCCTAAGTTACGCTTTTTTATATTAACAATGGTACATTTACTCTTTTTAGTTTTTAAATCTTATCCAATTATTAGCCCATTTCAATGTTAAATGATTAGTTAGATATATTGTCGAATTAACTTTCTTATAAGAGGCTTATTCTCAGTGATATGTTCCCGATCCCTCCCGAGTACTCGGGATCGGGAGGGATAAATAGTAAATTATTTAATCGTAAATATCTTTCACTTTTGGTAACGGATTTCTTTTGTACTCAAAATAGTAGACAAGGCTGATTTAATTTGTTCAATTTCAGTCTTACTTAGGGCGGCAAGGCTTATGGAAGGATATTCAGCAATTCCCCGCTTTGTTTTGATAGCAATCTGAAGATCAGCGAACCCCATTGCTCTTTCGACCTTGAAGCCAACCAACGACTTGTGTAAGAACTCGATCGACTCGTACTCTTTTTTCATGATCGAAATAATGGGGTAATATTTTATCAGGATTTTTTCATTGTCAGTACTGAAATATATATAACACAGATTGGCAAATTGTGAAATTACTACAAACAACACAAATACTCCCACTGTTATCATCACGGAAATATCATTCTTCATCCAGAGGGAGATAAGTCCAATTAGAACAATAATTACACCAGTAATGTTAAAAGTTCGTCTGATCTGTTTGCATCTTTTTTGATTCGATATTTCCATAACTAATGATAAATTTGTGAATGATTGGAGCATTTGGCTGATGCACTATCACCTTTGAGAAAATAGTTTAACTTTGTCACTTTAAAACCAATCCAATGCCAGATTCAAAAGTACACTCAAATATTGTCTTTTCACAGAATATTTGCCTCGAACTTCAGAAAATAGTTCAAAAATATCCTGTCGGTAAGGTATTTCTGATTACTGATCAAAATGCAGTCGTATTTTGTCTACCAACAATTCAACCGGTACTCGATGAATTTAACATTAGACTGTTTGCTATTCCCTCCGGCGAAGAAAATAAAAACATACAATCAGTAGGGCTGGTTTGGAATTTCCTGAGTACTATGGGAGCTGATCGCAAATCGCTGTTAATCAATCTGGGTGGTGGAATGGTGACCGATTTGGGTGGTTTTGCTGCTTCCACTTTCAAGCGTGGAATGGATTTTGTAAATATCCCAACTACTTTGCTGGCTCAGGTTGATGCATCGCTGGGTGGTAAAACAGGATTCAATTTCAATGGACTGAAAAATGAAATCGGTGTTTTTAATGAACCTAATTCAGTATTAATCAATGTCAATTTTCTAAGAACCATTGACCATGAAAATTTACTTTCAGGTTATGCAGAGATGCTTAAGCATGGATTGATAAAAAGCTGGAAACACTGGCAGGAATTAATGGTTTATGATCTTGAAAATGTCAATTACGAAGTTCTTCAGGATATTATTTCCCATTCAGTAGCCATCAAAGAATGGCATGTATTGAATGACCTGACTGAGCAGAATATCAGGAAAGCATTGAATTTTGGGCATACCATTGGTCACGCGTTCGAAAGCTATGCTATGAAAACAGGTCGTCCAATATTGCATGGCTATGCGGTTGTTTATGGAATGATTGCTGAACTTTATCTTTCATTCTGTAAATGTGGGTTGAATAAGAGTGAACTGGACAGCATTTCAACTTGGCTGATAGCTCATTACGGAAAGTTTGAAATTCAGGAAAGTGATTTTGAGGCATTGTATCAACTGATGACCCACGACAAGAAGAACGAAGGCAAACGCATCAATTTTACTTTGATTCCTGAAATCGGGAAAGTAGAAATCAATGTGGATTGCCCGGAGGAATTGATTTTCGAAGCGCTGGAATACTATAAGAGTTTAAAATAGTTTCAAGTTTCAAGTTCAACGTTACGTGCCGATACAATGGTTGTCTATAATCTAAAATCTTTTATCTAACATCTTTGTGCAGAATGAAATACCTTGTCTCCAAATCTAATTTATCATTAGAAGGAAGTATTATACTTCCTTCTTCGAAAAGCATTGCCAACAGGGCGTTGATTATTCATGCACTTAGCTACAGTCCTTATCCCATTGAAAATCTTTCGGATAGCGATGACACAAGGGTCATGGAGCAGGTTTTCAATTCGAATAGCAATCATTTCGATATTGGTCATGCCGGAACGGCCATGCGTTTTCTGACTGCCTTTCTTTCCCAGATCGTTGGCGAATGGACCATCACAGGTTCGGATCGTATGAAACAGCGTCCGATTGGTATTTTGGTCGATGCCTTAACAAAGTTAGGGGCACGCATTGAATATGCACAGGATGAAGGATTTCCCCCACTTAAAATTTACGGATCGCACCTGAAAGGATGTCTGCTCGAATTGGATGGAAGCATTAGCAGTCAATACATTTCAGCTTTGCTGATGATCGCCCCCACCTTAGAAGATGGCCTGACTTTGCGACTGCAGAATAAGATAACATCGCGACCTTACATTGAAATGACACTCAAACTGATGGAGCAATTTGGTGTTCAACACATTTGGAAAGGCAATGAGATCCGAATTTCTGAACAAAAATATACAGCTCGTCCATTCTCAGTGGAGGCTGACTGGTCTGGAGCATCTTACTGGTACGAATTGGCCGTCATGGCTGAAGAACTTGATTTGGAATTGATTGGCCTGAGTACTAAAAGTTTGCAAGGTGATGCAATAATATCTCAATGGTTTGAGCAACTTGGTATTAAAACTACAGCAACAGAAAAGGGTTCCCGGTTGACCAAAAACGGCAAGCCTCTTCCTAAATTCTTACATCTTAACTTTATTGAGAACCCTGATGTTGCGCAGACATTTGCCGTATTGTGCATAATGAAGCAGATTCCCTTTCATTTTACAGGCCTTGAAACTCTCAAAATAAAGGAAACCGACCGCATCGCAGCGCTTCAGACTGAACTTGTTAAATTCGGAGCTCAACTTACTGAACCCGCTCAGGGAGAGTTAAAATGGGATGGTACATTTCCGCTGGACAAACAACTGCGTCCTGAAATTGAAACATACCAAGATCACCGCATGGCGCTGGCATTTGCTCCGGCCTGTATGTGGTTTGGTCCCGTTGCAATTGTCGATCCGATGGTAGTTACCAAATCTTATCCAGACTATTGGGAGGATTTGAAAAAGGTAGGGTTTAAGGTTCAAGTATTAGAGTAATATATAGAGTAAATCTGAAATAATGTATTAACTTTGTAATAACGGAAACATAAAAAATACTGAATATGGAGGCTTCGATAATTAAAATAGGTAATTCAAAAGGGCTTATCATTCCTCAAAAAATGCTTAAAGCGTTTGGCACACAAAATAAAGTCATGATTGAGACTCGAGAAGGTGGTTTATTTATTTCACCAATTGATGAAACCCGCTTAGGTTGGGCCGAATTGTTTAAAAACGCGACCAGTGAACAGGAGCCTTCGAAGGATTTATTTGAAGAGATTGAAAATGATTTTGATAAAGAGGAATGGACACGGTAAATGTAAGAAGATTTGAGGTTTGGTTAATAAAACTAAATCCAACACAAGGCTCAGAAATTAACAAAAGCCGCCCTTGTTTGGTGGTTTCTCCTGACGAAGCAAACAATTTTCTTCATACAATTATTATTGTTCCCCTTACCAGTAACCTTCGTAATTATCCGACACGCATCAACTGTACCTTTCAAAACAAGTCAGGACAATTGGCTATTGACCAAATCAGGGCAATCGATAAATCCAGACTGATTAGTAAAATTGGGGTAATGGCGGATGAAATTTCAGTTGAACTTTGTGCTGTTATGACTGAAACGTTTAAATATTAAGCACACTCCTTCAAAGTTTTTATGGTTTTCCAACTATTTTCCCAACACCTTCAGCAGCATTGCATTAATCTCAAAGGGAAACAATAACAACTCATTATTTATTTACTTCATATTACGGATATTACGCAAATGACACACTATGTAATTTGCGTAATATACGTAATGTCTTAATTTTCCTATTGAGTGATTCAATATATTGATTATATGATTGTTATATAGAATGGAATCCTATCTTGCCGAACTTGCTTTTAGTCAGTGCACTATGTTTTAAGAATTGCGCGTTTCTAATTCAGATTAATAGATTCTGATGTAGGTACTATCTTTTTTTCAGGAAGAATTCTTTGACCAGGGTCGCGCATTCATTTTCCAGTACCCCAAATACGACTTCCGTTTTAGGATGCAAAGCTTCCGGAGCATACTTTCGGAAACCTCTTTTGTCGTCTGAAGCGCCAAATACTATTTTACCAATCTGTGCCCAGCCCAATGCTCCGGCACACATCACGCAGGGTTCGATGGTCACATACAAAATACATTCGTTCAGGTATTTGCCCCCAAGCATGTTGGCTGCTGAGGTAATGGCCTGCATTTCGGCATGAGCAGTTACATCGTTCAATGTTTCAGTCAGGTTATGAGCCTGGGCAATGATTCGGTTTTGTGAAACCACTACCGCACCAATGGGAACTTCACCTGCCTTAAAAGCCTGTTCTGCTTCCTGAAGGGCGCGCCTCATAAAGTATTCGTCATTAAAGAGATCCATATCCTCAAATTATAAGTAAAAAGAAGTGCCTAAAGTATTTAAAGTGAACTAAAGTGAACTAAAGTGTCTAAAGTATTTAAAGTACTTAAAGTGTCTAAAGTTAAGGGTGCCCAAGTACTCTAGGCACTTTAAGTACTCTAGTTCACTTTAAGTACTTTAGTTCACTTGTGCATTTTTGAAAGTGTAAAGATAAAAAATTATAGGCACTCAATAAATTATTGGTATTTTTGTCGTACATACAGTTGAGATAGCATGAAGAAAATACTATTTGTTTGCCTTGGTAATATATGCCGCAGTCCCGGAGCGGAAGCAGTTTTTAATGCTTTGATTGAGAAGAACGTACTTGAAAATGAGTTGCAGTGCGATTCCGCCGGCACAGCCGCCTATCATATTGGCGAACCTGCTGATGCACGTATGAGCCAGATTGGTACTGCTCGGGGATATAATTTGACCAGCAGGGCCCGACGATTTGATCCAAATCGTGATTTCGACCAATTCCAAACTATCATCGGGATGGACAGGCAAAATGTTCGTGATTTAAAGGGCATTGCGAGAAATAAAAACGAGCGCAAACAGATTTTCCTGATGACTGATTATTGCATCAACAAAAACTATGACTCTGTACCTGATCCCTATTTCGGAGGCGATGCAGGCTTTGAATTGGCTTTTGATATTCTGGAAGATGCCTGTGAGGGGCTGCTCAGAAAGATCAGGAATAATCAGTGAAGATTTGCCTTTTAATGACCTTAAGAAGTGTTTTCAGCCAATAGCTGCATCTAGAATCCGCTCGACATGTATCTTCGTGGTATTCAGCAGTTCAATGTCTTCCATGTCGCCGCTTTTCAGTATCAGGGGTAGTTCGGTTCCTCCCAGGATCAGGCTGTCAATCTGGCCCTCCATATACATTCGGTTGGCAATTGTAAGCAACCTGCTCTTGGTCTCAGGCATATATCTGCCTCTGGAAAGCTCTTCCATATATATTTTGTGAATATATTGCCGCTCATCGGGCATGGGAGTGATGATTTCCATTCCGGCAGCTTCAAATCCCTGCTGAAAAAAGTCTCCTTCCATGGTCGAAATAGTTCCAAACAGACCGAGTCGGTGAAGACCTCTGGATTGGGCATAAGAAATAGTTGAATCTACTATACTGACCATTTTGGTTTTAACCCGCTTTGCAAGTGATTGATAAACTATGTGTGGTGTGTTGGATGCCATAAAAATTACTTTGGCTCCTGCTTTTTCGAGTACATAGATTTCTTCTGAAAGATAGTCCACCAATTCGTCCAGACGATCGTTAGTGACCAGATCCATCATGTGGTTCATGTTGATGCTGTTGATAATGAGTGACGGAAGGTCACGCTGACCGGTTCGTTCCTGAAAACGGGAAATGATACGTTGGTAATAATCAATTGTTGATGCCGGGGCGATTCCCCCAATCATTCCGATGGTCTTAAAATGTTTGAACATAGGTGAAATGGTTTATATAGAGCGTCAATTAGTTTTTTCTGTCTGGTATTTTCCCTTCTCTTCTTCTTTCAACTTCTTCATTCTACCTATTTACCTCTTTTTATCCTCCTGAACGTTTGACTTTGTAATTTTCATTCTTGAGGATTTCAATCACTTTGTTGCAAAAATCACCCTGAATCAAGATTTCTCCCTCCTTGGCCGAACCTCCAACGCCACATTTGGTTTTCAATATTTTAGCCAATGCCTTCAGGTCATCATCTGTTCCAACAAATCCCGTAATCAAAGTAACACTCTTACCTTTTCTTTGTTTACGGTCAAGCTGCACACGTAAATTTTGTTGAGGCGCAGAAAGTGTCTCTGATTCACTTTCAGCATTGGTTTCATACTGAAAATCAGGGTTCGTTGAATAAATTGTACCCAGTCGATCTTTCCAGTCTTTCGCCATTGTTCTGAAATTTGCGTCCAAAGATAATAGATTTATAAGCTATTTATAATAAAATACTTCTAAATTATTAGGGATTTAATAAAATATTGGCCTTGGGTTATGCTTCGTATGAAGAGGTAAATCGAATTAGTGTCTTCAACCTAATAAATCACAAACTGGATTAACGCCTCATTTTGCAAATATTACCACAAAATCTCTTCCAGAATACGACCTGCACATTGGTCTGGGATAGGCATGTGGAGTATTTCCAGAATAGTGGGAACCATATCCTCACCCTTTGTTTTGCTGCGCATTTGCATTCTTTTTACGGCGCTGCCTTGAAAGATCAACGGAATGTTTGAATTGTCATTGTAAATGGTTCTTTGATATTTATAGACTGGTTGCCAGCCGTCTTCGAGCTGATAGAGTACATCACCAGAACGTTTGAAATTATAGGAATTGGCAATGACAGCCAACTGTCCTTTTGAATAATCGCCCTGTGCAAAGGAGGAGGAAGGAAGAGCAATTTTCACTCCTTCGAACTGATTGATAAAATTGGCTGCCTTGGTTTCGATATCCTCAGGTGAAATGTTTTTCTTTTCCATCAGCTCGCGGTTAAAATAAAACTGCTGATCACCCACTACATCAATCCAGTCGCCTTGACCATATGTGATATTCAGGAATGATTTTAAAAGGGCTATTGCACTTTCGGGGGAGAATGTTCCTACCGGCATTTTGAATTCTTCCTTCAGATAGTCTGTCGGGTAAATAGATGAACAAGTGGAAGTTAACACTACCAATGCGTTTCCTTTTCCAAAGGTTTTATCCAAAAAATCCATAAAGGAGGCAATATCCTGATCCAACCTGAGGTAGGTATCTTCCATTTCTACGGAAGCTGGTCCGAATGAATTGTTTTCATAATCCATCGAAGTGAAAGTAACCGTTAGAAAATCAGGATATTGATCTGTCCCAAGGCCTTCGGAAAGGATTAAATTGGTAGCAAAATCCCTCACGATGGTATTTCCATAGGGAGTGGTTTTCA
>Ga0209123_1003051_pt1 | contig 13137 bp, 9 predicted proteins | sample BarGraIncu00431A_FD_184500 | JGI IMG/M metagenome (GOLD analysis project Ga0209123, IMG submission 184500) | Arctic peat soil microbial communities from Barrow, Alaska, USA - Barrow Graham LP Incubations 004-31A (SPAdes) (version 2) | ecosystem: Environmental > Terrestrial > Soil > Wetlands >...
AGTGCCAATACAATGACATTTCAATCTTCTTTTATGTCTCCGGCCAAGATGTTCATTGGTCTTGGTGTTGACTATAAAAAAACTGGTAAAAAAACTGTAAAATATAATTTTTCACTTTTGCTTACGCCCTTGACCTGCAAAATGAGTTATCTGTACGATAATGTAAATATGCAAACTTTGTCCTATGGCATCGATGAAGGTAAACACTTTAACAGTGAATTGGGTAGTAAAATAGCTGCTACACTAACCTGGCAATTGTCAGAAAATGTACAATGGAAATCGAATTTTTACTATTTTACAGATTTTTCCTATATTGATTCGGATTGGGAAAATACGATTGATATGAATTTGAATAATTATTTTACAACTTCTTTCTATATTCACCTCAAGCTGGATGACCGTTTAAAAAGACCAGCCGGTGAACCGCTGATACAAATGCAGGAATTGTTTAGTTTTGGTATGGTTTATCATTGGTGAAAATTTCAATGCAGGAGATTTAATGATATAGTGTAGAATTATTTAAAATAATTCCGATATTGCAGGCTTAAATTTTTTAAAGATATCAAATTATAAACCAATGAAGGATTTAATTTTAGTTACCGGAGGTACCGGTTTTATCGGGTCACACACTGCCGTAGAGCTCATAGAAGCCGGCTATGAAGTTGTGATTGTCGATAATTTATCAAATTCAGATGCAAATGTCATTGATGGTATTGAAAAAATAACGGGCGTCAGACCCAACCTTGAAGTGGTTGACTGTACAGATTTTGAAAAAATGAAAGCCGTTTTTGAGAAATACAAGAATATCAAGGCTGCCATCCATTTTGCTGCTTACAAAGCAGTAGGTGAATCTGTTCAGAAACCGTTGATGTATTACAAAAATAACCTGGTATCATTGGTTAATATGTTGCAACTCATGGAGGAATTCAAAGCTGTCGGTTTTGTATTTTCTTCATCCTGTACCGTTTATGGACAACCTGATGTGTTGCCGGTTACTGAAGATGCCCCTGTAAAACCGCCTATGTGTCCTTACGGAAATACCAAACAAATTGCTGAGGAAATCATTCACGACAATGAAATTGCAGGAGCAACTTTCAAATCGATTATTTTACGCTATTTCAATCCAATAGGCGCACATCCATCCGTAGAGATTGGAGAATTGCCTTTGGGCGTTCCACAAAACCTGATTCCTCTCGTTACACAGGCTGCTGCAGGGCTACGTTCTGCATTGAAAGTCTTTGGCGACGATTACAATACTCCCGACGGCTCCTGTATCCGAGATTACATCAATGTTGTAGACCTTGCCAAAGCTCATGTTATTGCTGTGAAAAGATTGATTGAGGGTAAGTGCTTAAAGAATGTTGAAATCTTCAATCTTGGTACAGGACGTGGTTTATCTGTTCTTGAAATCCTTCATACTTTTGAAAAGGTAACTGGCGTTAAACTTAAATATGATATTGTAGGACGTAGAGATGGTGACATCGAACAGGTTTGGGCCAATCCTGATTTTGCAAACAATGTGTTGGGGTGGAAGTCTGAAACATCTGTGGAAGATACGTTACTTTCTGCCTGGAAATGGCAAGAACGTCTATTGGAAAAGAACTGATCAGTTCGAATATTTTTGAAGGAGCCTCGCAAATGCGGGGCTTTTTTTATACTCCGTAATAAACAGATTTAAACTATCAAGGAGCGTTTTTTTACCTGGTTTTATAGCCCACGCTTGAAATTGCGTAAGTCCCAGATTGGTCTGAATGTCTATTTGGAGATACTTTTTTTGATAGGATTGAGCCACAAAGTTGTCACATGCTGCAAAATCCACAAGTCCTCTGGATACATCATTTATCAGATCTTTATTTTTTTTTCCAATAAATTCACGGAGATGAATGGAATCGCTGATTTCGTTGGCTAAATGGTGCATTCGTGAAATATTCGGAGAATTTTCGGTCATTGCTATTTTTTTTCCACCCAATAAAATCTGATCTCTTATGGGTTTTTTCCCGTCGTTAAATTCTTTTTTCCGTTGTACAAGTACCAGATAACTTTTCAAGATCGGTTCTGTATAGGAAATAGTACCTCGTAATTCTGAAAGGATAGGAAGAGGTCCGGTTAGGATGTCGCATTTCCCTGATGTTAGCAATTTTACACGCTTTTTAAAGTTGGTTTCGGTCATGTATTCAAGGTCCAGATTGTATTTGTCTGAAAAGGCTTTTGCCAATTCGTACTGAAAACCATGAAAGCCTTTCTTGTCTGCATAAAAGCTAAACAAATCTTCTTCTCCACAAACCCTGATGATGCCCCGTTTAACTATTTTTGGAAGGTCATTGGATTTTTTGCTGCATTGTTTAAGGCCAAAAAAAAAGGCAAACGCCACCCAAAAAGTAGTGAAAATTACTAATAGCAAGTAGGAATGTTTGTGTTTCGGTTTAATCATAAAAATTCCAGGATAAACCAACTTTCAGAATGGTCGGATTCATTGGATAATGCGGTGCTGAAAAGTATTTTGGTGTGGCAAAGAGGCTGCTCAGATGGGAATACATTACAAAAAAACGCATACGTTTCAGATGAAAATTTCCGTATAAATTCATCATGGGATAGTTCCCGATTTTTACATTTTGTTGGGTGTAAAATTGTCCGGTGGCAGGCATATAAGCAGGTGCGTAATACGTTGTATTGTATCGGCAATCTACCCCCAGTTGGGTAGTCATTACTTTTGAAATTAAAAACTTGAGGTATAAATTGGAGTAAACGGCCAAGTCAGGAAGCGGTAATATATTTTGGTTGCTTGAAAGTTGGTAAACAGCGTCGTTGTCCCAATTAAAAATGTTCACACCCAGATGTTGTTTCCAGTTGAAAGACAATACCTGGATATTTCCTGAGTATTGAGCAGGTACAGCCTGGTTGTTGAAATAGACATAGTTGGTCAGGTTTTCAACACCGGCATTGGCACTAAAACCGAGTTCAGGAATGTTAAGTGAACCTCTTATGCGCGTCTTGTTTTCATTCTTGAACGTTTTGTCCCAATTGAAATGGTTGGAATAATAATGTTCCAGAAAATAATCCGGATGAAGATTCTTTATATAACCGTCTGTTGACAGACTGACCGGGTGATCCCATAATTTGAAATTGGTCTGGAGATTACCCTTCAATTCAAAATCGCCTAAATCTTCACCCATCACACAAATTTTTGCCAATGCAGCATAGGTCAGGACAGCACCCTGACGTTTGGATAGTTCTCCACCTGCCCATAAAAGGCTTTTTGAGTAGGTACTTAAACGGCTGAAAGAATTTGCAGAATCTCGTAGCGATGCACTGGGTGAATACGATGTATATCTACGGTAGTCATGTTCCAAAAAGGCAGTTAACCCGAATTTTGCCCATTTGTGAAATCCTTCCCGCAAGGCAATTCCGAACGTGTTGCGGACTTGCAACATGGAGCTGGTGTCAGCCGTATAGCTATTATCGATGTTTGCGATACTGTCGTAATAAGCAAGGTTGGCTGATGTCGATCTATAGCTTTTCTGACTTTGATCGATATACAGGGTATGAATCAGACTCGTAACAGGTATAAATTCAATGACGGTATCGATGGGTATCTTTACATCTTCGGCTTTTTGATACGGAATCTTTTTAAGTGGATACAATGTCGTATCCCGTTCCCTATAGATCGTGCGTTCAAAACCAATATTATACTTTTGATTGAAAAAAAGATGATTGTTTCTGACCTGCGATTTTGCATCTTCCAATGCAATGGGAATATTCAAACTTTCATAGGTCTGCAATCCACCGCTCATAAGCAATGGATTTGTGATGTACCTGTCATCTGTGATACCACCGTTCTCAAAGTTCTCCAGGTAATTGAACGATACTTTCCAGAAAGCCTCGTATCGGGAACCTTGGTAATTACCAAAGAAATTGGCAAGTTTATCCCTCGTAGAGTTTCTGGTGTAAAATCCACGGGCATAAAGTATTTCATAATCTACACCAAAATTGAACTTCTTATTGATATTCGCTGAAAAAAGAAATTTGAAATTCTCTTCCTGTGAATTGTCATTCCCAAAGGTGGTGAGGTATTTTATGTTCGTATAAGGTGTTGTCGTATTGTAATAGAGCTGATCATTGGGTGAGGTTATCCAATTATCATAGGGACGCATAAACAGAAAGGCATTTTTTTCTGTACGGTCCATATAGATCTTGGACAAAAAAGGCGAACCCATGTTTCCAAGACATTCGGCTACCAAGGTTGTATTTCTTTCAGGAAAAGTTTGGTTCTGGAAATTCAGAAGCAATGTATCAGGAGTGGTGGCTTTACTTTCACCCAGAAAATCATCCACATTCCAGGTTTTTATTCTGGATAGATAGGTCTTCTCATTTTTGGATTTGGAATCTTTCTTATTCTGATTTGAATTCGTACCCCCACTGCTTTCCTCTGTAGTAGAAGAATTTCCATAATCGTCCTGAGCCACAGCATTTAGACCGATTCCGAACAAAAACAGGAAAATAATTGGCTTTATATTGATGCGCATACCAATGAAACGGTTTTGCACGCAAATATACAATCTTTGACTGGAATTATTGGGAGGCACTTTGTAAAAAGATGTAAAGAATTCTATAATTGAGATGCAGACTCTGTGTCCATTTGGTTTTTTTCGTATTTTTGTCTGAATAAACTATGACTTTATGTCTCCGGAAAAAGAAATCCAGGATTTACGCCTTGAAATAAATCAAGCCAATTACGACTATTATGTACTATCATCTCCGACGATGTCGGATTTTGATTACGACTCAAAATTAAAAAGACTGCAGGAACTTGAAGATACCCATCCTGAACTAAAAGATGATTCATCGCCTACACAAAGGGTCGGAAGTGATATCAGCCGGAATTTTAAACAGGAAATTCATCATTTTCCAATGCTGTCACTTGGAAATACCTATACAGAGGCAGAAATCAGAGATTTCTACGAACGTACACGCAAAGCATTAAATGAGCCCTTCAGTCTGGTCTGTGAACTGAAATTTGACGGTACATCCATTTCCCTGACCTATCAGAATGGCCGGATGGTAAAAGCCCTGACCCGTGGTGACGGAGAAAAAGGGGACAACGTAACCGACAATGTAAAAACCATTCGAAGTATACCTTTAACATTATTCGGTAAGGATTACCCGGATGACTTTGAGATTCGGGGAGAAATACTGATGCCTTGGGAAGTTTTTGAAAATCTGAACAAGGAACGTGAAGCGCAGGAAGAGCCTTTGTTTGCCAATCCGAGAAATGCAGCATCAGGTACCTTGAAACAGCAAAATTCATCCGTAGTAGCTTCCAGAAGGCTGGATGCTTATCTATATTACCTGCTTGGAGAACAATTGCCTTGTGACGGACATTATGAAAATCTTAAACAAGCAGAAAAGTGGGGATTCCGTATTTCCGATGCTATGAGAAAATGTGATACCATCGAAGAAGTATTTGAATTTATCCATTATTGGGATACCGCCCGTAAGGATTTACCGGTAGCAACCGATGGCATTGTACTTAAGGTAAACTCGCTTTTACAGCAGAAAAATCTGGGATATACGGCAAAATCACCCAGGTGGGCCATAGCCTACAAGTTTCAGGCTGAAAGGGCAAGTACGCGCTTAAATTCGGTCACCTTTCAGGTTGGCAGAACAGGCGCTGTTACTCCGGTAGCTAACCTGGACCCGGTTCAGTTATCGGGTACTGTTGTCCGAAGAGCCACCCTGCACAACGACGATGTGATTCAATCGTTGGATTTACACATTGGTGATCAGGTTTTTGTTGAAAAAGGAGGGGAGATTATCCCTAAAATAGTGAAAGTGGATCTTTCAACCCGATTTATGGTTGGCGATAAGGTCCGTTTTATAAAGAATTGTCCGGAATGTGGCAGTGAACTGATTCGCATAGAAGGTGAGTCTGCTTATTATTGTCCCAATCAAGGCGATTGTCCACCACAGATTAAAGCGCGTCTGGAACATTTTATTCACCGTAAGGCCATGAACATTGACGGTCTGGGAACGGAAACTGTCGATACACTTTACAATGCCGGTATTGTACACGATCCTGCCGATTTGTATCAACTGGATGGAAGAACTTTAATGACAATGGAGCGATTGGGAGAGAAATCAGCCCGTAATATTCTCCAAAGTCTGAGAGATTCCAGATCAGTACCTTTTGAAAGAGTTTTGTTTGCTTTGGGTATTCGGTTTGTCGGAGAAACAGTGGCTAAAAAATTGGCAAAAGCCCTTCATTCCATGGATGTAATTGCTAAAGCTTCTGTAGAAGATCTTGTTCAAGTAGAGGAAGTTGGAGTTAAAATTGCGGAAAGTGTAGTCGGTTATTTTGCTTCTCCTACCAGTCAAAAGTTGGTTTCCAGATTGAGGGAAGCAGGTCTTCAAATGGAAATTTCGCCTGAACTCATTGCAGAAAAAGGAACCAAATTTGAAGGAAAAATAATTGTTATAAGTGGTACATTTATAGAGCATTCACGTGATGAATATAAAGCTATGATTGAAGTTAATGGCGGCAAGAATTCGGGCTCTGTTTCTTCTAAAACCAGTTTTATTCTGGCTGGAGAAAATATGGGACCTGCCAAATTGGATAAAGCTGCTTCGCTTGGAGTCAAACTGCTGAATGAAGATGAGTTTCTGGAACTTTTAAATAAATAGTAATATGATGAACTTCTTTTTAAATAATCGTATCAAGAAACTATCCAAAAAGCATTCCAGGTACAAGACGTTTCGGGAATACAAAGACATTCGTAAGATAACATTGCTTTTTGATATGGAAAATTTACCCGTGGTTGAAACATTCATCAAGACGTTGATGGATGATGGAAAACAAGTTATTGCTCATAGTTTTGTAATGAAAAAGACTGCTTATCCACAACTTTCAGAAACTTTCCATATTTGGAATAAAGAGAACCTGGATTTTTGGCAAATACCTCAAAGTGCAGATATAAAGGCTTTTAAAGCCAGTAAGCCGGATACATTGATTGACCTGACAAATGGGAAGTCACCGGTACTCAGATATCTGTTTCTGAACTCATCTGCAGCCTTTAGAGTTGGTTTCAACGATGAAAACGCTCAACTCTATGATTTGTTGATTGAAAGGAATAAGGAACAGGACTTTTCTTTTTTTGTTAATCAGATGCTTTTTTACATGAAGAGTCTTCGTACAAAATAGTATTTTTTCGTACTTTTGTATGCTCTTTGTATTCCTACTGTCACTAATTTACAGCAGCGGGAACGTTTTTGATGTATATAACCCGCCTAATCGCAGGACCAAATGATAAACAATAAATTGACTGGAATGGGAGTGGCACTGATCACCCCCTTCAATGAAGACGAAAGCGTTGATTACAATGCTTTGGGACGTGTGGTTGACTATCAGATCAAGAATGGCATAGATTACCTTGTTGTGCTTGGTACTACAGCCGAAACAGCAACTATGACCGAAGCAGAGAAGAAAGAAGTGGCCTCTTTCGTCATAAACCGCGTGAAAGGACGTGTACCTATTGTCCTGGGCGTCGGTGGTAATTGTACCCGTTTCGTTGTTGAAGAGTTCAAAACTAGGGATTTTACCGGGGTGGATGCCATTTTATCCGTAACCCCGTATTATAATAAACCTTCTCAGGAAGGTATTTATCAGCATTATTGCGCTTTGGCAAAAGCAACCGACCTTCCACTTATTCTGTACAATGTGCCTGGTCGTACAGGTGTCAATATGACAGCGGAAACCACGTTGCGATTAGCACGTGAGTATTCCAACATCGTAGCAATAAAGGAAGCTTCAGGCAATATTAGTCAGGTGGATGAAATCATTAAGAGCAAGCCCAATGACTTTATGGTCATTTCGGGAGATGATGGTATAACCTATCCATTGATTACCATGGGGGCCGTCGGTGTCATTTCTGTGATTGGAAATGCTTTTCCAAAGGAATTCAGCAAGATGGTACGTTTGGCCTTGGCCGGTGATTTCAAAAATGCACTGGAAATTCACCGCAGTTTCACCGATCTGTTCAACCTCCTGTTTGTTGACGGCAACCCTGCCGGTGTGAAGTGTATGCTTCATGCAATGGGCTTCATAGAAAATAAATTACGTCTTCCACTGGTGCCTACCCGCATCACCACGTATGAAAAAATTCGTAAGGTGTTGGAAGATCTGAATGTAAAGATATAAAACGAGCATATGAATATTTCGTATAATTGGCTGAAGGATTTTTTAGATTTCGATTTAACCCCTGAAGAAACTGCTAATGCATTGACCTCCATTGGTCTGGAAAATGGAACCATCGAAGAAGTAGAAACGGTAAAAGGTGGCCTTGAAGGTTTGGTTATTGGGCAGGTACTCACCTGTGTTTCACATCCCGATTCCGATCACCTGCATCTGACCACAGTAAATGTGGGACAGACTGAACCACTTTCCATCGTATGTGGTGCTCCAAACGTCGCTGCCGGCCAAAAGGTGGTTGTAGCAACAGTTGGAACCAAACTGTACGACGGAGAAGAATCTTTTACGATTAAAAAATCCAAAATACGCGGTCATGAATCTTTCGGTATGATTTGTGCCGAAGATGAAATAGGCATCGGTACCAGTCACGACGGAATTATTATTTTACCGGAAGATGCACCCGTTGGCATGCTTGCCAAAGACTATTACGGCATTAAAAGTGAATTTATACTTGAAGTGGATATCACACCCAATAGGGCTGATGCTGCATCCCACTATGGTGTAGCCCGTGATTTGGCTGCTTTTTTAAAGCAAACCAACCCATCCGTTCCATTGAAAAGGCCTTCTGTGGAGGACTTTAAACCGGACAATAATTCGTATCCGGTCAAAGTGATTGTTGAAAATGCGGAAGCATGTCCCAGATATGCCGGTGTTACTGTTTCAGGCGTCACGGTTGCAGAGTCACCCAAATGGTTGAAAGACCGTTTGCAGCTGATTGGTGTACGTCCCATCAACAATATTGTGGATATTACCAATTATCTTTTGCATGAAACAGGTCAACCTTTGCACGCTTTTGATGGTGCCAGAATTAAAGGGGATACCATTCGTGTCCGCACGGTAGAAGAGGGCACAACCTTCACAACCCTGGATGAAGTGGAACGCAAACTTTCTGCCAACGATCTGATGATTTGCAACGCAGAAGAACCCATGTGTATTGGCGGTGTTTTTGGCGGAATTGATTCAGGTGTAACGGAATCGACCACAAAGATTTTTATCGAGAGTGCCTATTTTCACCCTATATGGATTCGTAAGACAGCCAGACGTTACGGGTTGAATACAGATGCTTCTTTTCGCTTTGAACGCGGTGTTGACCCCAATAACACGCTGTACGTGCTTAAACGCGCAGCTATGATGGTCAAGGAGCTCGCAGGCGGTACTATTTCCAGCGAAATAGTGGATGTTTACCCAAAACCTGTTGAAGATTTCAAGGTTTTTCTGAGTTTAGCTAAAACCAATCAATTGATTGGTAAAGTGTTGGAACCTGACAAAGTGAAATCCATTCTTTTAGCACTTGAAATGGAAATTATCTCGGAACAAGGTGATGTCCTTGAATTAATAGTTCCGGCTTATCGTGTTGATGTGCAAAGAGATGTGGATGTCATTGAAGATATACTCCGTATCTATGGATACAACAATATTGAATACAGTGATTCTCTGAAATCCAATATTTCCTATTCCACGAAACCTGACAGTCACCGAATCCAGAATTTGATTGCTGAACAACTGACAGCTTCCGGTTTTAATGAAATTCTGAATAATTCATTGACTTCTGCTGCCTATTACACAGACTTACAATCTTTCCCATCTGAAGAATCAGTGATGATGCTCAATCCTTTAAGCTCGGACTTGAGTTCCATGCGTCAGACTTTGCTATTTGGTGGGCTTGAAAGCATCGCTTACAACAGAAACCGCCGTAAGCAAGACCTGAAATTCTACGAATTCGGTAATTGCTATCATTATAAAGCTGCTGAGCGGAAAGAGGAAGACCGTTTGTCTCCGTATCGGGAAGAATTTCATTTAGGTTTGTGGCTTACAGGCAATATAAATGCTCAAACCTGGATTCACGCTGAGGAGAAGTCTTCTTTTTATGTGCTGAAAGCTTATGTTGAGAATATTTTAAATAGACTGGGTGTCAATCTTGATACTCTGGTGATGGAGGAAAGTACCGATGACGTTTTTGCAAATGCATTGACACTCTCAACCAGAGGTGGCAAGCTGATTGTAAAGATGGGAAGCGTACAGGTTTCTTTGTTGAAAAAGATGAATATCAATGCAGAAGTTTTTTACGCGGATATAGAGTGGAAAAACTTGTTGAATATGACCAAAAAGATCAATGTCAGCTACACCGAACTTTCCAAGTATCCGGAAGTTCGCCGTGATTTGGCATTATTGATAGACCATTCGGTCCGTTTTTCTGAAATTGAAAAGATCGCTTATGCATCTGAGCGTAAATTATTGAAATCAGTAAGTTTGTTTGACGTCTACGAAGGAAATAATCTGCCACAAGGCAAAAAATCCTATGCCGTAAGCTTTATTTTGCAGGATGAAAACCAAACTTTGAACGACAAACAAATTGAAGCAGTGATGAATAAGTTGATCAGGAACTTTGAGCAACAACTCGCTGCAACCTTAAGATAATACAATTAAAGTTATTTTGGCAGTCATTGACTGCAACATAAATTAGATTTTAAAAAATGGGAAGAGCGTTTGAATACCGAAAAGCGAGAAAGATGAAACGTTGGGGAAATATGTCCCGTACGTTTACAAGAATTGGTAAAGAAATTTCAATATGCGTGAAGGAATCCGGCCCTGATCCTTCCGGCAATCCACGTTTACGCGTCTTGATCCAAAATGCCAAAGCTGCAAATATGCCTAAAGACAATGTGGATCGTGCCATTAAAAAAGCTGTTTCCAAGGATTTTGGTGATTATAAGGATATGGTTTATGAAGGATATGGTCCTCACGGTATCGCTATTTTGGTGGAAACCAAGACGGATAATACAACGCGTACCGTTGCCAATGTTCGCAGTTACTTAAACCGTAACGGTGGTTCTTTGGGAACGACAGGAAGTCTGTCCTTTATTTTTGAACGTAAATCCGTTTTCAAAATTTTGCCTAAAGAAGGTGTTGATGTTGAGGAGCTTGAACTTAAAATGATTGATTGCGGTGCAGAAGAAATTGATATGGATGAAAATGAAATGGTCATCTATGGTCAACCCGAAGATTTTTCCCGTATTCAAACCTACCTGGAAGAAAACAATTTTGAAATAATCTCTGCTGAATTTGAACGTTTTCCGAACGAGATCAAAGATGTTACACCCGAAGAACGTGAAGCACTTGATAAATTGTTGGAAAAACTGGAGGACGACGAAGATGTTTCGAACGTGTATACCAATATGACACCTGCACCGGACGAAGACGAAGAAGGGGAGGAATAGAAGTTCTTAAATCACTTCAGCCACTATAAAATTACTGCCACCCACGAAAATCAAATCTTTTGGGTGGTATTCTTTTTTAGCAGTCTCCAAAGCGAGCGAAACTGTAGGGTAGGAGTTTCCATGCAATCCGTAGGTTTCTGCCATTTCTGCCAGTATATCTTCGTTAAGCGCTCTTGGTATGGATGCCTTGGTGAAATAGTAGATAGCATCCTTGGGCAGAAGTTTTAATACACTGTTGATATCCTTGTCGTTTACCATTCCAATAACTATATGAAGCCTTTCATGCGAGGTCAATGACAATTGTTTCGTTATAAACTGAAAACCACCTTCATTGTGCCCTGTGTCACAAATAATCAGGGGATTAAGACTTAAAGTTTCCCAACGTCCCCGAAGATTTGTGTTCGAAATTACATGCTCAAATCCTTGATAGACAGACTTGTCTGTGATGTTGTAGCCAAGTGTGCGTACTACTTCCACTAAGGTAAGAACGGTGGCTGCATTCTCTTTCTGGTAAATGCCACCAAGTGCACAGATTATTGGTTTATAGTTATTTATGCTTCCTTCGCAGATAGTAAACAGGCATCCTTTCGGATTAAAATCTTGTTCTACCTTAAAAGAGTCTTCAGCCCGGTAAAGTGGAGCCGAAAGCCCTTTTGCCGTTTCTTCAAATACTTTTTTCACACCGCCTTCGGCTCGTCCAATAACCACCGGAACATTTTCCTTTATGATTCCCGCTTTTTCAAACGCAATCTTTTCCAGGCTGTCACCCAGCAAAGCCATGTGGTCAAAACTGATATTTGTAATGACGGTTGCTATTGGCTGGATAATATTTGTGCTGTCCAGACGTCCACCCAGACCCACTTCAATAATGGCAATATCAACGTTCTCTTCTGCAAACCAGGAAAATGCCAGTTCTGTGGTCAATTCAAAAAAGGACGGCTCAATCGTCTTTGATAATTGGCTGATGTATTCTTCTGTAAAAGCGACGACTCTTTTTTCAGGTATGGGCTGGCCATTTATACGGATACGTTCCCGGAAATCTTTTAGATGTGGAGAAGTGTAAAGACCTACTTTATATCCACCTTCCTGAAGAATAGATGCAGTTAAATGTGATACAGAACCTTTTCCATTTGTTCCACCTACATGAATGCAGGGGTACTTCCGATGAGGATTTTGATACCATTCATCCAGTTGTTGAATATTTTTCAACCCGGGTTTATAGGCTGAAGTTCCTTCTTTTTGATAAACGGGAATTTGGGTGAAAAGATAATCAAGGGTTTCCGAATAAGTCATTTTGATTGCAGTAACGTCAAATAGAATGTCACAAAGATACGGAAAAAGCAAAAAAATGCACTAATTTTACAGGATTATAAAATACTATGGGAACAACCTATATAGGCGAAATAGCCGCACTTGTCACCTCTTTTTGCTGGGCCGCCAGTTCCATTTCTTTTGAATCGGCAGGGCGAAAAGCCGGATCTTTGGTTGTAAACTATGTCCGACTTTTTCTGGCTTTCTGCATGTTGGGTATTTTTGGACTGTTTACGACTGGTTCGTTTTTCCCGACAGGTGCAGGTGAACAACAGTGGTTGTGGCTATCTATTTCAGGAATGATCGGATTTTTTCTCGGTGATTTATTCCTTTTCAAATCTTTCACCGTTATCGGATCGCGTTTAT
>Ga0209123_1003053_pt1 | contig 13135 bp, 10 predicted proteins | sample BarGraIncu00431A_FD_184500 | JGI IMG/M metagenome (GOLD analysis project Ga0209123, IMG submission 184500) | Arctic peat soil microbial communities from Barrow, Alaska, USA - Barrow Graham LP Incubations 004-31A (SPAdes) (version 2) | ecosystem: Environmental > Terrestrial > Soil > Wetlands >...
TCCCATTCCGAACAGAGAAGTTAAGCCTGTCCACGTCGATGGTACTGCAATTTTGTGGGAGAGTAGATAGCCGCCGTTTTTAAAGCCCTTCATAATTTAGTTTATGAAGGGCTTTTTTTTGTGCTTAAATGTGTCGATATACTGCAATTTTGTGGAAGTGTAAATAATGCCATTTTAAAAACCCTTTATAATTTAGTTTATGAAGGGCTTTTTTCATGCCAGAATATCCCATAAACAAGACATTACAATTAAAAAGAGCATGAATAATGCCACTAAACTGTCAAATATCCCTGATTTATGATTCCAAATTATCAAATAGAAAGAATATATTATCCTTTGTAGGGAAAATTTGTTAGTAGATAAGTCTGTTTTTAAAGAACTACATAATCCATATTACGTGTAACTTTATTGGGTTATTGATATAAAGAAAGTTCAAAGTCTGAAAGTTATCATATAAAAACTCCCCACTTAAATAAATAGGCGAGGAGTTTTGTAATAATATGAAAGGATTGATTACTTCAGAAATCCTTGTTCTTTTAATACAGTCAGGAATTTTTCAGAGAAGAATTCATTGTTCTTTTTTGAATAGCGGATATCGGTAAATACTTGAGCTAGTGTTTCTTTTTTATTCTCGGATACAAATTGTTTGTAGAAATCACTGTTTTCCTTTTCAGTGTATAAGTTATCAATATCATCTTTGCTGAAATCTTTGTAGGTTTCATAATGAACTATAGCTTCAAGAGGTAACCTGTCAGTTTGATCAGACAATCCACTGGGATATCCTACCGTAATTGTTGTAATTGGAACAACTAATTTGGGGAGTTTCAGGGTGTCAATAATTTCACGAGCATTATAGGTGGTAGTTCCCAAATAGCAGATCCCTAGTCCGACACTTTCAGCAGCAATACAAAAAGTTTGGGCTGCTATCATTGCATCGATGGCAGTGGCCATAAATGATTGAAAATTATCATATCCCGGTTCAGCATTCCGTTGTTCGCACCATTTGGTAAAACGATTAAAGTCAGCACAAAAGGTTAATACAACAGGTGCCTCGGTAGTCATTGGCTGATTAAAGTGAGCAGGCAATAATTGTTTCTTTATATCATCATCTGTGGTCACCACAATGCTATAAGCCTGCATATTCCCTGTATTTGATGCTCGACATGCTGTTTTGAGTAATCTGGTAAGCAATTCAGGTGCAATTTGTTGATCCGTATAAGTACGTATAGTTCTGTGTCGATTTAACTGGTCTAGCATAGTTATTTTTTTGATACAAAGATAAGCATTTAAGTATTGAGTTGCAAGAATCAGGAGAATGAGGGCATACTTATGAGTATGATAAAACTGAAAAGAGAAGACTTAGTTTTTAAACCAAATCTTCTCTTTTCCCGTTAATAGCAATTAAGCGTTCTTTAATTTATAATACTCCTTGTGCAAGCATTGCTTTTGCCACTTTCAGAAAACCAGCAACATTTGCGCCTTTCATATAATTGATATACCCATCCGGTTCACGTCCATACTTTACACATTGGTTATGAATTTCACTCATGATCTGGTGTAATCGTAAATCAACTTCTTCGGCAGTCCAGGTAAGGTGCATGGCATTTTGTGACATTTCAAGCCCTGAAGTTGCAACACCTCCTGCATTTACAGCTTTTCCCGGTCCATACATGATTTTATTGGTAATGAATAACTCTATGGCTTCCGGTGTACAACCCATATTGGATATTTCACCAACACACATCACGCCATTACTGATCAGAAGTTTTGCATCTTCTTCATCTAGTTCGTTTTGTGTGGCACATGGTAAGGCAATATCAACTTTTAATTCCCATGGACGACGATTCGGAACAAATACAGCTCCGTATTTTTCAGCATATGGTGAAACTATGTCATTACAGGTTGCCCTTAGTTCTAGTAAATAATCAATTTTTTCACCTGAGATACCTTTTTCATCATAGATGTATCCATCAGGACCTGAAATTGAAACTACCTTAGCGCCTAATTCAGTTGCTTTCAGTGCAGCACCCCAGGCAACATTTCCAAAACCGGAAATGGCAATCGTTTTATCTTTTAAATACATTCCCGCTGTTTCGAGCATCTGTTTTACAAAATATAAACCTCCAAAACCGGTTGCTTCAGGACGTATAAGTGAACCGCCAAATTCAAGATTTTTTCCTGTCAATACTCCTGTATTCACTCTGGCAAGTTTACGATACATGCCATATAAAAAACCTATTTCCCTGGATCCTACGCCGATATCGCCGGCAGGTACATCTGTGTCTGCCCCGATATGTTGCCATAGTTCAACCATAAAAGCCTGGCAAAAGCGCATAACTTCACCATCTGATTTCCCTCGTGGATTAAAATCTGAACCTCCTTTTGAACCACCCATTGGTAAGGTGGTTAATGCATTTTTAAATATTTGTTCAAAACCTAAGAACTTAAGTATTGAAAGGTTTACTGAAGCATGAAAACGTAATCCCCCTTTGTAAGGTCCAATGGCATTATTGAATTGAATGCGATAACCAAGATTAATTTGTACATCGCCCTGATCGTCTACCCAAGGCACTTTAAAGGTGAAAATTCTGTCCGGTTCAACCAGTCTTTCTGCAATCTTAGCTTTCTCAAATTCCGGGTGTTCGTTGTAAACCGGTTCAATGGTACTTAACACTTCTCGTACTGCCTGTAAATACTCTTTTTCACCCGGGTGTTTCGCCTCTAGTGTTTGCATCAATTTTTCTATATTCATACAATTTAAATTTTTAAAAAAATCAGGATATTTTATTAAAGTTACTTCTATTTTTTATATTTCATTATTATTCCATAGTACATTGATATTATTGTGTTGAATAAAAATATCAAAAGGTAAGCGTTTTATTGGTAATTTAAAGAAAATATGTAAATGTATTCATTAAAATCACCTAACATTTAAAATAATGCTGTCATAAAGTTTATAGTACAAGTTTAAAGTTTTTATTTGTCATAATCAAACATTTTGATGTATTTTATTCATTAGATTCTAAAATAATTTATTCTTGTTAGTAACAAGTATAAAAATAACCTTGATAAAACCGGTTTCTGATTCTTGAAATAAAACAGGAGATTGATAATCGTGCATAAATATACCTTAATTTGTGGTTAAATATTATTTCTTATCGTCTTCTATCTATTAAAATTAACTATATCTATCCCGTTTTTAATTTTATAAGGCAAGGTGATTCGGCTTCGCCAATAAATTTTTGTATCTTTGCACATTACTAAAAGTGCCTAATAATGAGGGGCTGAAAATAACTATATTGTTTACGTTATAATACTTTTCGTCTGTGAAAAAGATTGTTTTTTGTATTCTTTTTTTATCAATTATAGTTGGTGTATTTGCCCAGGTTCCTCCAAATTACAGATTTGTGAAAACATGGCATGTATCCGACCGTTTTGCTGTAGCTGATTCAATCCCTGTAGATACCGTTCATCTTAATTACCAGATTTCAAATCCTATTGACCGGTTTAGTATTGCCAATTCTTTTAATGGAAACCTGGGTTCACCCATACAATCCAAATTGTATTTTGACCGCCCTGAGAATACGGATTTCATATTCTCAAATGCCTACTTTCCTTACATGATGAATGCAAACAGTGCAACATTATATAATACCAAAACCCCATTTAGCTATATTGATTATAATACAGGGGGTACTACATATCGGGCTGAAGATCATATTAAATTTCTATTTACTGCAAATGTAAATAAAAAACTGAATTTTGGTACAACGCTCGATTATATTTATGCAACCGGGGAATATAACAATCAGGCAGCTCTACGTTTTGCCGGTTCATTGTTTGGCACTTATCAGGGGAAACACTACTCAGCAACCGGTATTCTTTCAACCAATAATTTAAGCAATCATGAAAATGGAGGAACACTTGATTCGACTTTAATTAATCCTACTGCACTTGCTACCAAAGATATTCCTGTAAGAATGAACGGATATTCAAATTACAAACAAAATCAATTTTTTTATAACCATCAGTATAGCGTCGGTTTTGAACGTGCAGTCCGTATAAATGAAGATTCTGTGAGGATGGATTATATACCGGTTACAAGGTTTGCTCATACCATTAAGTTGGATGATGTTCGTAAAAGGTACTTTGAACCAAATAATGATGCTGCTTATTCTTTTGATAATTCGACTTATTATAAAAATACCTATTTCCCGAAAAAACAAACCAACGACTCGTCTGCTTTACAGACGTTAACAAACAACTTTTCTATAACCCTGGTTGAAGAATTTAATAAATGGATGCCATTTGGATTGACAGCTTTTGTTGAAAATGAAATCCAACGTTATACTTTTAATACAGATACTTTAATTGATAAATCGTACCAATCCACAACTAGAGTTGGTGGAATATTATCAAAACAACGAGGTCAAGTGTTTAAATATAATGTGTTGGGTGAATTGAGTTTGATTGGGTATAAAGCAGGTAATTTTCGCTTAGACGGGAATATAGGAGGTTTCTTTAAATTGTGGAATGATAGTATTTCACTGGTTGCTAATGGTTTCGTGCGTAGCGATAAACCCTCTTACTTTTTACAACATTACGAATCGAATCATTTTAAATGGAATAATGATTTTGTTAATATATACCGGACGCATGTTGGCGGAACTTTTTCCATTCCTACGCGTTTATTCTCTTTGAATGTATCCGTTGAGAATATCACGAAATACATTTATTTTAATGAGGATGCTTTGCCTACACAGTTCTCTGGAAATATACAGGTTTTGTCAGCTAATCTGAAACAGGATTTTCATGTGGGTAAATTTGGACTGGAGAATAATATCGTATATCAACTTAGTTCAGAACCGGGAGTGTTACCAGTGCCGGATTTTGCACTTTATCATAATCTATATTACGATGATCTTTGGTTTAAAGTATTGAGTATGCAAATCGGCGTTAATATGCGGTATCATACTTCTTATTATGCACCGGCTTATATGCCTGCTACAGGTCAGTTCTATGCACAATCAAAAGTGCTCATCGGCAATTATCCGGTTATAAATGCCTATTTGAATTTTCATTTAAAACGGACCCGTTTTTTTCTTGAATACTATCATATCAATCAAAAGTTCATGAAAGGAGCCTATTATTCTATGCCAAATTATCCAATTAACCCAACTATAATGAAAATGGGCGTTTCCTGGAATTTCTATGATTAATTGCGATTATTCTGATTAAACTATATGTGTATGAGTAAAAAAATACAAATAGGAATTGCATGTGTTTTATTAGTAGCTTTATTTGGAACCTTTTTTTTTATTCATCATTCAAGGAATAAAATTCATGATTTGCCCGGCATAATTAAGTCCGGTAGGCTTTCGGTTCTTACAGACAGCAGCAGCATTGGATTTTCGGTAAAAGGGGATAGCGTTTCCGGATTTCAATATGAAATTGTTAAAGCATTTGCCGATAGTCTGGGTCTTGAACTGGTAATCTCCGAAAAAAATGATCTGAAAGCATGTATGGACGGATTAAGAACCGGCGATTATGATATAATTGCAAATCTTGTCCCTGTAACCACTGAATGGGGTAAAAATGCATCTTTCACGATTCCTTTTTTTACTTCACGTGAAGTTTTAGTACAAAGAGTAAGTACTGGCTCAACCGTGTCAAAACTTGTTTTAAAGCATTCTCAACTGGCAAATGATACTATCTATATTCCGGTAAATTCGCCTTTTAAAATGCGTCTGAAGCATCTTTCTAATGAGATTGCCGATTCCATACATATCATTGAATTGAAGAACAGAAGTTCCGAACAAATGGTACACCTGGTGGCGAGTGGTAAAATCAGATTCACCATCTGTAATGAGCAATTTGCTCAAAAATTGAAATTGAAATATCCAAATATTGATGTTTCTTTGCCTATTGGGTTTGCACAACAACAAGCCTGGGTTGTTCATCCTAAATCTCCCAAATTGCTTGGGAGACTAAATGAATTTCTTGATGATTTTATTGGAAGTTCCGCTTATTGGAACATTTATAGAAAATATTATTAATTTATTGTTATGCCATTAAATATACCTGTTACGTTACCGGCTGTCGAAGTGCTTCGTGAGGAGAATATCTTTGTTATGGATTCGGAGCGTGCTTCCAGTCAGGAAATACGTCCCTTGAAGATCGTTATCCTGAACCTGATGCCCATTAAAATTACAACTGAAACGGATTTGATACGATTGCTTTCCAATTCACCTCTACAGATAGAAATAGATTTTCTGCATATGGAAAGTCATACATCTAAAAATACCCCTATCGAACATTTGATCACTTTCTATAAGACCTTTGATGAAATCAGCCTCAGCAATTATGATGGGATGATTATTACAGGTGCTCCTGTTGAACAACTGGAATTTGAAGAAGTGAATTATTGGCCGGAGCTAACTCAGATTTTTGATTGGGCAAAAGCACATGTGACATCAACGTTGTTTATCTGTTGGGCAGCTCAGGCAGGTTTGCACCATTATTACGGTGTTCCTAAATATCCGCTGGATTCCAAAATGTTTGGTGTGTTCGAACATACGAAGTTTGAACCCCATAATCCTATATTCCGTGGATTCGATGATGTGTTTTTTGTTCCTCACAGCCGGCATACAGAAGTGCGTGCAGAGGATATCCGTAAGGTTCCTGAGTTGACCTTGCTTTCCGAATCTGCGGAATCGGGTGTTTATATGGTCATGGCCCGTAATGGGCGTGAATTGTTTATTACCGGTCATTCAGAGTATTCACCCGAAACATTAGACACAGAATATAAACGTGACCTGGCAAAAGGATTGCCTATTAATATACCCAGAAACTACTACTTGGCTGATAATCCTGACAACGAACCACTGGTGCGTTGGAGAAGCCATGCCAACCTGCTTTTTACCAACTGGCTGAATTACTTTGTGTATCAGGAAACCCCTTATGATCTGACTAAGATTCATTGAAATGACCCCTAACCCCCAAAGGGGAATAAAATTTGAACTGTAATTAAAAAATCGAATGAATATAAATAATAATGAAGAATCTAATACCTTTTCCCCTTTAAGGGTTAGGGGTATAGAACTTCTCTCTCCTGCCAAAAACCTTGAATGTGGTTTGGCTGCTATCAATCATGGTGCTGATGCTGTATATATCGGTGCTTCGCAATTTGGTGCACGTGCTGCTGCAGGAAATTCTGTGGAAGATGTTGAAAAGTTAGTACAGTATGCTCATCAATACCGTTCAAAAGTGTTGGTGGCTTTAAATACCATATTGACAGATGAACAACTGCCTGATGCCGAAAAACTAATCTGGGATGTTTATAATGCCGGTGCCGATGCATTGATTGTGCAGGATATGGGTATTCTTCAGCTAAATTTACCTCCTATTGCACTTCATGCCAGCACTCAAACCGATAACCGGACTGTAGAGAAGGTTAAGTTCCTGCAGGATGTAGGATTCTCAAGGGTTGTATTGGCACGTGAATTATCATTGAAACAGATTGCTGAAATATCCTCACAAACAGACGTAGAGCTGGAAGCTTTCGTACACGGTGCGCTGTGTGTGAGTTACAGCGGACAGTGCTATATGAGTCAGGCTAATTGCGGACGCAGTGCCAATCGTGGGCAGTGTGCACAGTATTGCCGACTGCCCTATCATCTGTTGGATGCTGACGATACTATGTTGGTGAAAAATAAACATTTTCTCTCACTGAAGGATCTTGATTTGTCAGATTCGTTAGAAGAGATGATGGAAGCAGGTATAACTACTTTTAAAATTGAAGGCCGACTGAAAGATGCGGATTATGTAAAGAATATCACTGCCTACTACCGTAAAAAACTGGATGCAGTATTGGAAGGAAATAGTAAGTTTACGAAAGCTTCGTCAGGGCGGACTACTTTTTTCTTTGAACCAAATCCTGAGAAGAGTTTCCGTCGTGGTGCCTCTGATTATTTTCTGCATGGTAGGAAACCGGATATAGTGCATCTTGATACTCCTAAATCAATGGGTGAAGCCATTGGAAAAGTAAAAGAAATAGGAGATTATTATTTTACCATGTCAAGTGCTGAAAAGCTAAATAACGGTGATGGACTCTGCTTTATAAATCCGCATGGTGATCTGACCGGATTCAGGGTGAATAAAGTCGACGGCCGACGTGTTTACCCGGCAGATATGCCACGATTGACTGAAGGCATCTGGTTGTACAGGAACCAGGATCATGAATTCGAAAAGATCTTGCAACACAAAACCTCAGAACGTAAGGTGCCTTTGGATATCGTGTTTAGGGAAATTGCAACCTGCTTTTACATTCAGTTAACAGATGAAGATGGTATTTCAATCTTGTACCAGGTTGCCTGTGACAAGCAACCTGCCCAAAAGCCTGAAGCCGTAAATGATAATATAAAAAATCAACTTTCCAAACTTGGAAACACCATTTATGAGGCCGTTGATATTAGCATTCAACTGGATGCTCCATGGTTTTTCCCCGCATCACAATTAAGCGAATGGCGTAGGCTTGCTATAGAGGAACTGGATAAGGCCAGAGCTAATGCGTATGTCAGGAAACCTAAGAGGGAAAGCAAACCTGCTGACTTCCCAACAAAACAATTAAGTTACCTGGGGAATGTAATAAACGAAAAGGCTGAAGCTTTTTACAGGGAACATGGTGTAGAAGATGTCCAGCCTGGGTTTGAGGTAAAGGCAGAAGAGGGAGTACCCCTTATGTTTTGCAAGCATTGTATCAAATTCACCATGGGATGGTGTCCGAAAGAAGGTTACAAGGCCACCTTTAAGGAACCGCTTTATTTAAAAAATAACAATCAGTTATACAAGCTTACTTTTGATTGCAAGATATGTGAAATGAGGATCAGTAAATCGGATGAATAGAAAAGTAATTAATAATTAATAATTGTCAGGACGCTGAATAGTAGGCTTTTGAATATTAATAAAAATATATACGATTACTTATATGGAAAGTTAGTATAGTCTTATCTTACATAAAAACCCCGTTTGAACCAACTAATGGTTTAAACGGGATTTTTAGTATTGTAGGTATGATTTTATTTAGCCAGAATAGCAGCTACAATTTTTGTTTCCAGTTCAGCAGCCAGTTCAGGATTCTCTTTGATTAAGTTTTTAGAGGCATCACGTCCCTGTGCCAGTTTGGTTTCACCGTAACTGTACCATGAACCGCTTTTTTTGATAATGCCATATTCAACACCCAGGTCAACAATCTCACCTGTTTTCGAAATTCCTTCACCATACATGATATCAAATTCAGCTTTACGGAATGGAGGTGCCACCTTGTTTTTTACCACTTTTACGCGTGTCTGGTTTCCAACGGCATCATCACCATCTTTCAACTGTCCGATACGACGGATATCAAGACGAATAGAAGCGTAGAATTTCAAAGCATTACCACCGGTGGTTGTTTCAGGGTTACCGAACATAACACCGATTTTTTCACGTAGTTGATTGATGAAAATACAGGTTGTATTGGTTTTGCTGATATTGGCAGTCAGTTTACGCAATGCCTGAGACATTAAACGTGCTTGCAAGCCCATTTTTGAATCTCCCATATCGCCTTCCAGTTCGGCTTTTGGTGTTAAGGCAGCTACAGAGTCAATAACCACAATGTCGACTGCAGAAGAACGGATTAACTGATCGGCTACTTCCAAAGCCTGTTCACCGTTATCGGGTTGCGAGATTAGAAGTTCTTCAATATTCACTCCGAGTTTCTCGGCATAAAAACGGTCGAATGCATGTTCTGCATCAATAAAGGCAGCAATACCGCCGGCTTTTTGAGCTTCGGCAATGGCATGAATAGCCAAAGTAGTCTTACCGGATGATTCAGGTCCGAAGATTTCGATTACACGGCCACGTGGATACCCACCAATACCCAATGCAACATTTAATCCAATGGAACCTGTTGAAATAAAAGAGACATCTTCCACCTTGGTATCGCCCATTCGCATAATGGTGCCTTTCCCATGGTCTTTCTCTATCTTGTCCATTGCCAGTTGCAATGCCTTCAGTTTGTCTGAGTTTGGTGCTTTTACCTCTTCTGCAGCTTTTGTTGCCATAATTTTATAGTTTTATTTTATTTATTATTCTTCGATAAATTCTTCGTTAATAAGTTCTTCAATCTTTTTGATAAATTCCTTTGATTTGAAGCTAAGGAATTTTAAATAATTGTTTTACAAAGATAAAATTAATTATTCATTTACTTCAAAATCAGAAAGAAATATTTTGATAAACAATTGGATAGATAATTTGTATTATTTAAGCACTTCAAGCTTCGCAAATTTCAGCAACAATGATTTGACTCCTTTTTCCCCGAAGTCAATTTCTGCTTTTTCGTTCCCGTTTACCATGCTTGTTTCCATTACTTTACCTATGCCAAAGATAGCATGTTTTACAAACGCTCCTGCCGGGAGGGAAGAGTTCTCAGTTGATATTTTCACTCCTTCAGAGTTACCTACTTTTACAAGCCGTTGAGGGCTTTTTGGTAAACTTCTTTCTTTAAATACGGGTTTGGAGAATGAACTCTGAAAACGGTTTCTTTCTTTTTCCATATCATCATCCCAATCACCAATGCTGGCTTGTTTCGGTACGACTTCTACAGGCATTTCCAGAAACTGTTCGTCTATATCTTTTATAAAGCGGCTTGGATTCGAAAAATTTGTTTTACCGTTCTTAAAGCGTGATTTGGCATAACTTATAAAACAAAGTTCCTCTGCCCGGGTTATGGCTACATAAAACAGACGCCTTTCTTCTTCGAGATCCCGCTCGCTTTGTGTACAAAATGGTGAGGGGAAAAGTTCTTCTTCCATCCCGACAATAAAGACCGCCTTAAATTCCAGCCCTTTTGCGGCGTGAACAGTCATCAGGGTTACCTTATCCCTATCCTGCTCTTTATCGGTGTCCTGATCGGTTAATAATGATATTTCAGCCAGGTATTCGGGTAGGAGTGCTGTCGGTTCCCCGGCATCCAGTTTGTTTTGACAGAATTCATGAATTGCCTTAAGCAATTCCTGTACATTTTCCTGCTTGCTCAGGTTTTCGGGAGAATGGTCGGTATACGTATCACTGATTACTCCGGTTGTTTTTACTATGCTGTTTGCCAGATCATACGCGTTTTGTATCGGAACCTGTTCGGCAAACACATCAATCATATTCCTGAATTGGGCCAGTTTATTCGCTGTCCCTGCATTGACTGCCAGGTTGTATTTCAACATATCCGTGAGCACTTCCCAAATACTTACCGCGTGCAACTGTGAACATTCAATCAGTTTGTTGACGGTTGTTTCCCCAATACCACGGGTCGGATAATTGATAATCCGTTTGAATGCTTCCTCATCGTTCTGATTGCTTATCAAACGGAAATAGGCGATTAAATCCTTGATTTCCTTGCGCTGATAGAACGACAGGCCTCCATAAATCCGGTATGGGATGCTTTGTTTGCGGAAAGCCTCTTCCATGACCCTCGACTGTGAATTTGTCCGGTATAAAATAGCAATATCCTGATACTTATAATTGTTGCTATACCGTAAATCAACTATATTATTGGCAACAACAAACCCTTCTTCAAAATCAGTAAAAACGCTGAGTACTTTAATTGGTTTCCCGGTTTCTTTCTCTGAAAAGACATTCTTGCGTATCTGTTGGGCATTCTTGTCAATCAAACTGTTGGCCGCATTGACTATGGTCTTGGTAGAACGGTAGTTTTGCTCCAGCTTGAAGATTTGTGCATTGTGATAGGTGTTCTTAAACTGGAGTATGTTATCGATATTAGCTCCACGGAACGAATAGATGCTTTGTGCATCATCACCCACCACACAAATCTTTTCGTGTTGTTCAGCCAGTTTCTTTACAATCAGATATTGTGCAAAATTGGTGTCCTGATACTCATCCACCAGTACATACCCGAACAATTGCTGGTATTTTTGGAGTGTGGCAGGATTATTCCTGAAAAGAACATTTGTCTGGAGCAATAAATCATCAAAATCCATGGCATCGGCATTCTTACACCGGTTGCAATAAATTTTGTAAATGTCTTTTATCAACGGAACCTTTGATGCAATATCGGCTTTCAACAAATCGGCATTGGCATGGTAGGCATCCGGGGTAATCAGGTTGTTCTTTGAATACGAGATACGTGATTGTACAAGGCCGTGTTTATAGACTTTATCATCCAGTTTCATCTCTTTGATAATGCTTTTTATAAGGCTCTTTGAATCGGCCGAATCGTATATCGTAAAGTTTTTGGAGTATCCTATTAATTCTGCTTCCGATCGCAATATACGGGAAAAGACAGAATGGAAGGTACCCATCCAGAGATAACGTGCTGTTTTCTCACCAACCATCCCGGCCACGCGTTCTTTCATTTCACGGGCTGCCTTATTGGTAAAGGTAAGGGCCAGTATTGAAGAGGGTGTCATCCCTGTTTTCAATAAATAGGCTATTTTGTATGTCAGCACACGCGTTTTTCCCGATCCGGCACCGGCAATAACCAGTGATGCTCCGGCGGTATATTCAACTGCTTTGCGTTGACTCTCATTAAGTTCGTCTAAAAAATCCATAAATAGTTTGTGTGTAATAAAGCTATAAACCTCTATAATGTTAAACGTCAAAGTGTAAGAAGTACATTTGAATGTTTAATTGTTTATATGATTATCTGCAATATGTCCTAATATAAAGTCATCGTCCTAAATTCAACGGGTTTAAATGTGATATCAATAGCCCTTATTTTTGTTTTCTTACCCAAAGTAGAAAACCTGATACCCTCAGAACCCACCCTTATTCCCTTATTTTGTTGCATTTATTATTGTTGATAAAACTTTATAAATCCTTCATAATCTTCAGCAAATAAGGGAATAGGGGCTATAATTGTGGTAGTTTAGTTTTCTACGAAGGGTAATAATAAAGAAAAATAAGGTTTTAAAATTCTTCAATTCCTTTGGAACTATTTCTCTTATGCTTTAGAAGTTATTCCGGATAATCATAATTGTTTAATTGCTAATTATTTAATGCTTAGATTGTTCAATTGTAATATCTTTCAAACCCTTAAGTTTCTGTTTCTTCCAAAACACTTTTGGGTACTTCGTACACCAAAAGG
>Ga0209123_1003054_pt1 | contig 13133 bp, 14 predicted proteins | sample BarGraIncu00431A_FD_184500 | JGI IMG/M metagenome (GOLD analysis project Ga0209123, IMG submission 184500) | Arctic peat soil microbial communities from Barrow, Alaska, USA - Barrow Graham LP Incubations 004-31A (SPAdes) (version 2) | ecosystem: Environmental > Terrestrial > Soil > Wetlands >...
ATCGTGGAATCAGCAAACTATTAATCTATATGAAAGGCAGGTAAAGTATGAAAACATCTGTTATAACAACTGAGGAGCATCAGTTTGCCCGAGAACTGCTTGATTTTATTGATGATAGCCCGTCTTCATTTCATGTCGTACAAAATGTGACCAAGATGTTAGTCCTTCAAGGATTTGAAGAGTTGCGTCTTGAAAAGAAGTGGTCGTTGACTCAAGGCGGTAAGTATTTTGTCACCAGAAATAATTCTGCCTTGATTGCATTTGTTATTGGCCAAGGAGAACCTGATTTACATGGCTTTAGAATTATTGGAGCCCATACGGACAGCCCCAGTTTCAGAGTCAAACCCTTAGCTGAAATACCAGTAGAAGGCCATTATCTGAAATTAAATGTGGAAACATACGGAGGCCCTATTCTCAATACTTGGCTTGACCGACCACTTTCTTTAGCGGGTCGAATTATTTTGCGTGGCAAATCTCCTTTCGCCCCTCAAATCAAACTTTTCCACAGTGACCGTCCGTTGCTTGTGATACCCAATCTTGCGATCCATATGAACCGGAAAGTTAATGAAGGACTCGCCTTAAACAAACAAAAGGAAATGCTACCCTTACTAACACAAATCACCGGGGATTTGCAAGAAGGCATTTTGATTCATCACCTCGCCGAAGCCCTGAACTGTCCACCAGAAGATATCTTAGACTTTGACCTTTTCATCCATGAATATGAGAAAGGTTGTTTCGTCGGACTTCAACAAGAGTTTATCTCAAGCGGCCGACTTGATGATTTGGCGATGATCCATGCCGGTGCTTGGGCTCTTGCTAAGGCAAAACCCGCTTTGATGACACAGGTTATGGCCTGTTTTGATCATGAAGAATGCGGAAGCACTTCCAAGCAAGGGGCAGCATCTCCGTTTCTCGCCCATGTATTAGAGAGGATCCTCTTAGCACAAAAAAAAGACCGAGAAACATATTTCCAGGCCTTGGCTCATTCATTTCTTATTTCAGCAGACATGGCCCATGCTCTTCATCCCAACGCCGCAGAAAAGCATGATCCCGTGAATCACCCCATCCTCAATGGAGGCCCTGTGATAAAAATAAGTGCAAATCAAAGTTACACCACCGATGCGGAATCTGCCGCTGTGTTCGGGGCCCTCTGTAAGCAGGCCGGAGTTCAATTTCAGAAATTTGTAAATCGTTCTGATGAACGAGGGGGATCAACCATAGGCCCAATCTCTAGTACTCATCTGGATATTCGTTCCGTAGATATCGGTAATCCCGTCTTAGCTATGCATTCTGTACGAGAACTCGGAGGCGTTAAAGACCACTTGGCCATGGCAAACGTCTTTTCTTCGTTCTATGAAACAGTGTAAAGGAAACTTACTTCTGTGGAGTTTTAAACTCCATTTGAAGTTAAGTTAAACTTATTCAGGGCCTAAACGCCCGTAAGACTCCCACTTAAGCTGTGGGAGTCTTACGGGCGTTTAGACATCGGATAGCTCTTCTGCCCACACCAGTTCGTCCCCAAGCTGTGTGCTTGTTGCCTTTCCCCATCCTGCAGGAAACTCAATGGTACTGGCCGCCTTTCGAATGTGAGGCGATATTTTCCAGGGGCGTAGATCATCAATTATTGCACATACACGTCCGTCTTTATCCAAAAACCATACTGATAGAGGAAACTTCATACCCATCATATGAACTTGCTGACAGGGTTTAATCCAAAGCCCTTCCCCTGGGACCAAAGTAGACCGTCCTAGTAGTCCGCGGAAACGGGTCCAAAAGGAGTGTGCTTTAAATACCTTCTTGCCGACAATTTGACCAGTACGCAGGTTATGCAATTGGCCTGAATTCATTGTTAACTACGTCCTTTCCGAGTTGGCCGTATAAGCAAATATGACATAAAACCGGAGAGTCTTGTAGCACTTGTTATAAGACTCTCATTTCATTATTTTTGCTTAAACATCTCCACAATTTGAATAACAGCCGGTCCAATAACAATAATAAATATGTTCGGGAAGACAAAAAAAACTAAAGGAATCATCATTTTAATTGGGGCCTTTTGGGCCTTTTCTTCTGCGCGTTGTCGCTGTTTCTGCCTTATCTGCTTGGCTTGATTGCGCAGAACTCCACCGATGGATATCCCTAATTGATCCGCTTGTACAAGTGAAGCTACAACACTACCAAGGTCTTCAGCCGGTTTGTTACGCTTCGCCAAATCTCGTAGAGACTCCCTTCGCGGGCGTCCCATCTTAATTTCCTGCAATACCCGAAGAAATTCTTCCGCCAAGGCTCCTTTTTGTTTTTCTACTACCTTGAGTAAGGCTGCATCAAAACCGAGACCTGCTTCCACACTAACGGTTAGTAGATCAAGTATATCAGGTAACGTGTGCTGAATTTCCTTTTGCCGCTGTTTAGCTTTGGCCTTCAGCCAAAAATTAGGAAAAATATAGCCGATCATGAAACCAACGATCCCCATTTCTAACCTCGTTACAAGTGGGGAGTTCATCAATGAAAACATTCCAAAAATGAGCAGTGTAAGTAACACGCTTAGCGCGTATTGTAACCCTTTCCATTCTGCCTCTTCCCATTGTCCAGATAATCCGGCAGCGCTAAGCTTCGCTGTCGTTTGTTCTTTTTTCCCTTTAGGGGCCCACCGTGTTAAGTGATGAGCAAATTGATGGAGCATCGGACGCAACAGGCGCACATTTAGCGGACGGTTATCTTCTTCGGCCGTCATTTCCCCCTGTCTCAGGGCCCGTGAGATCCGTTCTTGTGTCTTACTTTCTTGCTGTCCAGAAAAAATCCCTATCAGCGTAAAGCAGACGGCACCTACAATGCTTAATAGAATAATGGCTAATGGCATGGCGTCTCACTCCTTTGTTCTAGATCTCGATCGTAATGATCTTACGAATGATCAAAAAACCGATGAATTGTGAGATGAGGCCTCCTGCAAGCATCGCCCAGCCAATCGGATTAGTGAACAGTACTGAAAGATAGCTTGGATTACTCACACTAAGGACAGCTGCTATACCAAATGGAAGGGCGGCAATAACATATCCAGACATCTTACCTTGGGCGGTGAGCGTTTTAATTTCTTGCTGGATACGAAGGCGATCCTGGATGGTCGCATGAATATTCAGAAGTACTTCTGCCAAATTCCCTCCAGCCTGGCGCTGAATCAGCATAGCCGTTACGAGCAGATCTAATACATCACTGCCGACCCGTTCGGCTAAATGAAGCAAGGCGGTTTCCGTGTCGGTTCCGTACGTCATTTCTCGCAATGTAACATGGAATTCTCCTGAAATAGGATCAGGCATTTCCTGACTGACCATTTCCATGGCTTGTAAGAGACTAAAACCACTTCGCAGGGAATTGACCAAAACCATTAATGCGTCTGCCAATTGATTTTCAAATTGGCGGCGTTTCTTTTTCTGGGCAGATTTTAGCCATAACCGGGGAAGTACTCCTCCTATGACGGAAAAAAAGATTCCTGCGTATATTTTTTGCGTGAGCATAAGGCCAATGAGGAAGAAGAGAACGGTTAAAAAACCTTGGAGAATCAAAAATTCTCCGCCTTTGAGTGGAATATTACCACGAATTAGTTCGAGGTCCAAGCCCTCGCTCCAACGACGTGGAGTGAGTCGACCTAATAGCACGAGTAGCTGTTTTATGTCTCGTTTATTTGTCCCTGTTTTCACTGGGGTTCGCAACGCTGTGAACCGTCGAAGTTTGGCTTCAAGTGTCTCTTCACTACGTGCAAGAGCAAGGATCCCCAGGTAGACCGCTAAAAATGTGGCGACTACCGAAATAATTATGACGATTTGAGGCATTCCCTTAAACATACAGTTCCTCCTTACATCGGAGATAAATAAGAATACTATTTATTTGAAAATAAATCGTCTGGTAGAATTTGTCCGGCAGCAATCAATTTATCAATAAAATGGGGCCGAATTCCGGTCGCCCGGAAATGTCCTTGGACCTTACCTTGTTTGTCAATTCCTGTCTGCTCGAAACGGAAAATGTCTTGAAGCACGATCACATCTCCCTCCATCCCGAGAACTTCGGTTATATGAGTTAATTTTCGAGTTCCGTCCCGCAAGCGACTCTGCTGGACAACAACATCAAGTGCACTGGAAATTTGCTCGCGGATTGCCCGAACGGGCAGATCCATCCCGGCCATTAGTACCATTGTTTCTAAACGAGAAAGCATATCACGCGGAGTATTAGCATGCCCAGTGGTCAGGGAACCATCGTGACCGGTATTCATAGCCTGTAACATATCAAGGGCTTCTCCGCTTCGAACTTCGCCCACAATGATGCGTTCTGGTCTCATCCGTAAAGCGTTACGCACGAGATCCCGAATCATAACCGCCCCTTTGCCCTCAATATTTGCTGGGCGAGTCTCCAAAGTGACGACATGGGTTTGACGGAGTTGGAGTTCAGCCGCATCTTCAATTGTAATAATACGCTCATCCTCAGGAATAAACGCGGAGATGACACCTAGCGTTGTTGTTTTCCCTGAGCCCGTCCCCCCAGAGACAATAATGTTCAAACGGGCTTTCACGCAGGCATTCGTAAATTCCGCCATCTCGGCCGTCAATGTCCCGAAGCCTACAAGGTCATCCATGATAAAGGGAACTTTGGAAAACTTCCGAATCGTAAGAATCGGGCCATTTAATGACAGTGGCGGAATGATCGCGTTAACCCTGGAACCATCGGGTAAACGAGCATCGACCATGGGCTGGCTCTCATCAATACGCCGCCCTAAAGGCGCAACAATTTTTTCTATAATATGTAAGACATGAGCATCATCGTAAAAGGTCACTCCTGACAGCTCGAGTTTGCCTTTGCGTTCCACATATACCTGGCGAGGTCCGTTCACCATGATTTCATTGACAGTAGGGTCTTGAAGCAACGGTTCAATAGGACCAAATCCCAAGATCTCATCCATAACTTCTTGTACTAGGCGCTGGCGTTCCATCCGCGGAGGGGTTAACCCCAAAGCATCGGCCCGCAGGTCAAGGGTATCCTCAACAATCGGGTGCAGTGTCTCAGAAGTGAGTTCTTGGGTGTTAATTTTATCTAAAGCTTGTATGACTTCATGATGCACGGTGCTTTTAAACTCACGCCAAGGGTCAATTTGTGGAATAGGACGAACCGTTCGGAGCTCATTCCTAGACTCCTCATGCGGTTGAATCTTTTCTTTTTCTAAGCGTTTAAGCAACGACATTGCTCATTCCTCCCTAAAATCCTAACATCCTACGAAACCCCCTAATGCTACTTTGACTTCGTCGCCCTTGCTCCTTAAGCGCAAGCTTTGTCTCGTCTTCTTCCGAGGAAGTAATTTTTCTTGCCATCGTTCGAATCGCTTCGGAAGCTTTGCTTTGTGGGTATGACGTTACAAAAGGCACCCCTTTATTGAGCGAGGCTACCAGAGCCCTTCCGTCGCTCGGAATTTCATAGCTAATTTTAAAATTGAGACCCTTTTCCACATCTCGGGGATCCATCCCCATTTCTTTACTGGTGCGGTTAAGAACAATCTGAACTTTTGGGGTATGATGAAGTCCCTCAATAACCTCAAGACTTAATTTAGCATTCTTAAGGGTGGGCACATCCATTGCGACCACTAGCCAAATTTGATTTGCCGCATCGAAGGTCACCAGACTTACATCTTCAAATCGGCTAACATTATCACAAATTATAAAATCAAAGTGAGCTTTAACCTCGGAAAGAATTTGTTCTACGTGCTCTGCTGTGACCAGTTCTGCATACTCGGGGCGTGTTGGGGCAGCCAGAACCTGAAGACCCGAAGAATGAGTTAAAAAATAAGACTGTATCTCAGAAAACTTGATCGGCCCAGCTTGAGTCAAGTCGGCAATGGATCGTTTGGGCGCAAGATTAAGAAAAACAGCAACATCTCCGAATTGGAGGTTAAGGTCAATAAGAAGGACTCGCCATTTTCCAGTACTTGCTAATTGGACTGCCAGGTTGGTGGCTAATGTTGTTTTCCCGACTCCGCCCTTAGTACTAAAAAATGAGATGATTTCGCCATTTCGCGTTTTGTGTTCGACGGATACCTTAGTTTGTTCTCCCATTGCTTCTTTTTTTTGACGATCCATTTCATAGACTTTGGCAATGACACTAGCCAGTTCGTCACCTGTAAAAGGCTTGACAATATATTCTCGGGCTCCAGCCATCATGGCGCGACGCAAATAAGCCTGCTCCCCTTGTACTGACATTATAATTACAGAACTTCCTGGAGCACGTTGGGCTATGAGCTCTGTTGCCCTTATTCCGTCCATTTCCGGCATGTTTATGTCCATTAAAATAATGTCCGGCAATTTCTCCTCAGCAATCAGTATCGCTTCTGAACCGGATCCTGCCTCTCCCAGCACCTCAATATCGTCTTCGAATTGGAGGAGTCGCCGGATGCTTTCCCTAGTGTCGCTGATATCGTCTACAATTAAAACGCTGATGCGTTTCATGGCGGCCCCTCCTTACTTATAGTTGTTAATATAGTTAGGATCCAGAAACACATTTCCACTAACAGGAGCATCTTGCCGAATCTCCGAATTCAAGGGGTTACGCAATAACAATCGCAGACTTCCTTTTTCACTGGCGAAGGTGACTGCCATCGCTTGCGGTACACTCAAAGCCAAAGTGTAAGATTTGCTTTCAACCGTGGCTTTGTCTCCTGTTATACTTCCTCCTATACTTAGAACTAACACATCTTGGGCAACCAGAGTCGTTTCTGCCATTGTCACAAGAATGTCGACATGATCTCCAGGTTTTACCGCATAGCCGACTCCACTGACTAATCCAATCGGAATCGCAAGCGCTCTTTTACCGTCCGGGACGGTGAGGGCAGTTGAACTACCTAGTGAATTTCCCTTACCTAAATCCTTGGGACGTTCTAGCATGGCAGTGACAACTAAATCTCCCGTTGATAGATTTAGCAGTGCTACGGAACCCACGACATTTTGAATCGTAGAGAATCCACCTTGGGGGTAACCTTGTGTCGGAACATCCTTGAGTACCAACTGACTGGCGTCAATGACAGATCGGGCGGGGATGTTCGTCTTCACGATCACCAAAGGTTTGAGCGAAACAGATGGATTTTTTGTCGCGCCGTTAAGATAGATATACATTGATCCGGCTGCAATTAGCCCACACATCAGTGCCAGAAGGAAAAAACCTTTACGTTGCATGTTGGTCACCTCTCAGTTTAAAAATCGTTCTTACTATGCTAATTACGCTAACATGCTTCGAGTCTAATCTGTAAGAAGGTGAGGGTTAATTTACGACGAGTTTCGGCGTGCATAAGCCGAAATCATTACTCTGGCCATTTGATGGGAGTGTCTGTATAAACCGTCCGGTTACGATGGAATTATTACCGTTTCCGGCAACCCCTTCGATAAAGAAAGCGGCAAAACCGACGATTTGCACTTGTTGAATGGAATTCCCGCTTTCACTAATAATCTCAATAATAGGAATATGCACAATTTGATTTAAGCGAGTGTTAACCCCCCTTGCCGTTGGGCCACTCATATTTCCGTGTTTGACATCCAGAATCTGTCCCACACGTAAAGCTCCCTCATACCCGGTAGCCAGATCCGTTTCATACGTGTCCGCTCCTGTACCACTTAGCTCTAAAGCGCCATACCACCCTGGGGTTCCAGATGCTTCTCCGGATTTTTCAACAGCATTGTTGTTGCTGTCATCAAGGTACCAATCAGAGGTTCCAGACCCTCCTCCGGATTTAAGAACATACTCTTTTGTATAATCAAAGGCTTGATTCTGGATGCTAAGAGGAACTGCTCCGAATAGTTCTGTAGGTGGAGTCAAAATAGCTCTAGCCGAAACTGAAATCTGTTCTTGAGTAATTCCCCAGATTCGTGCAAAGTAGGTAGGAACTTGCTGGGTTGCTTGAACTATGATTTTAACATTACTTGCATTGAAGGTTACAGTAACAGCAGGTACCCCATTTCGGCTTGCATAATCTCTTGCTTTTTGCTCAGCCTCACTAAGATTATTCGGTAGTTCCTGAACGCCAGCCATGGCTGCTGCATCGACCGTATTTTGAAGCTGGGCCTTTTTGGCATACAATAACCCGACATCTGTTACAATCGCACAGAAACCAAGCAAGGCGGTTAAAGCTAGAGCAACCAGCACGACAACACTACCGCGTTCCTGCGACTGATTGAGGGTACCGTTAAATCGTTGGCAAAAAATTTTTATTAATTGTTGTATCTGTGATCTCCATTGTTTCACATCTAAATGTATTATTTTAACCATGACCACCCCTCCATCCTATTAGAAATGGACATAATTGACTTCTATTCCAAGCGCATTATGATTTTTGAACGCACGACGACCGGATTGGGAATCAAATTACTAATGAGTGGAATAATTAATTGAACCGGATAAGTGACTTCTACAGTTACCTGTTGGCCAGAATGTCGTTGGAGATAATCCGTCGGGGTGATTGTGATATTTTGGCTCGTGAGTCCGAGTGAAGGTGCTGCGTTCTCGACGGCAATTTCAATATCGCTGTTTATTCCTCCGATCGATGCCATCCGTCCACCTACCCCAGCTGCATTGCTAACTGTAATATAGGCGTAGCCAACGCGCCCCATCTCCATCACGCCAAACAACAAAAGTAAAAAGAGCGGCATTACAAGTGCCATTTCAACTAAAGCTTGGCCATGCTCACCTTTCCAGAGCCTGCGAATCATAACCATCCCCCTCCCAAGGGTAAAAACAAAGCAATCAAGGTCCCTAAAGCAATCGCAATTCCGTAGGGAAATTTTTCTTGGCTAGCGTCGTTCATGTCTTTGCTTAAATCAGATTTCTGTATAATGGGGAGAAAGAGCAAAAAGTGCTTCAGTGTATTTCCCAAGGCTTTACGTCGAGCAAGCAGAAAGGCCGAGATGAGACCACCGATAATGGCTCCGTATAAAAAACTAGTGAGGACTAACAAGGCACCACCAAAAGCTCCGATCACAGCAAGTAATTTCACGTCTCCTGCACCCATCCCTCCCATGAGATATGGTAGTAGTAGCAAAACAAAACCTAAAGCAGCTCCCAAGAGACTGCTAGTTAATCCAGAAATGCCTCCTTGAAACGTATGGAAAAGGAGAGCAGTGAAAAAAGAAGGAACAAGCAATTTGTTATAGATCTTGTGTTCACGCCAGTCGGTGAAGACAGCAATGCCCAAGGTCAATCCCAGAGCAACCTCATTCACTCCCATAGTAGCTCCTCCCTTTTTGCGTAAAGAACCCTACTGCGGGCAGTAGGGTTCTTAGTGATTGTGTTGTTAAATAAAGATGATAGCATTTTGTTTATTATGCTGCAGGTACTAGTGCGTCCTTTACACTGGTAAAGAGGGTTTTAATCTGAGTACCTACACTAGTCAATGTTACAATTGCTACAATTGCTACGAGTCCTAGAATAAGACCATACTCGACCATTCCTTGACCTTCCTCATCCTTGAGTAGCCCCATCAATTTTGTTTTCATCTCAATATCCTCCTTCATTTTCTGGTATTTTATGGTACCAGTTTGTTTTCTTGTACTTATTATATATCGAAGTTATGCAATCGAATATATGCCAATGGTCACTTTCGAATTCGAATCCGTCCTAGTCCTTTAGTCCTAGCTTTGATTACGTTTGAGAAGCAGGGATTTCTTACATAAATAAGGTAGAGCCAAGCACTGCCCTACCTTATTTAACAGTTAATAGACGTTCCTGTTTCCGCTCTTATTTAGGACTCGTCTGATGATCGGACGCTGCGAGGATTATTTTCTGTATGATGTTTCTGGCAAAGCTGGTAAGAATGTATCCAAATTAATAAAGCGTTAACTGCAACAATGAATCATTACCTACCCACCAATATCAGGGTTTATCTTATTAACTGAACTGAGAAAGTTGAGTTGAGTACCATAACTATCATATTCTGGCAAAATACTTAACTTGCTATTTTCAAATTTAGCACGAATAATTAACAAAACTACTGTAATTATTACTCCTATACAAATAAATAAATTTTGGAAAAGAAGAACTTGTGCAAACATAACCATGCTATAACCTACATAAATTGGATGATGAAATAATTTATAAGGGCCAGTGGTAACTAACTCTCTTGCTTCTGGTAAAAGGGAAAATGATTTTCTTAAAGTAATTATTCCCCATATACTCAAGAATTGACCTAGCAACATAATAAATAATCCGATAAGAGAAATTTTTTGTATTAAATGATCCGAGGGCTCCAAATAACTTGCGCCAAAAGTAGTCCAAAGAAATCCAAAGCTTGCTCCCAAAATTGCTATTAACGCAATACTAGCTTTACTTGTACCTTGTATTAAAGGTTTTTTCCATGGGGCATTAGGAATTAACGCAATGATTTGAATGATTTCTATTATAGAAAACAACAACACGCCTATAATTTGCTCTATATTTTCAAGTTTTATTAAAGCAAAGGTCAAAGCTAATAAATTTATAAAAATACCAAAAAGATCAGCAATAATTCCAAAGACAATTTCTCTTTGACTAGTAATATTTCATCACTCCTTCAAAATAAGTAAAGTGAACTAAACCTAGTTACTTTACTTATTAAGTAATTTCATTATACGTTCACGATACACAAAAGAATATATGCCAATAGTCACAATTGAAGGCGAGATAGTCCTATATCAAATGACATCGAGAAGTGGTTACAGGACGTTTGTTAGTAGACCTAACCGGAGATCTGCTAGTTGGGTTAGATAGTTAGGAGCGCCAAAAAGAAGGCAGGTCATATTATGGCTCTACCTTCTTTTTAAAGGTCCCTTCTATTCAACAATACATTATATTTTTGCAGCACCTGCACTGATTCCAATAGGCAGCTCCGTATAAATGCTATGGTATGGGATGATTATATAAACAGTCATGACTTGATCACGCTCCTGACTAAGAAGTTTAAAGATTGAATCGATTACATTAAAGTCTTATATCTTTTTACCAGAAGATTGGCAAATTTAATAGTCTTTCTGGTTGAATAATGCCTCAAGTCTCTGCACACCCAGCATACGATCCTGAAGCGTCTCAATATCGTGTTGCTGCAATTTGCTCTTTCTCCATCTCGCCTAAATCAACGGCTTATTATTATTAGTGCCTTCCTTTATTTATGGCGGACAAACAGTATTTTCTGTAATGTAGAGTTATAGTAGTAAAACAACCTATTATCCTTGATCTACTCCATTGACTCGTTTAGAAGCACCATGTGTATATGATCTTCCCACCGATCGTTTATCTTTAGATATTTTATAGCCAGTCCTTCATGGTAAAACCCTAACTTTTCTACAACTCTCAAAGACGCTGAATTATGAGGCATTATGTTTGCTTCAATTCTATGTAACTTTAATACATTAAAAGCATAAACTATCACTTTTTCCAGTGCTTCTGTCATATAGCCTTTATTAATATTATTCAGATCCATTTTGTAACCCAGATGACATGACTGGAACGAGCCACGAACAATATTGTTAAGGGCAATGGAACCGATAACATCACCCAGTGCTTTGTCCTCACGTTTGAAAATCCAGACTTTATAGAGTCTACCCTCTTTCATTGTTTCAAGTTCGTCGTGTATTTGCTGCTCTTGGCAGGCTAGAGTATAAAATTCTGGATCTCTAACTGTTTCCCATTTACGAAGAAATTCTTGATTCCGAGTGTAAAAATCTAATATTTTGTTTCCATAAATAATCTTTGAGGTCTTTAAAACCAATCGTTTGCTCATCAGAGAATCATCCGCCATTAGTAGCCCCACCCTTATACCGTTATAATGATTCTTGTTAAAATAGGCACCATCTTTTATGATTTAGTTACCGACGTAATATCTCATCATCGGTTTAATTTAGATCTTCTTTCGGCCACGACAAAGCCTGCTTTTTCGAAAGCTGAAGGAATGCCAGTCCAGGCAAAAGCAGCTGGAATCTTCTCGCTGTAAGGGACAACTGGATAACCCTCAATTATTTTGACCTTATTGGCCTCCCCATACTTAATGACGCCTTTTAACAATTCGACAGATAGACCCTTTCTTCGGTAAGGTTTCGTGATGAAAAAGCAAGTGATGGACCAAACCGGTTCTTTGTCGATTCTTTTCAAAATCCGTGAGTCTTCAAGTTTAAGATATACCTCTCTTGGTGCAACTGCACACCAGCCAATAGGTTTATGATCGATATATGCCAATAAGCCTACCTTTTCATTCTGTTCGACCAAGTACCTCATGGCAAGCTTATTCCCATTCCCTTTTTGTTTCTCAAAAATCGATCGTTTTAACCGCCATGACATGCACCAGCATCCGCCACAGGCCCCTCGTTCACCGAATAACGTTTCAAAGTCCTCCCACCGATTAATATCTAATGGGAAAATCTCTAAGTCCAACTCCGCATTCGCATAGACTCGCATAATTGCCCTCTTTTCCTGACTTTCAGTGTGTATATGTACCTTTTGATCATCAGTCACGCTACCACTAAATACTTGTAATATATCTCCCATAAACGGAGATACGAATTATTATAATAATTTAATCACTTTAACCACGCACAGTTTTAGTATAACATAAGGGTAAGCTTGCCTAGTGGTAACCATGTAACAATCGGTTATTAACTCCATCTAGAGTTTTGTTTAACTTGTCCAGCCTGTTATATTCTAATCCCGAACGGCGAACTCCACTTCGAGACTGTCAGTATCTAAATTAATATTTAAGGAGGAACGTATATATGAAAGCCTTAATTACATTAACTTCGAGTGAATCAAAACGATTGATAGCAAGAGGGGTAACAGCTTTACCCAGTGTTCAACTTGCATTAGAAAAACATACAATTATTGTGGCAGGAGGTACGTCGAATGCCTTTGTTGCTGAAGAGTTACTAAACGTTCAAATTGAGGATAAATCAGGTTATACCATGGGTATCGTGACCAAGGGTGAACTCGGAATTAGCGAATCTTCTAAGCGGACAGCGCCTTATGTTATTTCCGAGGGAAAAGCTCTAGCAACCTCTTGGAAAGAATATTTGCCTAAACTGAAGGTGGGAGATATTTTCATCAAAGGTGGTAACGCAGTCGACCACACTGGCTTAGCGGCTGTGATGGTTTCA
>Ga0209123_1003056_pt1 | contig 13117 bp, 8 predicted proteins | sample BarGraIncu00431A_FD_184500 | JGI IMG/M metagenome (GOLD analysis project Ga0209123, IMG submission 184500) | Arctic peat soil microbial communities from Barrow, Alaska, USA - Barrow Graham LP Incubations 004-31A (SPAdes) (version 2) | ecosystem: Environmental > Terrestrial > Soil > Wetlands >...
AATATAATTCATTCACAGCCAGGATGTATCGCTGGATACGCGGTGACTGGCAACTTCTGCCGTGGTTGGGCAGACACCCGTACAATCGTAAAAACGAACGTACCAAGAACACGCTTTCTCATCTTTCGGTTTGGAAGATCATTGATAATCTGCGAAGAAGTATGGTTTCTCCGGCCATCATGCTGTTGCTGTTCATGGGATTCACGATTCTTCCGGGAGCCGGTTTATTCTGGGCAGTCTTTGCGATGATGACCCTGTCTCTTCCGTTCTTGATGGCTTTATTCGATCAGATCATGTCCGGTAAACTGTTACCGGAAAAAGTGAAGCGACATATCTCGGGATTCTTCGGACTTAAAGCTTCATTATCCCAATTATTACTGCGGATCGCTTTTATCTCATACCAATCCAATCTGGCTATAAGTGCCATCATCATCACGTTGATCCGCGTACTTATCACCAAGAAAAATATGCTTGAATGGGTCACTTCGGCCGATGCTGAAAAAAATCAGGATAATTCATTCCTAAGTTATCTTTCCGCTATGGGATTCAGTTCATTGAGTGGCGTGATCTTAGTAGGACTTACCTGGTGGTTGAAACCTGAGTCATTGTACTTAAGTTTTCTGTTTCTGTTGATCTGGGCAGCGGCTCCGCTGATTGCTTTTACCATCAGTAAAGATGATGTTCATATCGAGAAAACGATCGCCGGCGACGATCTGTTGGAACTACGCAAAACAGCGCGAAAGACATGGCGTTATTTCGAAGAGTTTACCAATTCTAAAAACAATTATCTGACGCCTGATAATTATCAAGAAGATCCGCCGCGCGGAATCGCATTCAGAACGTCACCGACGGATATCGGAATGGGATTGATGGCGATTCTTTCGGCGCGTGATTTCGGTTATATCAGTACCGTTGAGATGATCAATGATTTGACGATGTCAGTCACAACGATCGAGTCCTTGGAGAAGTGGGAAGGTCATTTATATAATTGGTACGATACACGTACCTTAAAACCATTGAGTCCGATCTACGTATCCACTGTCGACAACGGGAATTATGTGTGCTATTTAGTAACTCTGGTTCAAGGCTTGAATGTTTATCTGGATAAACCATTGATCGATCCCATGTATGCGGAAGGAATCAAAGATACATTATTAAACGGATTGACCGAATCTGAAAAATTACCGGCAGAGTTCGCTTGTTTTAATACCGTCAGATCGTTTGAGGAGTTAGATCTCCTCCAATGGAGTAAAGCGCTCACTGAATTCGTGGAAGGACCGGTGATCGCTGCAATCACCAAACAACCGTGGCGGTTCAAACTTGACTGCATGGTCCGCAATTTCATCGAAGAATTACACATTTATGCACCTTGGATCGGTTTGATCAATGATCTGCCGATCGAAATGCGCAATGAACAGACCTCTGAGCATTTGGATAAGTTGATCAAACTGTTAAGCATCAATATTGCGTTAAAAAATACCGAAGATTACTATCAGCTCATTTCCGATCAGATCGAACAAGTAAGTGTACTGATCGATACCGACAATCCGACGTCGGTCAATTGGCTGAGTGATCTCAAATTAGCGATCATCAGTTCGAACGTCGCTGTCGATGATTTCAAACATAATGCCGAGCAATTGGTTCAACGAATCGAAAATCTTTCTTGGGAAACGAAATTCGTCAGTCTTTATGATGAGCGCAAACAATTGTTTTCGATCGGTTACAATGTGACCGAACAGAAACTGACCAATTCTTATTATGATCTCTTAGCATCCGAATCACGACAGACCAGTTATATCGCGATCGCACGAGGCGAGATCCTTCCGAAACACTGGTTTATGTTGGGTCGATCACTGACAGTCATCGATCGATATAAGGGCTTGGTATCGTGGAGCGGTACGATGTTTGAATATTTGATGCCGCTTTTACTGATGAAGAGTTATCGCAATACATTATTGGATGAGACTTATTCGTTTGTGATCAAGAGTCAAATGAAATACGGTAAACAACGCGGAATGCCTTGGGGTACTTCCGAATCCGGATTCAACTCACTCGATATCCATATGGATTATCAATATAAAGCAATCGGTGTACCTTGGTTGGGCTTGAAAAGAGGACTGATCGAAGATGCTGTCAGTGCTCCGTATGCGACTTTCCTGGCGTTGATGGTGACTCCGTTTGAAGCGATGGAAAATATCAAAGTACTGAAGTCAGAAGGATTGGAAGGAGCTTACGGTTACTATGAAGCAGCTGATTATACTCCTGAAAGATTGGGTTTTGAGACAAAACGAGTGATCATCAAGAGTTATATGGCTCATCATCAAGGGATGAGTCTGATGGCCATGAATAATACCCTCAATGATCATTTGATGCAGAAACGCTTCTATGCCGATCCGTATGTGAAGGCAGCGCGCTTGTTGCTTCAGGAAAAAGTTCCGCTCAATGTGGTGTTTACCAAAGAAACAAAAGAAAAGATCATCCCGCTTAAAGAATCTGTCTTCCAAGAGAAAGGTTCATTCAGAAAATTCAATGAACCGAACCTCACGCTTCCGAATGTTCATATTCTGTCCAACGGATATTACTCGGTCATGTTGAGTGACAAGGGTACCGGCTACAGTAAAGATAAGATGGCTGCGATCACCCGTTATCGCGAAGATTCCGTACTTGATCATTTCGGTATGTTCTTTTATATCAGAAACACGGCTTCCGCTAAAGTATGGTCCTCTGCTTATGCACCGTTGAATGTTCTTCCGGAGAACTACGAAGTACTTTTCACTCCCGACAAAGTTGCTTATAAACGCACTGACGATATGATCGAAACTACAACGGAGATCGTTGTTGCATCTGGTGACCATGCGGAAGTCAGAAGAATCAAACTGAAGAACTTGAGCGATGAAGCCGTCGATCTGGAAGTGACCAGTTATTTTGAAGTGGTGCTGGCCGCTCAGAATGCGGATCTGGCACATCCGGCTTTCAGTAATTTATTCATGGAAACTGAATTCGATCCGAAACATCGTTCTTTGATTGCGAATCGCCGTCCGCGATCGGATTCGGATAACCGCTTGTGGATAGCGAATACCTTGATCAGCGAGAATCAGCAGAGGGACGATATGCAGATTGAAACTGACCGTATGGCCTTTATCGGCCGTGATCATTCTCTTGCCGATCCACAGGTGATCACCCAAAACAAACCGCTCAGCGGCAGTGTCGGTCCGGTGTTGGACCCAATCTTCAGCATGCGTTCCGGTGTTCACATCGAACCGGGAAAAACAACTCATCTTTATTATGTAACGACGCTGGCGGAAAGCAGAGAAGCATTGGTCGATCTTGTTGAGAAGTATTCAAACACCGAGACCTGCGAAGCTGCATTCTGGCTCGCGTTGACGCGCAGTCAAGTAGAAACCAAATATCTGAATATCAAAGCGGATGATATGCAGTTGTATCAAGAAATGATTTCCAGTATCCTCTACATCAGTCCGCTCAGACGCAATGTCGAAAACGCGATCCGCAGCAACACCAAAGGTCAGCCGGATCTGTGGCCGTATGCGATTTCCGGTGACAAGCCGATCGTTTTGGTCACATTGAGTAAAGCGGAAGAAGTACCGATTCTGTTTGAAGTACTGAAAGCGCATGACTACTGGCGTTTGAAAGACCTGCAGGTCGACTTGGTGATCGTGACCAACGAAGAGAACAGTTACACAAACCCGTTGACCACGCTGATCAAGGATATCGTCGGTTCAAGGCAGACGCACGATGTGATGAATCGGCAGAAAGATGTCTTCATACTTAATACAAACACAATGCCGCAAGGCGATATGACGTTATTGTATGCTGTGTCCAGAATGGTGTTCAAGGGAAATCTCGGTACCATGGAAGAACAGATGATGATTGCCACTTCCAAAATAAGTGAGAAATTACTGAAACTACCGGAGGGCGAGCGTTTGATCCCTAATCTGACTGAACCATCTTCAGTTGATGAAAATGACTTACAATTCTTTAACGGACTGGGCGGTTTCTCCAAAGACGGATCCGACTATGTGATCCATCTTGAGCAAGACAAAACGACACCGGCTCCGTGGGCCAATGTGATCGCGAATCCGGATTTCGGATTCTTAGTTACTGAATCCGGCAGCGGTTATACATGGGATACCAATAGCAGAGAGTTCAAACTTTCACCATGGTCAAACGATCAAGTCAGCGATACGCCGGGTGAAGTCATCTATTTGAGCGACGAAGCCGGATTGACTTGGTCGATCACGGCACTTCCGATCCGTGAATCCGAACCTTACAATATCAAACATGGTTTCGGTTATTCCGAATTCAACCATACCAGCCATTCGATCTCGCAAAGTCTGATTCAATTCGTTCCGGTCGATGAACCGCTCAAATTGAGCATCGTTACGCTTAAGAATCTATCGGACAGTCCGCGTACGATCCATTGTACGTACTATATGCGTCCGGTGTTGGGGGTAAACCCGAGCGATACAGCGATGCATATCGTAACGGCGCAAAATGAGTTCGGAACGCTGACTGTACTGAATCCATATAATACGGATTTTCCCAGTAAAACAGTGTTCATGGATGTTTCAATCAAAGAGCGTACAGTGACCGGTGACAAGCGCGAGTTCTTCGGCAAGGGTAACCTGAGTATGCCGGAAAGTCTTCGCTATCAACAACTGTCTGATACGACCGGAGCGGGATTCGATCCTTGTGCCGCCATTCAGGTTGAAATCAAACTGGATGCGCATCAAAGTAAAGAATTTTCATTCTTACTCGGTGCTAGTGATGATCCGCATCAAATCGAAGAAATCTGTGCGAAATATCAAGAGCAACTGCATGTCAGAAATTCGTTGGATGAGGTTGCTTCGTTCTGGCATCGTAAATTAACGACGATACAGGTCAAGACTCCTGATTCGTCGATGAATATCATGCTTAACGGCTGGTTGATGTATCAAGTGATCGCATGCCGTCTGTGGGCCAGATCAGCCTTTTATCAGTCAGGCGGAGCCTTCGGATTCCGCGATCAATTACAGGATTCCCTCGCGATCGCGGCTGTCTGGCCGGAAATCACCCGTAAACAGCTGTTGAAACATGCGGCTCATCAGTTCACCGAAGGCGATGTCATGCATTGGTGGCATGAACCGCAAGGTAAAGGAACACGAACACGGATCAGCGATGATCTGTTATGGCTCCCGTACGTAACGTCGGAATACATCAGAATCACCGGAGATATCGATATATTGAATGTTCAAGTACCGTTTGTAAGTGCTGAAACATTGAGTGAAGTTGAAGACGAACGTTACTGTAAACCTTCTGTTACTGAAGAGACTGCATCATTGTACGACCACTGTGTCCGTGCCATTGAACATTCGATGAAGTTCGGGGTCCATGGATTGCCTCTGATCGGTACCGGTGACTGGAATGACGGTATGAATACAGTCGGAAATAAAGGTAAAGGCGAAAGCATCTGGCTGGCTTGGTTTATGAGTGATACATTGAATAAATTCGCTGCTCAGTGTTGTACCAATGTTGATCAAGCGAAGAAATATTCAGACTTCAGTCAACAGATCACATCCGACATTGAAAAGAACGGTTGGGACGGAAACTGGTATAAGAGAGCCTATTTCGATGATGGGAAAGCACTTGGCTCCGCGAATAATCGCGAATGCAAGATCGATTCGCTGGCTCAGACATGGGCCGTGATCGCTGGTACGGGTAATCTCGATCGTGCGAAACGAGCGATGAAATCGATGGAAGATTACTTGATCGTCCGAGACAAAGGACTGATCAAACTTCTGACACCGCCGTTTGACTTGGGAGAATTCGAACCGGGCTATATAAAAGGTTACTTACCTGGCGTCCGTGAAAACGGCGGACAATATACGCATGCGGCAGCATGGGTCATCAGTGCATTTGCGTTATTGGGCGAAGGAGAAAAAGCCTGGGAAATGTTTGATTTGATCAATCCGATCAATCATACACGCAATATCCGCGAGTACACAGTCTATAAAGCTGAACCCTATGTCATGGCAGCGGATGTCTACAGTGAATACCCGCATGTCGGACGCGGCGGATGGTCTTGGTATACGGGATCTGCCGGTTGGGTATATCGTGCCGGTATCGAGAATGTACTGGGATTTTCCAAAAACGGTTCGACAGTAACGTTGACTCCGTGTATACCGAAAAATTGGCGAGAATTCAACCTGTCTTACCGTTATCTGGATACGGCATATGAGATTCGGGTACTCAACCCGGAGATGATCAATCAGGGAGAAATCTCAATCACCATTGACGGTGTATCGAACCAAACTCAAACTATCACCCTGATCAACGACAAGCGAGTACATCAGATCGAAATCTTGATGAGTTCGGGTCAAACTCGACCGAACGGCGAGATATCAAAATAAAGATCATCGATTCACTCGATTTTCAGTGAAGATAGATAGTTGCATCAATAAGTACCTTGACGGTAAAATCGCCATGGATATTCGAAAGTAGTAAAAAGAAAAGACGGCGTATGCCGTCTTTTGCGTTGAATCGATTGGCTTATAACAGTTGGACGAAATAAACCATTGCTGCGATGACCGGAACAAGGATGTTATCGAGTCCGAAAGGTGAGATAGCTTCAACAAGTGTCGCGGTGAACGCGATCGTCAGACATACAACGAAACCGGCATGACCTGTCGTGAAAATTAAATAGGCATAGATGACCGCGAAGGATACGACTAACATTGCGGTCGAACCTTCAAGACTTTTAACGCCGTTAAAGATCTTAAACTGATGTTTACCCCATTTACGACCGATCAATGAAGCAAATCCGTCTCCGTATCCCATCGTAAGCAAACCGATACCGCCGATCACTAAGGATGAATTCGATTGAAAACTGATGAATGTCAGAAACAAGACACTTAACGCATAATAGATCGTTCCGTAGTCTTTATAACCGATCTGGACATTCATCGAAGGTAAGAAATTGAAGTAGTAGGATACGGTGTTGAAAACTACAAATACCAGCGGAACAATCGATGCCGTAAAGGGATCGTTGAACATCGCACTGGCAATAAACCACCAGTTAGCCACCATGATATGAATGAATTTTCGGCTGATCTCATAGGGAAGCTTGGTCAATCTTGTAGAAATTAAAAAAATCAGTCCAATGTACACAAAAGAGTAGATAACTCCTAATAAATTTTGCATCTTGAATGTCCTTCCCAATGATGATGTTCAGTGAAAAAAATTACCCTAGTCGTATTATATAGTAAGTCAGAACCTTTTTCACTATTATTAAAATATTCACAAAATGTTTTTGCGAAGGATCGTTAAGCGGAAAGAGGCACGCACCTCAATATGCAAAAGTTCATTGTAACGATTGATACCTTCGATCGGTGTATGGTACGCATAAGGAGTCATTTTCAATAGATCACTCATTGCTTCTTGGGTATTTATTTTCATCATAAACGAAACATGTTCTGTTTTTTCAAGGGTTAGTTTTGTGAAATCGAAATTAGGTTGCGGGTTGAGTCGAACGGCCGGATAAAGCACTTCTTTCATTTCAAGAAGATGATCTTCATCCGGACTGACAAGGATAATACGTCCGATGGGAGATACGATACGTGACAGTTCTTTCTCGAAAATAGGTGAGAAGATATTCAATACAAGGTCAGCACTATCACTTTGGATCGGACATTCAGCAGTACTCGCAATCGCATAAAAGGCTTCGGTACGGTTTTTTGAGGCTAAATTGATTGCACTCTTGGAAAGGTCAAGACCCAACCACTGTGCCTTGCGAAATTCATTGCTTAATGCATTTGTATAGTATCCTTCACCACATCCGCAATCGACTGCCGTGCTAAACGATTCTTCTTTTAAAACCTCGATAATTTTATCGAGTAGCGGCCGGTAATGACCGGCAGCCAGAAACCGACGCCTTGCGACGATCATTTCGGAATTGTCTCCATGCGCCTTAGAACTGTTTTGGAGCATAAGATTGACATAACCGCTGGAAGCTTCGTCATAGTGATGATGGGCTGAACAATTCCAGCCGGATTCGGATCTGATCAGCTCTTTTTTACATTTCGGACAAATTAACATGGGATCACCTTCCTGTCTATTTTATCATAGATGACAAACTCTTCCATCTTGTTTATACTTAATATCAGTAAGGAGTGAACTTTATGAAATTTGTATCATGGAACGTGAATGGATTCAGAGCTATTTTCACGAAAGGATTTACGGATATATTCAAAGAGTTGGATGCGGATTTCTTTTGCATGCAGGAAACCAAAATGCAGATAGGTCAATTGGAATTCAATCCGGAAGGATACGTATCGTATTTTAATTCAGCCGTTAAAAAAGGATATTCGGGAACGGCGATCTATACGCGTCATATTCCGCTGTCAGTCGCATACGGCATCAACGAAGAGAATCATGATCAAGAAGGACGTGTCATTACGCTCGAGTATGAGAACTTCTATCTGATCACAGTCTATACACCTAATTCACAGGAAGAACTACGTCGACTCCCCTATCGCATGGAATGGGAAGATGCTTTCAGATCGTATCTATTAAAATTGGATGAAAAGAAACCCATCATTGTTTGCGGAGATCTGAATGTCGCCCATAACGAGATCGATCTCAAGAACCCGTCGACGAATCGGCGCAATGCCGGATTTTCCGATGAAGAGCGCGGCAAGTTTACTGATTTGTTGGGAGTCGGATTTGTCGATACGTATCGGGCGATGTACCCTGAAACCATTGGTTATACCTGGTGGAGTTATCGTATGCGTGCACGAGAAAAAAATGTCGGATGGCGGATCGATTATTTTGTCATCTCGGCTCGTATTTATGAGGAGTTGCATGGTGCGTTTATTCATGACGATGTGATGGGCAGTGATCATTGTCCGGTCAGCATCGAACTTTTCTGATGCGGCAACTTACAGGCAAATGTTCGACACTTAACGAATCGGGATCCGGTATCTTCAATAATCTTGCAATCGAAGGATTACTGCCGGGTGAAGAAGCAATCATTGATGCGGATACAAAACGAATCCTCAAACTGATCAAACGATCGCCGGATCGAATCAAAACGGAATGTCCGGTCTTCGAGCAATGCGGCGGCTGTCAATTTCTGCACATGAACTATGCAGCGCAACTGAACTGGAAGACCGATCAAGTTAGACAACTCTTTTCACCGATCAGTAAAGTACCTGTGAATGAGTGTCTTGGAGCCAAAACGGATCTGTTTTATCGTTCAAAGAATATCTACACATTTCAAAAAGGAAATAATCGTCAGATCATTGCCGGTTATTATGCGGCTAAATCGCATAAGTTGATCGATGTCGAGAGTTGTCTGGTGCAGCATCCGATCGCTGATAAGATCATGGCCAGTATTCGTATCATTTTGAAACAACAGCATCTTGAACCTTACGACGAAGACAAGCGAACGGGGCTTCTGCGCCACGTGCTTGTCCGGGTCTCCCATCATTTCAACGAAGTGATGGTCGTCCTGGTGGTGGGAACGACTGATTTTAAAGGCCGCAATAACTTTGTCAGTGCACTGAAGAAAGCACAACCTGAAATAACGACCATTATCGAGAATTTCAATCCGCGCAGAACCAGTATCGTTCTGGGAAATGATGAACGAGTCTTATTCGGAAAAGGATTTATTTTGGATAAGATCAATGAAAGTGTATTTAAGATCTCACCGCGATCATTCTATCAGGTCCACAGCGAACAGATGGAAGTGTTGTATCAAACAGCCTTGGATGCAGCGGAACTTACTGAGACCGATGTTGTCATCGATGCCTACAGCGGTGTCTCAACGATCGGCATTCTCGCCAGTCGTAAGGCACGTCAGGTCATCTGTGTTGAAAGTAACATGGATGCGGTAAAAGACGCCCGCGAGAACGGTAAAATGAATCAGGTGAAGAATGTGACATATGTCGCAGCTGATGCGGCACAATGGATGAAGGAACAGTCGATCAAAGGATTGCGCGCTGATGTCGTCATCATCGACCCACCGCGTGAAGGATGCGATGCTACTTTCATCAGTGCTTTAGTTCAACTTCGTCCGCGTCGTATCGTCTATATATCTTGCGATCCGTATACCCAAGCACGAGATATCAAAGCAATGAAGAAATTCTACGCACCGAGTTTGATTCAACCGATCGATATGTTTCCACAGACGATACATATCGAAAATATAGTGGTGTTGGAACTCAGTTAAGTAAATGAGAAGAAAGGAAATCCAGTGATAAAATATCTAGAACAATTGCTTAAACATCAACAAAAAAAGAGAAATTCGAAAACAAGTTGTTACACATATTTCACAATGACTGGTGATTTCAAAACTGACGATATCTCAACAATGCTATCTCTAACTCCCTTTAAAACATTTGACATTGGTGAAGTGAGACGGGGCGGCAGAGGGAAGTATGAGTTTGCAAGATGGAGTTATGGTTATAATGCGGATTATACTGCTGATGTAGGTGAACAGTTAATTGATACAATTAAAGATTTAGAAAAGCGCATTGATATTCTTAACGAAATAAGGGAAAAATACGATGTTGCTTTTTTCCTAGAAATTGTCCCGGAAATGATTGTTGACGATACTCATCCAGCTATATATTTTGATGAGAAAATCATAGAATTTTGTTATTTGACTAAAACAGGAATTGATATAGATATGTATATTTACAGGTAAAATAATGAGTCAACTCATTGCTATTCAAAATAGTAGAAGGTCTATATGTAGAATTCTATCAAAATGGACCACTATGATTTTCTATCTATAAAGTAACTTGGTTAAATGTTGGAAACTTGAATAGTTACTAAAGGAGTTAAACAATGAAAAAGTATTTCAAATCACTATTTTATAAGAATATACCTTCAGAAACATCTTCACTTAGCCCAAAGGCAATTATTTGGAATAAGTTTATTGAAACTGTCTGCTACAAGGATATTTCAAACTTGACAGTGATTCAACGAACAGCTTTTCTGGTATTCTGGTATGATGCAGAAATGGGTAGTGGGGGACTCAGTGGCTATTTTGATTGTCACCCGGAGACTAACATTCAGGAATTGATTAAAGCACTTGAAGATATAAATGCATCATTTTTTGCGAAAAACTTGGAAAATTCTATGCATAATGGGGGAAAAGAAGATTATCAGAAAAATGATCGGATTTTCTATCAACTTACCCCCAGATCTTTTTGACATATTGATGAACTATGTTTTAATTAATAAAGATGAGATTTTTGATTAGCGTCATTTGATATGTTTTTGAATGTATACCATGCATATCATAAATGTCATAGTTCTATGCGGAGATAACATAAGGGTCATAGAATGGAATTGTTTCGCAAAATTTTAATATAAGTGGTAAGTAATAAGTTGATTTGGTTTGTATCAAAATGGGGGGTTAACCAAGTGATCAATCTCAGAAAAGGGAGTTGTGTTCAGAATCAAGACCAATTATCCGAAGGATATCAACTAGACGGGTTACAAGTCATTGCTAATATCGGCGCTGATAGGATACTAGATTTGCTTCATCGCTTCTTTGATATGTATGATGAACCGATGTTTTTCATTCTTGAGTTACACACAAATCAACAGAATGAAATGGTAAATCCACAAGGTAAGATACAGAGTTTTCATAATGATGTGTATTATGTCGACGGATGTTCAAAAGAAGATGCTCTGATGATACTAGATCGAGTAGGAGAACTATTGATTAATGATGGTCTCTGCTCGTTTGGATTTGGCTGCCATTATTCAAAAGATGAAGTGATGATCGAAAAATACAACGTGGTGAGGATCAATAGTTCCGATGTGCAAAAGTTTAGTACGTTCTTTGAACAATTACGGATTCCTCAAGTTGAACAGCTTATCACGGCTTGGAGTACTTTTACCCAGGATCAACCAGGTTCATCATTTAGTGTGAAGACGGATGGAAAAGATGCTTACGACATACCGGAAATTCTCTCCGATATGGGAATCTATTTTGCAGAAAGACGAGCGACTAATCAATAGAAACAAAAATTCAATTATCGAAAATATCCAACTGAATGAGATTGAGAAAGTTACAGTCGAACAATAAATCTACAAAGAAAGAAGGTATTTTAATGGATGGCAATAATCGTTCTAATGTTAAGATCGGAGCCAAGGTAAAAGTTGTTCAGAAACAAGATCAACAGTCCGGTAAACTGACGGAAGGAATCGTTGCCCGATTACTGACAAACTCACAAACGCATCCTCATGGAATCAAAGTGATGTTGGAAAACGGTATCGTAGGACGTGTTAAAGAGGTACTATGAGTAAAACCGAGACGATAACAATACGTGAGTGGCCGATTTAGATACATTTCTGAATTTGCTTAGGTTGTGTGGATATCATCAATTATTAACCCGAAACAAGGAGAAATAACAATGGACTTACACAAAGGTGAGACATTTTGGCACCAGACCGGTAAAGAAGCAGATTATCTGACTATGATCAAGGACGAACAGGCAGAGGTAGTTATTATCGGTGCCGGCATGACAGGTGCACTGATAGCCTACGAACTGTTGAAGGATCATTATGACGTTGTGCTTTTGGATAAGGGCGTACCTGGTTATGGTTCTTCAGATGGCAACACGGGTATTATCCAATATAACTCCGATAACTCGCTGAATGAAATGATTGAAGAACATGGTGAACAAAGAGCTGTTGACTTTTACCGAATGTCCGTCGAAGGAATAAAATTGCTCCATCAGATTGCAAATGAGCTGAAAGAAGATGTCGGTTATGCCCCGAAGAACAGCCTCTATCTATGTGCTAAAGAAGAACAAGAACCGGAACTTCAGAAGATATTTGCAACTTTGAAAAAATATGACTTTCCTGCTGAACTGCTTAATCGGGAAGAATTAATGCAAGAATATAGCCTTCACGCTTTTGGTGCGATGAAGACTCCGCTTGATTTGGAGTTGAATCCGTTCAAATGGATACAGGCAATTCACAGAAGTAATCTTGCACGAGGTGCTCGGGTTTATAAGAATGTCGAGGCTATTGATGTGATTTCCGATGACCAGGGACGTTATATCGTCCAGACAAAAAATGGTCTCCGAGTGACTACCAAGTT
>Ga0209123_1003057_pt1 | contig 13117 bp, 10 predicted proteins | sample BarGraIncu00431A_FD_184500 | JGI IMG/M metagenome (GOLD analysis project Ga0209123, IMG submission 184500) | Arctic peat soil microbial communities from Barrow, Alaska, USA - Barrow Graham LP Incubations 004-31A (SPAdes) (version 2) | ecosystem: Environmental > Terrestrial > Soil > Wetlands >...
TTTTCTCCATGTCTCCGTGGCAATGACCTGATTGTGCTTGACTCTGCTGTTACGAAAAACTATAGCTGAAGTGTCGTTATGTACCCAACCTTTACCCGCCCTCTCCGGGCCATTGGCGAGCTATGTACTGGGAATTTTTTGGATTCAAAGAGCCGCCCTTCGCGCTAACCCCGAACCCCGCTTTCCTTTTCCTCAGCGCCCCGCATCAGGAGGCCTTCGCCCACCTGCTCTTCGCTATCGAAAACCGCGCCGGTTTCATCGAACTCTCTGGCGAGGTCGGGACGGGCAAGACGACTATCGTGCGCACTCTGCTCAATCATCTGGACCCCGAAACGCACCGGACTGCCCTGATCTTCAACCCGTCGCTCTCTCCTCTGGGACTCTTCCGCGAGATAAATGGCGAGTTCGGCCTGCCTGCCGCCGGATCGGACCTGCAGGAACTCCATCAGGCGCTCAATGCCTTTCTCCTGGAGGAAAACCGGGCCGGCAACACGGTCGTGCTGGTCATCGACGAGGCTCAAAACCTTTCCATCGAGGTGCTGGAACAGATCCGCCTGATCTCCAACCTGGAAACTGACCGCTCCAAGCTGATCCAGATCGTCCTGGTGGGACAGCCGGAACTGAGAACTCTGCTGGCGCGACCGGAACTGCGGCAACTGGACCAGCGCATCACGGTACGCTACCACTTAAAGCCGATGGAGTTTACCGATACCTGCGACTACATCCGGCACCGGATCCGGTTCGCCGCCGGCGGGAGCGAACCTCTGGGCTTCTCCCCGGGAGCTGTCGAGAAGATTTTCCGTTTCTCCGGCGGGCTGCCGCGCCTCATTAACAGCTCCTGCGACCGGGCTCTCCTTTTGGCTTACACGACCGAGACCCGCGAAGTGTCGCCGGCCATGGCTGCCGCCTGCATCTCGGAGCTGCGCAAGGATTCTCCCCGCCCTCGTGGACTGGCGCCGAAGGCCCTGGCCGCTTTGTTGGTCCTGGCGGCGCTCTCTGCGGCCACCTGGATGGCGCTTCCCGGGCGCGGCCCGGCGCAGGCGGGCAAGGTAGGGACCCCGATGCAGGAGCAAATGAAGCAGCAGGCGAAGGCGCCCCTTGTCGCGCCGCTTCTTTCCCGCGAGCTTGCCCTGCGGGGGCTCGCTGCGGTCAGCGAACAGGAGAATCAGCGCGTTGCAGTGAACGCAGTGCTGAGCGCCTGGAATGCGCCGCCCTTTGCCAAAGAGGCCTTTCCGGTTGCCACCTTGCCAACGCTGGCACGGCAGCGCGGGATGACGGCGACGCGGATTGCTGGCGATCTGGACGCGCTGGCGCGCCTGGACGCCCCGGCACTGCTGCAGATAGCGGTTCCCGGCGCGGGGACCCGCCTGGTGGCCCTGATAGGGATCGATAAGCTCGGGGTCCGGGTGGTGCCGGCGCTCGCCGGGCGCTCGACCCTGACCCGGGCGGAACTGGCGCTGATCTGGACTGGTGGCTCCACTCTTTTGTGGAAGGATTTTCACGGCATCGCCGCCCGGGTGAAACCGGCGGACAAGGCGGCCTCGGTGAAGCTGCTGCAGGGGCTTTTGAAGGGGGCCGGATGCTACCAGGGGCCGCTGAACGGATCCCTCGGCACCAAGACCGCAGAGGCGGTAGCCGAGTTCCAGAGAAAGGAACAACTGGCCGTAGACGGTAAGGCGCGGGGACTTACCCTGCTACTGCTGTACCGCCGCGCCGGAGGTTTCTTCCCGCCGTCTCTGAGCCACGAGGGTGCCGGCAGTGCCGTTAAGTTAACTTCCGAGTCGGGATTGGATATGGCTTTGTCCCCCCTGTTGCACAGGGGGGACAAAGCCCCGCCGATACTCACGTCGGCAGTCGGTGCAGGGACAAAGCATGCCGGAGCCGGCGAGCAGGGGAGGTTACCAGCATGAGCCTGATACTTGACGCCTTGAGGAAAATGGAGCAGGACCGCAACAGCCGGCGCGGCTCCGCACTGGACATCCGTCCGGAAGTGCTCCGTTACCGGGCCGCGTCCCGAAAACGACCCCGGTCCTGGCTCCCCTGGGCTATCGGAGTCATGCTCCTCGCCTGCGGTATCGGTGCCGGCTTCTTCCTGAAGGGGAACCATGCGACTTCTGATTCGGGAGCAGTCGCGCCGGCTCCCGTCCCCTTGGCTGCCACCGTCTCGGCTGCACCGGTTGCTGCGGTTGCTCCGACAGCTCCAGTTGCTCCAGTTGCTCCAGCCGCTCCGGTCGCTCCAGCTACGCTAGCACCGGCTGCGCCTGCTCTCACCGAACTGGCACCGACACCGGGACCTGCGTCCATCGTCCGGCCGCAAGCGGTTCCTGTTTCCGTCCTGCCGCCCGTCAGGTCCGCTCCCCTGCGCCGGCCGGTTGCCGCGGCGCCGCCGGTTCGGCCGGAGGAGCCAGCAGCCAAATCCAGGGTGAAGCCGGCGCACCGCGAGGAAGCCGGGGCGCCGCAGGGCGCACCCGCCGACATCTCCATCACCGGCATTGCCTGGCAGGACGAGCGCAGTCTGCGGCGCGCGGTGATAAACGGAACGCTGGTAGGGGAGGGGGCCGAGGTCGCCGGCGCACGCGTGCTGGAAATCAGGGAGGATAGGGTCAGACTGTCGCGGGGCGGACAGGTTTTCGAAGCGGCTTTTTCTGCGGGTTTCGGCCGCTGATGGGCCAGTCTTGATACAGGATCCCCTCTCCCAAAGGGCGAGGGGGAGCTCGGGAAGTTTAGAAAGAAACAGAGGGACATTGCAAGGATACCCGCAAGGGGTATCCCTACAAAGGCGTTTTTTGTAGGGGCGCCCCTTGCGGGTGCCCACTGCTTGCGCGCCTAAACTGCCCCCATCCCCACCCTATCCCTCCCTGCCGTTAAGTTAAGGGCTTGGTGGTGCTTGATCCCCCCTGTGGAACAGGGGGGAAGGCTCGCGTAGGGAGACAGGGGGGGGCTTTTGCCCTGACAAATCACCCCCCTGCCTCTCTACGTTCGGCTTCCCCCCTATTTCATAGGGGGGACAAAGCATCACCTCTTGCGGGTGCCCAATTCTGGTCATGTGTCTGGCCTGACTTAACGGCGGCACCCCGCAGGAGCGCCGCCCGGATCATACTCTTTACCTGCCTTCGCTCACCTCGTGCAGCGACTCTTCCAGTATCCCCAGACCGCGCTCCAATTGCTCGTCGGTAATCACCAGCGGCATAAGGAATCGCACCACGTTGCCGAAGGACCCGCAGTACAGGATGACCAGCCCTTTGTTGTAACAAAGCTTGGTCAGCTTCTTCGCCTGGTCGCCGGCCGGCTTCTTGGTCTGACGGTCATGCACCAGCTCAAGCGCCAGCATGGGACCCTTGCCACGCACCTCCCCGATGATCTCGTACTTCTCCTGCAGCGCGTCAAACCGCTTCCGAAGCTTCACCCCGAGCTCTTCCGCCTTTTGGAGCAGTCCGTCCTCCAAAAATATCTTCAGCACGGCGAGTGCCGCGCTGCAGGAAAGCGGGTTGCCTCCGTAGGTCCCGCCGAGCCCTCCCGGGTGTGGCGCATTCATGAGCTCTGCCCGCCCGGTAACCGCGCTCAGCGGCATGCCCCCCGCGAGGCTCTTGGCCGTGGTGATCAGGTCCGGCTCGATCCCCCAATGGTCGATGGCGAAGAGTTTTCCCGTTCGCCCCATGCCGCTTTGTATTTCGTCGATGATCAGCAGGATGCCGTGCTTCTGACAGATCTTCTGGAGTTTTTCGAAATACTCCTGGGGCGGCGTGATAAATCCCCCTTCCCCCTGGATCGGCTCGACGAGGACGGCCGCGGTCTGCTCGGCCGACACGTACCCGGTGAAAAACTCTTCCAGCTTATCGGCACAGGCGCAGTTGCAGGCCGGGTAGCTCGTCCCGTAGGGGCAGCGGTAGCAGTAGGCCGACGGAATGCGGTAGGTTTCCGGGGCAAAGGGGCCGAAGCCGAGCTTGTACGGCTTCACCTTGCTGGTGAGGGCCATGGTCATCAGGGTGCGGCCGTGAAAGCCGTTTTCCATCGATATGATGGCGCTGCGCTTGGTGGCGTAGCGGGCGATCTTTACGGCGTTCTCCACCGCCTCGGCGCCCGAATTGGCGAGCATGGTCAGCTTCTCGAAGGCGCCGGGGGCTAGCTCGTTGAGACGGGCCGCCACTTCGAGGTAGGACTCGTAGGGGGCCACGTGAAAGCAGGTATGGATGAACTTCTCGGCCTGGGCCTTTATGGCGGCGACCACCTTGGGGTGGCAGTGCCCCACGTTATTCACCCCGATCCCTCCCGCGAAGTCGATCAGCTCGCGCCCGTCGACATCGGTCATGATGGCGCCCTGGGCCTTGGCGATGAACGCGGGGTTCAAGAGCGAAACTCCCTGCGGGACCTGCTTCTTGCGTAACTCCATTAGTTGCTCGTTGCGAGATGTCATGGTGCGAAGCTCCTTTGCCTGGTAAGTGTCCAGCTGCTCCGAGCGCCATCCCCGTGGGGGAGACTGCTCCTAAGTCTCTCTTGGCAATCACGGCGCCAAGTCCTGCCGCTTGCAGGTGCACTACAAGGATCATACCAAGGGGTGTCTGGGCAGCTTTCAAACAGTCAAAGCCCAAGCGTTCAGGGCGGAACTGTCATAGCGCGCAGCGGAAATACTTAGCGCCATCCAGACCTCCCCTAGCTACCTTCCTGTCGCAACTTTCCCCTTTTCCGTATCCACTCTTGCCTGCTGTTGGCACCCATTGCGACCAATATACCCACGAATATTTTCTCACCATGTGGCGCTACAGCTGGGCAGTGCCAGTGCCCACCTTGTGGTTGACAGAGGCATCTATATCTCGCCAATTAGAGGAGCAACAGACGATTAACTCCCTTTTCAAACTCAATCAGTGCGATCATTTTATGAGAGTTTTATGGTTGTAAGTTATTTAGTGTTGCATAATCCATTCATTCTTGCATAATGTGGCCTGGTCGCCATATTGTTAATGTAACTATGTCAATGTAGGAGCTGGTTGCGCCGAGCGCCGCACTGATCGTAAGGGGGGAATGCACCATGATTACAACCACGAACCCGGCACAACTCATCGGCCTGCCGCCAGGCGGTGACCCGCTGCGCTCGGAGGATTTCTACCGCTCCCTGATGGATGCCATGGACATCGGCATCCTGGCGGTCAACAGCTCGGGCATGACCATCCTGGTGAACCGGGCGGCCCGCGACTGTTTCGGGGCCTGCCAGGGGATCCACCTGAACGACGTGCTGCCGGAACTCTGGCCCAAGGTGGCGCAACGGCTCCTGGGGCGCTCGCGCTCCGTCGAGTTGTCGCTGCACGGCACCGAGCAGAACTACCTGGTCCGGGTCAGCCCGATCCTGCTGGACCGGGAGCAGGTCGGCGCGGTCTGCGTCTTCGTGGAAAGTACCGAACTGGAGGAAATGGCGAAGCAGATGGAGTTCTTCCAGGGGCTTACCCGGGAGCTGGACACCATCATCGACTCCTCCTCGGACGGGCTCTGGATCTGCGACGCGGACGCCCAGGTGATCCGCATCAATCCCGCCTCCGAGCGCATCAACAACGTCCAGGCGCGGGAGGTGGTCGGCTGCAACATGCACGACCTGGTCAATCTGAGGGTCTTCGACAGGTCCGCGACGCTGGAGGTCCTGCGCACCGGGGCGGTGGTGAACATGCTCCAGCAGCGGGAAGGGCGCAAGCTGATCACGACCGGCACCCCGGTCTTCGACGCCAACCGACGCATCACCCGGGTGGTAGTGAGCGAGCGCGACATCACGGAGATCGACAATCTGCAGCGCGAATTGGAGGATCAGGAAGCGATCAAGGACCAATTCCGCCTCCAGATGCTCGAGATGCAGCAGGAGCAGCTGGAGACGCGCCAGATCATCGCCCGCAGTCCCTCCATGATCAAGGCGCTGCGCCAGGCGCTCAAGGTGAGCAAGGTGGAATCGACCGTGCTGATCCTCGGCGAGTCGGGGGTGGGGAAGGGGCTTTTCGCCGACCTGATTCACAAGAACTCGGGACGCGCCGGCAAGCCGCTCATCAAGCTGAACTGCGGTGCCATTCACGAGTCGCTCATCGAGAGCGAGCTTTTCGGGTACGACAAGGGCGCCTTCACCGGCGCCCAGACCGGCGGCAAGCCGGGTTACTTCGAGCTTGCCGACGGCGGCATCCTGTTCCTGGATGAGATCGCCGAATTGCCGCTCTCCTCCCAGGTGAAGCTGCTGCGCTTCATGGAGGACGGCTCCATCATGCGCCTGGGGAGCACCCGGGCGCGCAAGGTGCAGGTCCGCATCCTGGCCGCCACCCACAGAAACCTGGAGCAGATGGTCGAGGCGGGGAAGTTCCGGCTCGACCTCTACTACCGGCTCAAGGTTATCCCGATCCAGGTCCCCTCCCTGAAGGAGAGAAGGGAGTGCATCCTTCCCCTCATCCTGCACTACATCGACTGGTACGGAACCAAGCACGCGACCCGCAAGAGGCTGTCGCGGGCCGCCTGCGACACCCTGCTGGCCTACCCTTTTCCCGGCAACGTGCGCGAATTGATGAACCTGTGCGAGCGGCTGGTGGTGATGACCGAGACGGAACTGGTCGGGCTGCAGGATCTCCCCTCCGAGGTAGCCAAGGGCGACCCGACCGAGAGCGCCGGGCCCGCTCTCTGGCCCGCGGGGATAACGCTCACCCAGGTGGTGGAGAGTACCGAGCGGGCCTTGCTCGCCCATGCGGTCAAGCTCCATGATAACCAGCTGGAAATGGCGGCGGCGCTCGGGGTGAGCCAGCCGACCATCGCCCGCAAGCTGAAGAAGTACGGGCTTACCTAGCTGCACTTTTCGATGCAGCCGATATCCCGGGGCAAGGGTTGTCGCCTTTTGTCCCCCCTATGGAATAGGGGGGAAGCCGAACGTAGAGAGGCAGGGGGGGGTCTTGCCCGGGCTGGTGCCCCCCCTGTCTCGCTACGCGAGCCTTCCCCCCTGTTCCACAGGGGGGATACTGCTGGATTCAATCCCTGGCCCCGCGGGGGAAGCCAGCACGCTGATGCGGTTATTCATATTTGAATAATCCAGCGGCTGGCGGATCTTCCCGAAACAGTCCCTTCACACTTACCCGCATGAAAGATTCTTCCTGAGAAGTTTGCTTAACTGGGGGCTTGAGACGCGCCGGCCACTTCTCATGGCAGCCGCGGGACTCTTTTCCCCCGGATGATCCGATTGGCATGTTTTCTGCTCTATACCAGCAGCCATTGCCTCTATGAGAGTCCCTCACTCGGGGGTCTGTCTTAGACCCGGGGGCGCCAATAAGAGGAGCTTTTTGGGAAGAGGAAATTCCCCGAAAAGAGAGGGCCCCTACAAACTCGAATGACTTGCCATGCTGTCGCTGATTAATTCTCTGCCACATCAAACCAAAGGAGGTAGCACAATGAAACTTGGATTTGTCAGGCTACTGCTGCTCATGGTCACTCTTTTCGTGACCAGTCCGCTCCACGCGGAAGAATCCCGGAACTTCTTCAAGGTCGGGGTGATCACCGAGCTGTCCGGCGACCTGGTCACCGGCGGCAACATCACCAAGCGCGGCTACGACCTTTGGGCCCAGGAGATCAACTCCAAGGGTGGTATCGACATCAAGGGGAAGAAGTACCCGGTAAAACTCGTGTACGCCGATGCCCAGTCCAACCCGGCAGCGGGTGCGGCGGCGGCCGAGAGGCTGATCACCCAGGAGAAGGTCGATTTCATCCTCGGACCCTACTCCTCTGGCGTGACCCTGGCCGTGGCGCCGGTTGTCGACAAGTACAAGGTGCCGATGATCACCGGCTCCGCAGAAAGCCCACTGATCTGGAGAAACAAGTTCAAGTACACCTTCGGGACCATCCCTCCCATCAACTTCACCGGCGCCACCTCCATCAAGACCCTCACCGATTTGAAGCCGGCACCCAAGACCATCGCCATTATCGGCTCCAATGACGCCTTCTCCAAGGCGACTGCGGAAGCCTACAAGGCTGCGGCTGAAGCGGCCAAGCTGAAGGTGCTGAAATACAGCATCGTCCCCTCCGGCCAGGATATGACTCCGCTACTTTCCGCAGTCAGAAGCATGAAGCCGGACATCATCGCCTTCGGTGGCCACGACGAGGAGCACGTCAAGTTCGTCAAGGCCCTGCGCCAGATCGGCTACACCCCCAAAGCCCTCCTGATGCATTGCGGCATTACCGACAAGGCCTTCACCGACGCGGTAGGCAAGGATGGCGAGCAGATCTTCGGCACGACCTGCTGGACCGGCACCGCCAAGACCAAGAGCAAGATCCTCTGGCCCAACGCCGCCACCTATGCCGCGGCTTCCACGAAGGCTTACCAGAACCCCGGCGACTACACCCAGGGCGGCTGCTCTGCGGCGGGGATCGCCTTCCAGGTCGCCCTGCAGAAGGTCGGCGCCAAGCCCGGCATGGACGAGGCGATGCGCACCAAGCTCATCAAGGCGATCGAGGAGATCGATGTCCAGACCTTCTACGGCCGCATCAAGTTCGCCACGACCGGCGAGTACTATCACGCCAACATCGGCCTCGACCCCTCACCATCCAGATCCAAAACGGCAAGATCATGACCGTCGGCCCCAAGACATCCGTCGAAGCCGCCGCCCAGTACCCCATGAAGGAATGGAAGAACCGTTAGATCCAGCCCACTGGCTCCCTCCTTTTCGGGGAGGGAGCGTTTTTTCAACCCAAAAAACTTAACGCAAAGACGCAAAGGCGCCAAGACGCAAAGAAAGACAAAGCAAGAAGAAAGACAGGTCGTTAAGAAAGACAAGAGCAGCTTCGGTTATTCTCCCATTCTATGAAAAGGGATAAAACTGTCCGGTTAGTTTTTCCCCGTTTTGCCTTTAACTTTGCGCCTTTGCGCCTTGGCGTCTTTGCGTTAAAGCTTTTGATTTTGAGATTTGGTTCGGACACCTTCACGCCGGAGGAGACCCTTTATGGAACTGCTGCCGCAAGCCCTTTGCGACGGGATACTGCTGGGCGGGATCTACATCACCATCGCCATCGCGTTCTCGCTCACCTACGGGGTCATGCACGTCATCGACTTTGCCGTGGGCGAGTGGATCATGTTCGGGGCCTTCACCGGGTTTTACCTGAACAAATGGACCGGCCTCGACCCCTTCATCTTCCTGCCGGTCATCTTCGTCCTCTACTTCGGGGTGGGCTACCTGATCCAGCCGGTCATCCACCGGGTGCTCTCCGGCACCAAGGGGAATCCCTTCCTCATGGGACTGGTCTTCACCTTCGGCCTCGCCATGATGTTCCGGGGGCTCGCCCTCACCGTCTTCGGCTTTTACTCCAACTCCATCCCCTCCATGTTCTCCGAAGGGGCCTTCAGCTTCGACCGCTACGGGGTCTCCGTCGTCATCCCGACGGTGCGCCTGGTGGGTCTCGTCTACGCCCTCGCCATCACGGGGGTGCTGCACTACTTACTGAAAAAGACCAACTTCGGCCTCGGGGTGCGCGCCCTCGCCCAGCACAAGGACGCCGCGGGCCTCATGGGGGTGAACAGCAAGCGGACCGGTTCCTACGTCTACGGCATCTACGTCGGGATCTCCGCCATGACCGGCGTCCTTTTGGGGTGCATCCTCTCCATCGGCGCGCAGATGGGGAACGACTACACCATCTTCGCCTTCTTCGTCGTGGTGCTGGCCGGCATGGGGTACCTGGCCGGGGTCCCCTGGGCCGCCCTCTTGCTCGGCCTGGTCCAGTCGATCTTCATGATCTACTTCGACCCGAGCCACACCCTTTTGGCGGTCTTCGCCATCCTGTACCTGATCCTGCTGGTCGCGCCGCGCGGCCTGTTCGGCAAGGGGGTCTGACATGAAAGCCCTGAACAGCCGCGGCATGCAGGCGATGGTGCTCCTCGGCGCGGCCCTTTTGGCCCTTCCCGCCGTCGTCCACGACACCTTCGTGCTGCGTGTCCTCACCGAGGCGATCATGTGGGTGGGTCTCGCCATCGCCTTCGACGTCATCGCCGGCTACACCGGCTACCTCAATTTCGGCCACGGCGCCTTCTTCGGCATCGGTGCCTACGCCATCGCCATCCTGATGATGCAGGGAAACCTCCCCTTTTTCCTGGCGCTCCCCGCCGGGGGGCTTGCGGCAGGGGTCGTCGCCTTCATCGCGGGGATCCCGACCTTGAGGCTCAAGGGGGCCTACTTCGCCATCGCCACCTGGGCGCTCTCCCGCGCCATCCAGCAGCTGGCGCTCACCATGGACATGACCGGCGGCCCGGACGGGATGCGGCTCACCGCCTTCCTGAACCCGCAGTTTTTCTACTACCTGATGCTGATCACGGTCGGGCTCACCTTCATCGTCCTTTGGTACCTTTTGGAGCGGGCCCCCTTCGGGCTCAAGCTGAAGGCGATCCGCGAGGACGAGGAGGGGGCCAAGGCGCTCGGCCTCAACCCGACCAAGCTGAAGATGCAGGCCTTCATCCTTTCTGCGGTCCCGACCGGCCTATTGGGCGGCATCTACGCCTACTGGATCACCTTCATCGACCCCTCCTCCACCCTGGGAGACCTGGTGAGCGACCAGGCCGTGGTGATGGTGGTCTTCGGTGGGATGGGGACCCTGTTCGGCCCGGCGATCGGCGCCCTTTTGATCTTCGCCTTCAAGACGATCTTCTGGGCCTACCTCTCCGATTTCCAGCTCCTTTACATCATCATCCTCGGCGCGCTGATCGCGGTGAGCGTCATCTTCATCCCGAACGGCCTCTGGGGCACCCTGGTGCGTAAAAAACACGACGAAGTCCGGCCGGAGCATGAGATCGTGGCCGTCGCGGCGCCAGAAGAAGGGAGTTAATCAATGGCTGAGCCAATCCTCAAGGTTAACGCGGTCAGCAAATGCTTCGGCGGGCTGACCGCGGTCGACGACGTCAGCTTCCAGGTGCATCCCGGTGAAATCGTCGGTCTGATCGGTCCCAACGGCGCGGGGAAGACGACCCTTTTCAACGTGATCAGCGGCTACTATGCGCCCACCCGCGGGACCGTGCAGTTCCGGGGAGCGGATATCGGCGGCAAGCCTCCCTACCATCTGGCCGGGGTCGGCATCGGCCGCACCTTCCAGGTGGTGAAGCCCTTTGCCGGGCTGACCGTGCTGGAAAACGTCGTCATCGCCTCCTTTCTGCGCCACCCCCGGCGGGCCGACGCCGAGCGGCACGCCTGGCAGGTGCTGGAGACCACCGGGCTTGCCGACCGCGCCAACATCTCGGCCGCGGGGCTGACCCTGGCCGGCCGCAAGCGCCTTGAGATCGGCAAGGCGCTCGCCCTGGAGCCCTCCTTCCTGCTCCTTGACGAGGTGGTGGCGGGGCTCAATCCGACCGAGGCCGACAAGACCGTCGAACTCATCCTGAAGCTGAAGAGCGAGGGGCTCACCATACTCATTGTCGAGCACATCATGCGGGTCATCATGAACATCTCCGACCGCCTGGTGGTGCTCAATTTCGGCAAGAAGATCGCCGAGGGGGTTCCGGGCGAGGTGTCCCGGGACCCGCAGGTCATTCAAGCCTATCTGGGAGAGGCGCCGGCATGAATTTACTCGATGTGGAAAACATTTCGGTCAAGTACGGCGACATCCAGGCCCTGTGGGACGTCACCTTCTCGCTTGCCAAGGGGCAGCTGGTGGCCCTCATCGGCGCCAACGGCGCGGGCAAGACCACGACCCTGAAGGCGCTCTGCGGGCTGATTCCAAGCTCTGCCGGCTCGATTCTTTACGGCGGCGCCCGGATAAGCGACATGCCGGTGCACAAGGTGGTGGATCTCGGCATCACCCTGGTCCCCGAGGGGCGCCAGCTTTTCCCCAAGATGACCGTCGAGGAGAACCTGCTGGTGGGGGCCTATCTGAAGCGGACCCACGGCAAGCGCGCCGCAACCTTGAAGAGGATCTACTCCATTTTCCCGCGTCTCGAGGAGCGGCGCACCCAGACCGCGGAAACGCTTTCCGGCGGCGAGCAGCAGATGGTCGCCATCGGCCGCGCCCTGATGCAGGATCCCCAGGTCATCATGTTCGACGAGCCGAGCCTGGGGCTCGCGCCCATCATGGTTCAGGAGGTCTTCAAGGTGATCCAGGAACTGCACCGGGAGGGGCTCACCATTTTCCTGGTAGAACAGAACGTGCACCAGACCCTGAAGGTGGCCGATTACTGCTACGTCATGGAGAACGGCCGCATCGTGGGGCAGGGGACCGGGAAGGACCTCGAGGCGGACCAGTCCATCAGGGAGGCGTATCTCGGGTTTTGAGGCGATAAGAATGGGGGGATGTTGGGAGAGGGGAATGCCTTCATGTCTTGGTGTGCCCGTTCACAAGGTGACTTGTAGGATGCGGTGAGGCACGAACCGCATCGCTTTAAAACGATGCGGTTCACTACGTTCACCGGCATCCTACGTTCGCCGGCATCCTACGGTGATGCGGCGAAGAGGCAAAGAACATGGATAGGAGATCGTGTGCGACGCAAGGATAAGGAAATCACCGACCGGGAACTGATCGACCGGATCATCACGGGGTGCCAGGTGGTGAGGCTCGGGCTGGCGCAGGATAATATCCCCTACATCGTGCCGGTTTCCTTTGGCTACGACGGGAGCGCCCTCTACTTCCATACGGCGCTGACGGGGCGCAAGCTGGAATTCATGGCGGCCAATCCCGGCGTCTGCTTCGAGTTCGAGCAGGGCGTAACCCTGGTGTCCCATGAGAGTAATCCCTGCAACTGGACCTTTTCCTACCAGTGCGTCATGGGGTACGGGACGCTCAGCGAACTCGTCGCACTGAACGAGAAAACTGCCGGCCTGCTGCAGGTCATGCGGCAGTACGGGCCGGGGGAGTGGGGCTTCAGCAATGAGAGCATGGACGGCATACGCGTCTGGAAAATCGCCATAGAGAGCATCACCGGCAAGCAGTCAAAGGACAAGTTCCTGGCTCTTGTAGGATGCGGTGAGGCACGAACCGCATCACTTTAAACGATGCGGTTCACTACGTTCACCGGCATCCTACGGTGATCTGCTATGTTGATCGCTTCAGCAAATGCAGAGTCTTGTAGGATGTGGCCGCACGAACCGCATCGCTTTAAACGATGCGGTTCACTACGTTCACCGGCATCCTACGGTGATCTGCT
>Ga0209123_1003060_pt1 | contig 13097 bp, 9 predicted proteins | sample BarGraIncu00431A_FD_184500 | JGI IMG/M metagenome (GOLD analysis project Ga0209123, IMG submission 184500) | Arctic peat soil microbial communities from Barrow, Alaska, USA - Barrow Graham LP Incubations 004-31A (SPAdes) (version 2) | ecosystem: Environmental > Terrestrial > Soil > Wetlands >...
GGGCAAGTACAAGTCCTAAAAATCCCGATTATAGTGATATTAAATATGTGGAAGCTATTATCGGACCAAATACAGTCAATACTATTCCGCTTAAAACACTCGAAGCTTACCGCGACCACGGTGAACCTGTGTCCTTATTAAAAGAGAATGTAGAACAAGCTTCATGGGTTTTATCCGAATTGTCTGAAGTTGGCATTAATTTTAATGAGATCACCAATAAACTGGTAGATGAAGGTGTTCAGAAATTCATTGAATCGTATGATCAATTGATTAATACTTTAACTATTAAATTGTCAGTCTGATAGCATTCTTAAAAATGGATAATTCAAATAGAATAACAACATTATTTTTAGATATTGGTCATGTTTTGCTTTCTAATGGTTGGGGACATGAATCCCGCTTAGCTGCTGCAAAAGCATTTAATTTGAATTATGACGAAATGCAAAGTCGGCATAAAATTGTTGTGGCTACTTATGAAGAGGGAAAACTCACGTTAAGTGAATACCTCAATAGAGTCATATTCTACAAGGACCGTTCTTTTACTCCCGAAATTTTTACTGAATTTATGTTCGCTCAAACCACTCCCGACAAAGAGATGATTGAATTAATCCGGCAGCTGAAAGATAAATATCATCTCAAAATAGCTGTGATTAACAATGAAGCTCGGGAGTTAAATGAATATCGGATAAAAAAATTTCAGTTGAATCAGTTTGTTGACTTCTTTATTTCCTCCTGTTTTGTTCATCTTCGAAAACCTGATGCAGACATCTTTAGATTGGCACTGGATATTGCTCAGGTTTCACCAGAAAATGTCTTATATATTGAAGATACACAGATGTTTGTCAATATCGCAAATAACTTCGGAATCAGGGGTATCAAACATCTGAATTATTTATCGACTTCTGCTGAATTATCGTCCTTGGGACTGTCGATAAAATAAAATTAAAAATGCAACGTAATTATGAAAATAAATAAGGCTTGTATATTAATCATAAACGGTGGTTCATCTACTATCAAGTTTGCTCTTTATGCCGCCGACAAATCTCTCGATCGTTTATTTCATGGAAAAATTGATAGGATTGGTTCAAAGGTATCCACATTGAATTACATTCTGGAGGGAAATACTCAGAAATATACCCTCCCCATAAAAGCATTTGACAACAAGTCGGCTTCCATTTCGCTGATTGATTGGCTCGAAAAACAAGTAGATTTCTCTTCAGTTAAGGCTGTGGCTCATCGGATTGTTCATGGGATGCATCACACCGAACCAGAATATATAACTCATGAATTATTGGATGAACTTCGTCTGATTATTTCCTACGATCCCGATCATTTGCCTAATGAGATCGAATTAATTGAAACTTTTCGTCAGCGTTATCAAACGCTTCAACAAGTGGCCTGTTTTGACACAGCGTTTCACACCACCATGCCACGAGTGGCAAAATTACTTCCCATTCCTCGGCGTTTTGACAAAAAAGGAATACAACGGTATGGATTTCATGGCATTTCATATTCCTATTTAATGGAAGAGCTGACACGTATTGAAGGTTCTAAAGCGACTCATAGTCGTGTGATACTGGCTCATTTGGGAAATGGAGCAAGTATGACTGCTGTAAGCGAAGGCAAAAGTATAGATACCAGTATGGGCTTTACACCGGCTGGTGGTTTGCCAATGAGTTCCCGAACCGGTGATCTGGATCCCGGGGTAGCCTGGTATATGATAAAGTCGGACAATCTAAGCCCTAAGCAGTTCAATCATTTAATCAACCACGATTCAGGTCTGCTTGGCATTTCAGAAATTAGTCCCGATATACGCGATTTACTTGAACAAGAAACCAAGGACTTTCGGGCTGCAGAAGCTGTGGATTTATTTTGCTATCAAGCCAAAAAGTGGGTAGGAGCATATGTTGCAGTGCTGGGCGGATTGGATAGTCTGGTTTTTGCAGGGGGCATTGGCGAAAACAGTCCACAGATACGTTCCCGCATTTGCAAAGGATTGCAATGCTTTGGAATTGAACTGGATGAAAAACGGAATAATACAAATGCACCCATTATTTCAACGGATAAAAGTAAGGTAACGGTTCGTGTAATAAACACCAATGAGGAATGGATGATGGCGAAAACAGTTCGTCAAATGCTAAAATAATGGTAAAACTAAATAACTAAAAGATGGAAACTAAAAACAAAACCTTATCCCAAGATTTTCTGCAGAAGATGAATGCCTATTGGCGTGCAGCTAATTATATTTCTGTCGGACAACTCTATCTCCACGAAAACCCATTGCTTCGGGAGCCGCTAAAGCTTTCCCATATAAAGAAAATGCTGTTGGGGCATTGGGGCACCACGCCTGGACAAAATTTTATTTATGCTCATCTGAACAGAGTTATTAAAAAATACGATCTGGATATGTTTTATATAGCAGGTCCCGGTCATGGTGGTCCTGCTTTGGTCGGTAATACATACCTTGAAGGTACATACACTGAAGTTTACCCGAACATAACCCAAGACGAATCCGGACTGAAAAAGTTGTTTACTCAATTTTCTTTTCCGGGTGGAATTCCCAGTCATGTATCGCCCGATTGCCCCGGATCAATCCATGAAGGTGGAGAATTGGGGTATTCACTAAGTCATGCTTTTGGAGCCGCATTTGATAATCCGGAACTCATTGTAGCTTGTATTATCGGTGATGGTGAAGCTGAAACTGGCCCGTTGGCTACGGCCTGGCATTCCAACAAATTTTTGAATCCGATTTCCGACGGGGCTGTGTTGCCCATTTTGCATCTGAATGGCTACAAAATTGCCAATCCAACGATTCTGGCCCGTATTCCGCATGAGGAACTGGAACAGTTGCTCCAAGGTTATGGATGGGCTCCTTATTTTGTAGAAGGTGATGAACCGGAAAAAATGCATCAACTCATGGCTGGTATTTTAGATACTGCCATTGAGGAAATTAAACAAATTCAAAATAATGCGCGAAATAATAATGATGCTACTCGTCCGCACTGGCCGATGATTGTATTCAATTCACCTAAAGGCTGGACTGGACCTAAAGAAGTAGATGGACTCCAAATTGAAGGAACATTTCGTGCCCACCAAATTCCACTGCTCGTAGATTCCGATCATCCACATCATTTACAATTACTGGAAAACTGGATGAAAAGCTATAAGCCTGAAGAACTTTTTGATACGGATGGTCGTCTTTTGCCCGAATTGGCTGAGCTTGCACCAAAAGGAGAACGAAGAATGGGGGCTAATCCGCACGCCAATGGTGGCTTATTACTGCACGACCTGATTATGCCGGATTTCCGTGATCATGCGATTCAGGTTACATCGCCGGGTTCTGTTATGTCTTCCGACACACATGTGCTCGGTGAGTTCCTTCGCGATGTGATAAAACTAAACAAAGATCAAAACAACTTCCGGGTTTTCGGCCCCGACGAAATCCTTTCCAACCGTTTGAATGCCGTTTTTGAGGTGACCAACCGGCAATGGGAAGCTCAAACACAAGAGAATGATGAATTTCTTGCAACCCATGGACGGGCAATGGAAATATTGAGCGAACATCAATGCGAAGGCTGGCTCGAAGGATACCTGCTCACGGGAAGACACGGGCTGTTTACCAGCTACGAAGCATTTATTCATATTGTCGATTCGATGTTTAATCAACATGCCAAGTGGCTGAAAATTTGCAATAAATTACCCTGGAGAAAAGATATAGCATCCTTGAATTACCTGCTTGCTTCACACGTCTGGCAACAGGCACATAATGGTGATACCCATCAGGATCCGGGATTTATCGATCATGTGGTAAACAAAAAGTCTTCCATTGTGCGTGTCTACCTGCCACCGGATTCCAATTGTTTATTATCCGTCGGGGATCATTGTTTAAGGAGCCGTAATTATGTAAATGTTGTTATTGCCGGTAAATATCTGGCACCTCAATGGTTAAACATGCAAGAAGCAATAGAACATTGCACTCGTGGAATTAGTATCTGGCAATGGGCAAGTAATGATCAGGGTTCGCAGCCAGATGTCGTAATGGCCAGTTGCGGTGATGTGCCAACGCTTGAGTCACTGGCAGCAGTTTCCATTCTTCGGGAACATTTACCTGATCTTAAAATCAGAGTGGTTAACGTGGTCGATCTGATGAAACTTGAACCCAGTACAGAACATCCACACGGATTAACTGATTCTGAGTTCGATGCTTTATTTACGAAAGATAAACCTATTGTTTTTGCCTTTCACGGCTATCCTAAACTAATACATCTTCTAACATACCGCCGTACAAACCATGAAAACATGCATGTTCGTGGTTATAAGGAAGAAGGTACCATAACTACTTTTTTTGACAATCTGGTGCTCAACGATCTTGACCGGTTTCACCTGGTGATAGATGTCATAAATCGTTTGCCACAACCGAATGATAAAGCAGCTAAACTGAAACTAATGTTGGAGGAAAAACTGATTGAACACAGAACATATATTAACAAAAATGGCGAGGATTTACCGGAAATACGAAACTGGAAATGGAATCAGAAATAAATATTGAAAAAGGAAGTGTTCAACAAACGTCTGAAATGATGCGCATTGGTGTGGCCGCTGACCATGGCGGGTTTGGAAATAAATAGATAAAATCGATCAGATCACTACTTAAGTATGAATGAAAATAAACAGAATCATATGCTTTACTGGAAACGGATACATCATAGTTGGATTTTTTGGGTATTCTTGTTTTTGATGTTCGTTGGCATCCTATATTATGCAATGACTGTTGACTTTTCATTAGTGCCTCACAGATAATTGAAGGAGCCCTAAAGAACAGCACGTCATAGACATTCACAATTAAACAAAATCATCGAGCATTATGCAACTTAACTGCACGGCGAGGTGAGTACAATGACAAAATGGATAAATAATCCGGATATTCAAATAATAGTACTATTCCCGAATGAAAAAACAATTGAAGATCGTGGCAGCCAAATAACCTATTCCGCATTGGGTCAGCAAGCTCCTAACAATGAAAAGACGAAATGGGATCCTGATTTCATAAAACGGAAGAAGATTCAGGTAATACTGAGTGGATCAATTCCCGAGTTTTCTGTTCATCTTGGTGGAACAACTTCGGTTGACATTACCAAACCCGGAATTGATAAAGCTTACGGAATCATGAAACTTCGGGGTCAACTTGATATTAAAATAGAAGAGATGATTTTTATAGGAGATGCAATATTTCCCGGAGGAAACGACTATCCACCCAAAGAAGCAGGAGTAACGTCAATCAGGATAAAAGGTCCTGAAGAATCTAAACGGGTGATTCAAGCGATTGTTGCTTGTTTGGGTTCTATTTAGTAATCAAAACACACATTGGAAGCAAAAATATGAGTGGATTAAAACTACAACGAATGGGAGTGATTATGGAACCGGAACCCGGAAATCCAATGGAAGTGGAAGGAACATTAAATCCGGCTGCTGTTCGTGGTCCCGATGGTAAACTTTACCTTTTCCCACGTATCGTTGCAAAAGGTAATTATTCCCGAATTGGCATTGCCCGGGTTTTATTCAATGACGCAGGCGATCCTTGCGGAGTTGAAAGGTTAGGAATAGCCTTGGAGCCTGAAGCTGAATATGAACTTCGGGATGGCGGCGGCGGTTGTGAAGATCCCAGGGTAACCTATATCGAACCACTCAAACGCTATATAATGAGTTACACGGCGCATTCTCAAATCGGACCACGAATAGCCTTTGCAGTATCGGAAGACTTGATGCATTGGAAACGACTTGGACTTGCAAAGTTTGAATCATTTATCGGGATTGATTTTGCTCACGTTGACGACAAAGATGCCAGCCTTTTCCCTATAGCCATTCCCAACCATTCCGGTAAAATACAAATGGCCATTATTCACCGGCCGCTCTTCCCAGACACCCGCCCTGAAGAAACAGATAAAAAAGCAGATTCCAGAAAAATAGATATTTATCATGAAAGTATGTGGATTTCCTATTGTCCTATGCCCGAAGAGGGTAAGGATTTAGATGAACTTGGTTTATTTAATTCTCATCACAGGCTTGCCACACCTGTCTCTCCCTGGGAAAGGCTTAAAATTGGAGGTGGCACTCCGCCCATTCTAACAAAGCATGGTTGGTTAATAATTTATCATGGTGTGAGTGAAATTTCCAACACGAAAGATGAAACTACACCTCTCTGTTATTCGGCTGGTATGATGGTTTTATCCGAAAAACATCCGCGTATTATACATTATCGTTCGATACATCCGGTACTAAATCCGATTATGCCCGAAGAAAGGAATGGAATTGTACCGAACATTGTGTTCCCTACCGGCATTGATCGGCGCGATGATCTTGGCAATCCAAATCGCTTCGATGTATATTATGGAATGGCTGATGCACGAATTGGTGTGGCACGACTTGACCTACCTGATATCTTACCGCCGGAAGGGGTTGCCGATTCACCGGACAAGAAAGCATGATTTATGTAACTTTCTAAAAGAATAATGTAACATGGTTAGCTGCACGCAACAGTATATTTGTATTAAAATATAAAATGGATACACAAACTCAAAGATTTAAAATTCGTTTAGGCCTTTTCGTCGTGGGAGGTTTGACACTTTTTGTAGTAACCATATTTATCATCGGCAAACAAAAGAACTTATTTAATCCAGTTTTTGAAATAACAACCACTTTTACGAATGTAAGCGGATTACAAGTAGGAAACAATGTCCGTTTTTCTGGAATCAATGTAGGAAATGTCAACAATATTATCATTATCAATGATACGTCTGTCCGGGTTGATATGGTGATTAAAAAAGAAGTGAGTCAATTTATCAAAACGGATTGTAAAGTAACATTAGGTTCGGATGGAATAATAGGTGACAAACTTATCATTATTATTCAGGGTAGTTCCGATGCAGCGTTGTTAAAAGATGGTCAAAGTCTTAGTTCCATAGAGCCGATTGAAACAAATGCCATCATGAAGAGATTGGATATAACAACAAAAAATGTTGAAAATGTCTCGAAACAACTTTCGCAAATTTCCTTCGACATCAACCAAGGGCATGGAACTCTAAGCCGTTTAATTCAGGATTCCATTCTTGCTGAAAATTTAAATCAGACCATAGCCAATCTGAATCAGTTTTCTAAAGGTTTAACCGGCTCTGATGAAGTGATGGCAAGTTTAAAAGTAACTGCAAGGAATGCAGAAGACATTTCGTACCAACTTGCTGCCATTATGAATAAAATAAACAAGGGAGATGGAACACTCGGTAGGCTAATTCAGGATACTGGTATGGCCGATAATTTGAATCAGACCCTATTGAATTTAAAAAGGAGTTCAAAAGGCTTGACCGGAACAGACTCAATCATCGCAAAGTTGAATGTTACTGCCGATAATGCTGTGGTCATCTCAAAACAACTGACTGAGATGATGGATAAAATTAATAATGGAAACGGCACCTTAGGTCACTTAATACAGGATACAACCCTTGCCGGAAATTTGGATGAAACCCTGATTAATTTAAAAAACAGTACCAAAGGATTGGATGAAAATATGAATGCTCTGAAACACAATTTTTTGTTTAGAGGCTATTTTAAAAGAAAAGCAAGAGAAGAAGCAGACAAGAAGGAAAAAACGGATTGATAGATACTTTAGCCATAAATAAATTCATTTAAAAAATAAATATATGATGAACGGATATAATTACAGTTTAGGAATGGGTATGGGATATGGAGATTGGTTTGGCTGGATTATTGGCTTTATCATTCTTATTACAATCATTGGGTTGGTAGTTAAAGTTGTGAATCAAAAAAATAAGCTTAATCGACCAATTACAAAGTCACCCCTTGATGTCTTAAAAGACAGATATGCAAAAGGTGAAATAAGTAAAATAGAATTTGAAGAAAAAAGGAGTGATATTTCATAAGAATATTCTTCAATTCATTTTAGATTAAAAAACGATTTTATGGAGGATACTGAAAAAAAGCATTTTATCTGTCCGATGAAGTGTGAGGATGAAAAGGTTTATGACAAACCAGGAGACTGTCCGGTCTGCAACATGCATTTGGTTCCGATTGATAACAAAGAAAAACAAGCTAAACATGCAGAACATCATCATGGAATTGAGAAGCCGAAACATGATAATAAAGAAGAAGCGAGTGAAGAACATTCTGAAAAGACCGAAAGCACTAAAAAAACAGGCACAATTTTTACTTGTCCTATGCATCCGGAAGTAAAGAGTGATAAACCGGGTTCGTGTCCCAAATGTGGTATGACGTTGATATTTGAGAAACCGGACAGTTCAATGGATGAAGATGCTTATAAAAAAATGCTAAAGAAATTCTGGATTGCACTGGTTTTTACGTTGCCGTTATTTCTGATTGCGATGTCGGATCTTATTCCATTTTTTCATATAGGAGATATTGTTTCAAAAAAAATATTAAACTGGATTATGTTCGGGCTAGCAACACCGGTTGTATTTTATTCCGGGTGGGAATTTTTTATACGAGGTTGGAATTCTGTCAGAAGGTGGTCACCAAATATGTGGACTTTAATTTCCATTGGTGTTGGAGTTGCCTATTTATTTAGTTTTTTTGGTCTCCTATTTCCCGGATTATTCCCCTCGCAATTTAAAGATCTGCAAGGGAATGTTCATTTATATTTCGAAGCTTCAGCCGTGATACTTACCCTTGTGCTGCTGGGACAGGTTCTGGAGTTGAAAGCACATAGCAAAACCAATTCAGCCATGAAAGCTTTACTTGGTTTGGTTCCACCAATAGCAAGAGTCATCCGTAAAGGCAAAGAAGAGGAAATCCCTCTCGAAGAAGTGCTGGTGGGTGATATACTGAAAGTGAAACCCGGAGAAAAAATTCCGGTTGATGGTACCCTCACAAAAGGCTCTGCCATAATTGATGAAAGTATGATATCGGGAGAACCGATGCCGGTTGATAAATCGAAAGAGGATAAAGTAACCGGTGGAACAATCAATGGAAAAACCGCTTTTGAAATGAAAGCGGAAAAGATTGGAAACGATACGCTGTTGGCACAGATTATTGAAATGGTAAACGAAGCCAGCCGTTCAAAAGCACCTATACAAAAATTAGCCGATGTTGTAGCGAAGTATTTTGTTCAAATAATTGTGGTTATTTCACTGATTACTTTTGCTGTTTGGTCTATTTGGGGACCACAGCCTGCATTTGTTTATGCTTTTGTCAATGCGGTTTCTGTATTAATTGTTGCATGTCCCTGTGCGCTTGGATTAGCCACACCCATGTCCATCATGGTAGGTACAGGACGTGGTGCACAATCGGGTATTCTGGTGAAAGATGCAAGTGCCATGGAGGAAATGAATAAGGTTGACACACTGATAATTGATAAAACAGGTACCATCACCGAAGGAAAGCCAAGCCTCCAGGGATATAAATCTTTTGGCAAATTAAGCGATGATGAAATTCTAATGCTTGCTGCTTCCATTGACAGCGATAGTGAGCATCCTCTTGCAGAATCCATTGTAAAAGGAGCAGAAGAAAAAAAAATCAAGTTAACAAAACTGGATAGTTTTGAATCCGTCACCGGAAAAGGAGTCAAAGCGATGTATAAAGGGAAAAAGATTGGACTTGGAAATCAACGTTTGCTGGATGATTTCAAGGTAAATCTGAATACTGAAACAAAGAAAGTGGTAGAAGAATGGCAACTTTCCGGGCAAACCGTCATGTATTTGGTTTTAGATAAAACCATAGAAGGTATAATAGGGGTAACCGATAAAATTAAAAAAACTTCTGCTAAAGCCATACTCGAACTTCAAAAAATGGGAGTGAAAGTAATCATGCTGACTGGCGATAATGAAATTACAGCCAAAGCGGTGGCAGGTGAATTACATCTGGATGATTTCAAAGCAGATTGCTTGCCGGATGACAAATATAAAAAGGTAAAGGAATTACAGAAACAAGGCCACATTGTAGCAATGGCTGGTGATGGCATTAATGATGCACCGGCTTTGGCACAGGCCAATATAGGCATTGCTATGGGAACGGGAACTGACATTGCGATGCAAAGTGCGGAAATTACACTTGTAAAGGGCGATCTGAACGGAATTGCCCGTGCAAAGGATCTTAGCACGGCAGTGATGCGGAATATCAAACAAAATTTATTCTTTGCTTTTTTTTATAATTTACTTGGAGTGCCAATTGCAGCCGGATTGCTATATCCGTTTTTTGGAATTTTACTCAGTCCAATAATAGTTTCAGGCTAAAGAATAAGTCCGATCTACTATCTACTAAATGTTAGCTCCTGAACAAGAATCCAGGATTTTTTTTATTGAGTGTTCTGACTTACTTAAATGTTCAGATTACGCTCAAATATACAATCAATAATATGAAAGAACCACCTAAATTCGTTTTATTAAGTTATTATACGTTAATAGACATCAATAGTAGATGAATTTTAAACAACCATATTCAGCCCCTTAGCAAGTGCGTCAAAGCCCTTGTTTAATTTTACGTTTTAACAAATTCGTGAAAATTTATAGCATAGAAATCCCTATGAAAGGATGCTATCACTTTGGCTACAGGTTGTAGAACCTATAAAGGAACCTTAAAATTCCATAGAATTAGACACTTTATTTCCTTTATCCTTAGTGGAGGAGTTTCCACTCAAAGCCGTCTTTGGTGTCTTTGATTTCGAAGCCGAGGGCTGTGAGTTCGTTGCGGATTTTATCGGAGGTGGCCCAGTCTTTGTTGGCTTTTGCATCCATGCGCATTTGGAGCAATAAATCGATGGCGCCTTTGTAGCCTTCGCCTGTGTTTTCAGAAACGGCCGTTTCGGTTTTCAGACCGAGGATGTCTTTTATGAACAGGTCGTACACTTCTTTGAGCTCTTTCAGGTCTTCTGCGTTGATGGTCGCTTTTCCGTCGCTGATCAGGTTGATGCCTTTGCTGGCGTCAAACAGATAGGAGATGACGATGGGGCTGTTCAAGTCATCGTCCATGGCGTCGAAGCAACGTTTTCTAAGTCCTTTCACGTCAATGGTGGTGGATTCTGTAGCTGCTATTTTCTGTAAACGGTTGTAGGCATCCATTAAACGTTCATATCCTTTTTCTGAAGCCTGAAGTGCTTCGCTGCTGAAGTCAACGGTGCTGCGATAATGAGCCTGCAAGATAAAGAAACGAATGGTCATGGGGCTGAAAGCCTGGGTGAGAAGCGGGTGATTCCCATCAAAAAAGGATTCCAATGTAATGAAGTTACCCAGGGATTTGCCCATTTTCTGACCATTGATGGTAATCATGTTGTTGTGCATCCAATAATGAACCGTTTCATGACCAAGTGCCCCAACAGACTGAGCAATTTCACATTCGTGGTGCGGGAACATCAGGTCCATGCCGCCTCCGTGAATGTCAAACTCTTCACCCAGGTATTTCGTACCCATGGCAGAGCATTCCAGATGCCAGCCGGGGAATCCTTCACTCCAGGGAGAAGGCCAGTGCATGATGTGTTCGGGTGACGCCTTTTTCCAAAGGGCAAAATCCACACTGTTTTTCTTTTCAGATTGGCCATCCAATGTGCGGGTAGTACTTAAAAGATCTTCAATGTTGCGGCCTGAAAGTTTCCCGTAATTGTAAGTCTTGTTGTATTTTTCCACGTCAAAATAAACGGAGCCGTCGCTGATATAGGCCCAACCGTTCTTGAGTATCTTTTCTACAAACTGAATCTGTTCAATAATGTGTCCGGAAGCGTGAGGTTCAATACTGGGAGGTAATACATTGAGCGCTTCCATGGCTTGATGGTAGCGGTTCGTATAAAATTGAACCACTTCCATCGGTTCCAATTCTTCCAGTCTGGCCTTTTTCTCAATTTTATCTTCCCCTTCATCTGCATCGTTTTCCAAATGACCAACATCGGTAATATTGCGTACATAGCGTACTTTATATCCTATTTGTGTCAGGTAACGAAATAGAATGTCAAAGGTAATGGCCGGACGTGCATGACCCAAATGAGCATCTCCATAAACGGTAGGACCGCAGACATAAAGGCCAACGCGTCCTTCGTGAATGGGTTTAAAAACTTCTTTAGTCCGAGATAGTGTATTGTACAATACTAAATCGTGTTGCATATCATTGAAAATTTTGAAAGATAAATCAAATAAGGATAAAACGATAGGGACTTTTCGAAATAAATCGAAGTTTTGGACCTCCCGAACAGTAGCGCCAAAGTCCGGAACAGTTCGTTATGACCATTTGATAATTGGTATTCAGATCAATGTCTTCCAAAGGGATACATTGGTCGGAGGATTCGTTTTCCGGAATGAACTCATAGAAAGTACTTAAATCAAGCATCAAGAGATAAGCTTCATCAGCAGGGCTGTCCTGAATGCCGAATACACCTTCGGGGCTACAGTAGGTGGCCTGGTAAACCAGCTCAGGAGGCAGCATATTTTTGATTTCTGTCAACCAGGATGTTGGACCTGGATTTCTGTGGAAAAGAACATCAGCATCTGGGAAAAGCTGTTTTGAATTTGACTTTTCCTCATTGAGCCCGGCTTTTTCCAGCAATTCAAGCAGAGAATCTGGAGAACCTCTGAAGCAAGTAACCTTTTGACCGTTAATTTCTTTGAGAAGTGATTCTTTGTTCATATTCTCGTTTGCCATTCGTTTTGGCATATTCAGGAGAGAAAGTATGAAAGGTTCATTATCCCTCAGAAGAGATAAGAGGCCGTCCATGCACGAAGCATATCTGGAATTACCTACAGATACTGAAAATCCGCTGAAGATCTTGCTGTTTGGAAAGGCGTGCAGATAGATTGAAAAGCCGTCATTGACGCCCTGAAAAAAGGTTTCTTCAATGGCTTGCTCAAAGATAGGGACTTCATCCTCACCGAAAGTCGGTAGGATTCCTTTTGGAATTCCAGGCCAAATCAGATTGGGCACTCCAGTCTTAATTTTGTCCAGAATGGGTTTTAGGTCACTTGCGTTCTGAATAGGTAATCGTTCACGGAAGTCCTGATAGCTGAAAATCGTCTTGAAATCGTACTTCTTCCCGAATTCAGTTTCCTCAGCTTCCCTTAAGAGGTTGAAGAGCTGTTCACTTTGAATGT
>Ga0209123_1003062_pt1 | contig 13096 bp, 9 predicted proteins | sample BarGraIncu00431A_FD_184500 | JGI IMG/M metagenome (GOLD analysis project Ga0209123, IMG submission 184500) | Arctic peat soil microbial communities from Barrow, Alaska, USA - Barrow Graham LP Incubations 004-31A (SPAdes) (version 2) | ecosystem: Environmental > Terrestrial > Soil > Wetlands >...
ATCAACATTCCATGATAATGTACTTTTACCGAATCTGAAGCTTTGGGTGTTGATCCCGTTCCTGCTGAAATTATTTCATATTGAAGACCACTTTCCAAAGTTACTACTTCTGTCCTTTTGGCATTCAATTCTAAAAATGCTTTACCCTCACTTTGAGCTTGTTCACTCACTTTAGATTGTAGTTCCTGAAAAAAATCATTGATTACAGTTTGAGATAACTGATAACTGATTTCAGGCTGTTTTTGCTCCATTACATCTTGTATTCCTTTTGCAATTTGTTCATAGTTTAGTGATTTAACTCCACTTCCTAACAGATTGTTACCTAAACTTAAACCCAATGCATAACTTACTTTATCCATATATATAAATTGCTCCTAACCCCTTATGGGGAATTAAATTAATTTATTTTTAATTTTTTACTGTCCAACTATAATGATGTTATTGGAGTTAAGTGTTCTTTAAATTCCCCTTTAGGGTTTAGGGGTAATAAAAAAAACGCTGCAAAGATAGCTGATTTGTTGGAGAATAGGGCGTTAAAAATATAAAATTTATCGAGAAGACACTACAATTGGTAATTTTTGTTGCTTTCTTACACCTGTTTGTGCGTTAAACATTTCAAAATAAAGCACATAAACTCCAACATTTGCATTTTTACCGCTATCGGTTTTTCCATCCCATGTCAGAAAACCTTCACTTGAAAGCAAAACATTTGATGCTAATTGATAAACCTTAACTCCTACTGCATTTAAAATAATTGCATTTGCCACATAACCGTTTGCATCAGTTTTGTAACGGATAAAACATACATCATTTACACCATCATTATCGGGCGAAAATGCTTCCGGATCAGCCCAAACAATTTTTTCAATCTTTTTCTGCTGAGCAATATCCCGATATTGTGAATTTTTATAACCTGGTGTTCCATAATTTACTTCCGAAGCTGCCGAATGCCAGGATTCTTTACTTTGTGTTGGTAAATCAGGATTAATCCGCTCTAATGCTACTCCTTTTGGATTTTTTACCAACGCATGATGCCATTTCACATCGTAACTTAACTCGTCATAAATAGTATCTTTAGAGGCATTAGTCAACACCAATGTAGCCGCTTCATTATTAAGTGAACTCCAGTCTGTATTCACAATATTACTTTCAGGTGGACTATTATGATAATTTCTTACTTTATTGGCATCCTCAGTCATAGCAAGGTAACTGTGAGGCAATAATTGTGTTTTATCAGGAATCTTATTGCCCGAATTCAATGTTCCGTCAGTTTTTCGGGTGGTGAATATTATTCCTGAAACATCCAACAGTTTTTCAGACTTATTATAAATTTCAATATATTCTGCAGAACTATCCGGATTTTCAAACATTACTTCATTAAAGACCAAATCACCTTGATCAATACGTTCTAAAATGCCAATAGTTCGGCTGCTTTCTGTCAAAGCATTACCGGCTAAATCTTTCAGACCCGAAAATTGAAGATTATATAATTTACCATGTTCAAAATCTTTCCCAAAAATAAGATCTATTGATCTTTTATCCGATGTAATTGTTCGCGAAACCGGACTTCCGATCCCTTGATCGACCGTAAATGTTGAATTGTCAAAATTCATTGGTTCCGAAAAGCTCATACTTAGCTTATTTGGAAGTATCAAACTAATCGAAGTAAAAGTAGGAATTGTTTTATCTATAGCTTTTGTTCCTGTAACTAATATATCGTCAAAATAATAGCAGGACCCGGTAGTAGAAGTATTTGAGAATAACAATCCAACATAATTACTATTTAGTATTACATTGTTTTGAACTTTACCTTCGAGTACAAATTCTGATTCGGAAGCCAATTTACTATATAATGCAAAATTTCCTTCAGCATCGCGTGTCACTTTAATCCTCAGTTCCACGGTATTTCCATCCGTTCGTTTATCAGCTCCATCAATAATTTTAGTCTTTTTTGTTCCTTCCTGAACGAACAAGGATACTTCATCGTTTGTTCCACCAATCTGAACATAATAGCCATTGCAGCCTGAAGACTGTTCATTTTTGTCGGATGCCAAATAAATACAGGCATAATTGGAAGACGATGTCGGATAAGTAATTTTCACCCAGCATTCCCATGTGGCATTGTCAAAGGCTTCTGAAGGCGTGAAAAGATATGAAACAGAAGTTGTTGGGGCTTGCGATTGAAGCTGAAAAGCGTTATTCACAATGAAATTGGCAGTAGTACCTGTCCAATTTGGGTTATTTATAAAGTTTCCATCCGAAAAACTTTCATTAACTTGCCCGAAACAAAAAATTGGCAGAATTAGCATAAATAATAAGACTGATTTCTTCATAAAGCCTTGTAAATCTATTAAAATGAATTACTTTTGCAATCAATTTAAAAAAACATGGCCCCTAACCCCTAAAGGGGAATAAATGGTAGATTCATAAATTGAAGTACAAATATATGAATGTTTTCTCAAAAGGTTAACAATAAATTTGTTTTTTTGCAAAAAAATTTCATAAACGAGAATAGTTTTAAACCTGACTAACTTACTCCCCTTTAGGGGTTGGGGGCAGTTATTTTATTTTTTCACAATGAGAGTAGCAATTGTAGGCGCCAGTGGTGCCGTGGGCCAGGAATTTTTGCGTGTGTTGGCCGAACGCAATTTCCCATTGACAGAGCTGGGTCTTTTTGGCTCCAGTCGCAGTGCGGGTAGTGTGTATGAGTTCAAAGGTGAAAAACTCACCGTCAAAGAGCTTAAACACGGCGATGATTTTAAACCTTTCGATTTAGTATTCACCTCAGCAGGTGCTGGCATATCCAAAGAATTTGCCGAAGATATTACCAAATTCGGTGCTGTAATGATTGATAACTCTTCTGCATTCCGTATGGACAATGACATTCCATTAGTAGTTCCAGAAGTAAATGCAGCAGATGCTAAAGATCGTCCACGAGGTATCATTGCCAACCCGAACTGTACCACCATTCAAATGGTGGTGACATTGAAAGCCATTGAAAATTTGTCGCATATCAAACGGGTGCATGTTTCCACTTATCAGGCAGCTTCGGGTGCAGGTGCAGCAGCTATGGACGAACTTGAATTGCAATACAAACAAGTGCTGGCGGGCGAAGAAGTGACGGTAAATAAATTTGCATATCAGTTGGCATATAATCTCATCCCACAAGTGGATGTATTTACTGACAACGGATACACCAAGGAAGAAATGAAAATGTACCACGAAACCCGGAAAATCATGCACTCCGACGTTGAAGTAAGTGCTATGTGTGTTCGTGTTCCCGCCTTGCGTGCTCACTCCGAAAGCGTTTGGTTGGAAACTGAAAAACTGGTTAGCGTAGAAGAAGCCCGTGCTGCATTTGCAATTGCACCGGGTGTGGAAATGATTGACAATCCGGCTGAAAAGAAATATCCAATGCCATTATTCCTGTCAGGAAAAGATCCTGTTCACGTTGGTCGTCTTCGCAAGGATATTTCAAATCCAAACGGACTGACTTTCTGGTGTGTCAGCGACCAAATCAAAAAAGGAGCTGCTCTTAATGCTGTACAAATAGCTGAATACTTAATTGCCGAAGGCGATATTAAATAATTGACTATTTATTCAGGTACTAGTTACCATTTTAAAACCCTGATTTCGAGTTCGAAATCAGGGTTTTATCTTTAAATAGTAAATGGTAAATGAACAACTGGTAAATGATAATTATACTAACTGTACATATAAAATGATCCAAAGTCATTTTTATGTCTACTGTTGTTAATGCCGGTGTCTACAAACAAATAGAACAATGAGACTTTGTCGAAATTGGGCTATATTGTTTGTACAATCGGTATTATTTTCCTGAATTCACTTCCACACCAAACATACTGTCATTGATCTGCACATTTTTCAATGTCACTTTACCAATGTAATTTACCACATTTTCTTTTGCAACTCCTTTAAACACACAATTTGAAACATTGATATTATCCACACAGGTAATGCCTTTGATTCCTTCAAGCCAAATGGCATAAGCCGATTTTTTGGAAGTAACATTCGAAAGATAAACGTTTTTGATACTAGGGATAAACTTTCCTTCTCCTTCTACATTGATATGGTAACTGCAGTTGATCGACAAAATGGCATCTTTCACTTCACCAACCGTTACGTTTCGTACGTATACGCCATCAGTTGTTCCGCCACGGCTGTTATTGGTTTTTATCAGGATAGCACGGTCCAGTTCCGGACTACTCATTTCGCAGTTTTCAACAAATATATTCTTGCAACCACCCGATATTTCACTCCCCATCGACACACCTCCATGCCCTTTGCGCATATGGCAATTACGTACGATCACGTTTTCAATTGGAGCATTTGCACGGCGTCCATCAAAGTCACGTCCCGACTTAAGGGCAATGCAATCATCGCCTGTATTAAAGGTGCAATTTTCAATCAATACGTTTTTACACGATTCAGGGTCACAGCCATCATTGTTAGGTCCTTCTGAGTTCACCGTCACATTGCGTACAATCACATTTTCCGACAACAGCGGATGAAGCACCCAGAATGGCGAGTTGATTATCGTAAAATCTTCCAATTTTACTATCTTGCAATTTATAAAATTAACAAACTGCGGTCGTAAGTAAAATCCTTCACCCATTTGGCGTTTTTCAACCGGAACCTGCGTATCATTGTATTTTTTTAATTGTGGTCGGCAGTTTCCATCCAATTGGCTTGGCATACCTTTAGTCCAACCGTTACTGGTACCACCTTTCCATGGCCACCAATTCTCTTTGCTTCCCTGACCGTTCAATATTCCTTTGCCGGTTACAGCGAAATTAGTCTGGCCGTCAGCATAAATCAGCGGGCTGTAATTGTAGCAATCGTCACCTTCCCAGCGAGTGCGTACTAACGGCAGATAATCTTTTGGGTCAGTACTGAAACGCAAAATTGCATTCGCTTCGATATGCAGGTTCACATTGCTTTTCATATGGATAGCTCCGGTCAGGTAATCGCCGTTTGCAACCAGCACCTGTCCGCCGCCATTGGCACAACACTTATCTATAGCTGCCTGAATGGCATTAGTGTTTTTGGTTTTTCCATCGCCTTTTGCACCGAAATCAACCACATTATATACTTTGTTAGGAAATTTCGGTTCCTGAATGGTAGCAAGAATTTTCTCTGCTTTTTGCCACGGAGAAACTGTTTGAATCTGACTATAACCATTCATAGTGGAAACGGCAAAAAACAATACCATAAAAGGGAAGTAGGACTTCATAAGATTATATTTTTAATTGTACGATATTAATATGGATATTTTTACGGTACAAATATAATCGAATGGAAGTCTTAACTAGGTGGATTTATCTGCTTAAAATGTGGAGAATAATGAGGTAAGAAGTAATTTTCAGGTATAGATATAAGTTATTCTGGTTTAGCGAAATGTCTAATTCTGAAATAGGTTTACAAAAGAGTAATCACAATTCAGGATTATGAGATACCAACGTAACGAATCGACGTCTCTTTTACGGAATCACCTAATTAACCAACGGAACGAAGTGACGTCACGTTTTCGGGATTAACCAATTATCTAATCAACTAATCCCCAATTACCACCTTCCCCACCAACTTTTCCGATGCCGTTTCTACCACACAAGTATAAATTCCACTCTTCAGACCAGTCACACGAATTGAATGATTTTCAGTAACACCCGACAATACTACCGATCCGGTCATCGAGTAAATACAGTAACGTAAATCCTCAGTGTTATCTTGTGCATTTAAGTGGATAATATCTTTTGCCGGATTTGGAACTATCGAAAGTTTCCGATTCACAATTGGTTCAATTCCTGTTTGAACAACTTTTGCAAAACTCCACACACTGTCTTTCATATTTCCCCAGATATATTCTACCAATTGCGGATAATCAATAAACGGATTGCGGTTATTCTGGAGTTTATAAACCGCTTCATTCCTTCTGATTTCTTTATCACTAACCGGGTCTTGTCTGCTCCATTTCAACAACAGCGGAATAGCCCACGGCTGAAACGAAGGATATACTCCGCCTATTATTTCGTATTCTCCGGTGTTGTCGGTCAGCCAGGTGGTATAATTTTGGTAACAGGTAGCCATGTAAAAATACGTCCGTGCAAAATCGCCCTTATATTCATCCGCCGGTTCAAAACCACTACCAATATATCCCACCGTAATTGATGTCCCGCTTTTACTAACGCCATTATTCCCGGCAGGAGTGGTTGCACCTACTTCACTCAACGGGTTATTTCCTTTTGAGCGGTTAATAGAATTATTGGCAGGGTAAAGATTCATTAAATCTCCATAGGCATATTCATTATCCACTGTCGGTCCGCCCCACCATGAGTTTGGCACACAATGTTCTTTATCAATGGAACTATGTGCCGAAAAGAACACAATGTTACTCGAATACATGTCCCATATCTCCGTTGGCGCTGAGGGCAGAAAATCGGTCTGTGGAAAATATGTCCACATATCATCATATTTCAGGCTGACATGGGTTTTTATATCCTGGAAAGCAGCCGTTTTCAAATCGGCCGTTGTTTTTCCTTCCAGGTTCGAATAATAACCCACCGGAATAGCGCACCATGCTGACTGTAAGGTTACAGTTAGCAAAAAAGCGTTGAAAAAAAAGGATTTAAAATGCATAAATGAAAATGTATTTAATTGGATTTGTTTAAAAAATATAATAACCTTTTGTTGCTTTTTACAGGTCAACAATGCCACTAAAACTAAAAAACCAATCGCATAGGCACAAAAAAATATAGATGGAATAAATCCACCTATATCCTTTGTTTTGAATATCACTAATGCGGAATGTTCTTTTATCGGGGGGCAAATATAAGAATTAATTGCAATTTATCCTCTTTTGTTTAATCCCTAACAAATAAACCAATCAACTGACAAACCAATGAACTAATCAACCAATGAACTTTTGAACCAATGAACTAATCAACTAATTAACCAATTAACTAACCCTCAATGTTTTTCAATATACTCCTCCAGCTCCTCGTGCCACACATCCGTAGGTCGTACCGTCATATTTGTTTCAAGTCCCATTAGCAAGTCAGGCAAGTAGCGCGGGTTTTTGCCACCAATGCCCACCGACTGGATGCACGAAACGCAATACACCACCACGTCCTCCAGCGGCATTTCAGCGGTGCGCTTTTTCATCAGTTCGTTTACCTTCTCCACCGGCAGCTGCGGATAAAAACTATCCCCGCAGCACGTACTTTTCGTGCGGGTTTTCTCCGGTTCCATAAGGCGGATATTCATTTTCTGCAACAACGTCCGGATAGCATCATGTATTTCAGGTTTCTCACGCGTTGGGCATGCATCAAGTATGGTCATGCTTTCTCCCGCATAATCAGGGAAAGGAAACAATTCGCTTTCCGCCAGCAGTTCCCACAGCGACACGGTGGTTGTATTCGCATACAAACTCCCGAAACGCTTATCGCATCCCGGACACACATTCACTATTTCGGTCGCCACCTCGAAACCCGGGTCATGTCGGCAGCAGGTAGTCAGCAAGCCCATTTCGCCAAACTCTTTATTCAGCATAACATGCAGTTTCTTCGCCAGTTCCGGTTTATAGATCATCAGTGCGCAACCCGACGCAAAAACACGGTGTTTCATTTGCTGTCTTTAAAATTCTAACTTCAATCCTTTTTTAATTCCTTCAAAGCAAGTTCTAATTCTGCTAAAGTAATTTCAAATTGATCTCGTAAATCATCAATTATAATGGAATCTAATTCATCTGAAATTAGATTCATCGCCGATAATATGGCGTTTTCGATTATTACTTTATTCATATAATCTATTTTTAAAAATTATCCTACAGCCATTTTTGCAGAATCTTTCCATAAATATGGTGGTAACGGTTCGGCAAGCTCCCATGTAATGCTCATTGGTTTTGAACCATAATGATCATTTAATTTAGCTTCACCTATAAATACATAAGACATTGTATTTTTGAATTCATTTTCATTGCATTCTCTCACAAATAGTAATATTATTTTACCTTGTTTTTTATGTTGTATATAGGAAAGGCCTTTTCCTTTATCAGGACGTGATGCATTTTGAGACTGCCAATGAAATAATGTTTCACTTATTGCATAATCTTGGTAAAGTGTTGTAGGAGAAAAATCTTTTTCTGATTTAATCAAATCTATAAAAAGAATTTCTGTATTAATATCTTTGTTCTCGGCTACACCAACGCCAATCTTAGTCGAAGACACACGCTCAAAAGTTGACATTTGAAACGCAACTAGTATTTGATCTCTTGTATATCTACTATGTAGTTTTAATGGTTGTAAATATGGCAATTCAATTTCTTTCTCAAGATAATCAATTCTATCTATTAAAATTTCAAGCACTTCGATAATTTCATCAACTAGTTTTGGATTCTTACCAATTGCAATTAAACTATCTTCGAGTGAATCGAATTGTCCCGTATTTTGCCAAACATCATAATAGAGCATCAGACACATGGTTTTCTCAATTTCATTTAAGCTGTCTATATTTACTTTAAAATTCATTTTAGCCAATGACACAATAAACTCAAAATAAGTGGTTGAGCTACACGATAGCCATTTTTTACTAATAGCTCTATATATTTCATTTTCATTGGTAGTTGGATAATCCTCAATTTGTTCAGCTTTTACACAAAGCCTTTTCCAATTACCTTTCTTGTATATCAGTTCTAATGGGATATGATTAAAGTTTGAAAAGTTTTTTAAAGTCAATGGAAGTGTTGTTTGATACTTGAATTCACGAATCTTTTTCAATAATTGATTGATATTGAATGCAGTCGCTTTTTGAATATTTTCAAGTATAAAGCGCTTTGCTTTCTTTTCCAAAATTATTGAACAGCCTAGCGGTAAGTGTGGAAAATCATCTTCAATTTCTTTACTTATCGAAGTATTTGTTTTCCCAACCAATGCACGAAATTTACCTTCAAAATCATACTCAGGTCTTGAATTTCCAACAAAGTCTAATACAGTAAGACATTCTTTGTCGTCAGCTAATCGAAGTCCACGTCCAAGCTGTTGCAAAAAAACTGTCAAACTCTCAGTTGGTCTGAGGAATAAAACTGTATCAATTTCTGGAATATCGACACCTTCATTAAAAATATCAACTACAAAAAGGTAATTAATTTCTTTGTTTTGAAACTTCAATCTTATATCTTCTCTCAAATCTCCTCTTTTACTTACAAGATAGTCAGAATTTAATCCTGCAAGTATAAACTTCTCTGCCATATATTGCGCATGTTCCTGTGTTACACAAAAACACAATGCTCTAACAGTATTTATATCATTCAAATATTTATTTAAATTCGACAATATATCGCCAACCCGTTTATCACTCTGTGTATAAATTTTGCTCAATTCACTTGGCAAATAGCGTCCATTTTGCCATGTTACATTTGATAAATCAATGCTATCAGTTATTCCAAAGTATTGAAATGGGCAAAGCAATTTTCTATTCAATGCCTCAGGTAATCTGATTTCAGCAGCAATAGTATCTGAGAAATCTTTCAAGATATCTTCGCCATCCATTCTTTCTGGTGTTGCTGTTAGTCCTAAAAGAATTTTTGGTTTAAATTTTTGAAGTATTGGACGATAACTTTTAGCTGCTATGTGATGAACCTCATCAACAACTATAAAATCATAATAAGTTTCAGATAAACTAAGTTCAGATATATGATTATTCAATGTCTGAACTGAAGCAAATACGCAATTATATTTCTCAGGTTCTAAACCATCAACCCACAATTCGCCAAAATTATTATCTCGTAATATACCTTGAAAAGTAGCTTGGGCTTGTTGGAGTATTTCTTTTCGATGAGCAACAAACAATAGTTTTGCAGTTGGATTTTCTTTTCGGAAGTTTTTAAAATCAAATCCAGAAATTACTGTCTTTCCTGTTCCTGTAGCAGCAACAATTAAATTTCTATATCTACCGTGTACCTTTCTTTCAACATCTAATTTCTCAAGTATTTCTTCTTGAAAAGGAAACGGTTTAATATCAAAAAACATTGATGGTGAATTTCGATCATAACTTCGTTCCTTTTTTAATGCAACTCTTAGTTTCTCTGAATGTTTTCCTTTTTCAAAGGATTCAAATTCTTTATCTTGCCAGTATGTTTCAAAAGTCTTTTTGAATTTATCAATAATATGTCCAACTTCTTTAGTCGTTATTTTCAGATTCCACTCTAAACCATTTGTCAATGCCGAGCGAGACATATTTGAGGAACCAATATATCCTGTATGAAAACCAGTATTTCGAATAAATAAATATGCTTTTGCATGTAACCGCTCACTTTCGGTATTGTATGAAACCTTTATTTCTGTATTTTTCAAACCTGATAAAAATTCAACTGCTTTTAAATCAGTCGCACCCATGTAGGATGTTGTTATCACCTGCAAATGACCACCTTTTTCTGTGAATTCAATTAATTCTTTTTGAAAGATTACTATTCCAGACCATTTAATAAAAGAAACTAAGAAACAAATTTTATCAGATGAAAGTATCTCTTTTCTAATTTCGCTATCAATTGAAATTCCCGCATTATTACCAGTGAAAAGTTCACTTTGAGTTAATCGGGTATAAGGCGTTATTTCTTTTAAATGTTTTTCAAAATCTGTTATTCCAGAATCTAATCTATTTAAAATGGCCGTCAAAATCTTTGCTTGGGTATCTATCAAATCTTCTTGAAAATCTTCTTCATTTAATTCGTCCCTAAGTAATTTTATGATTTTATTGGATATTTCAATTTGCTTTTCAATGCTATCTTCTCCAGAAATAAGGTTTAAAGCCATTTGAATAATTTGAATCAAATATTGAGATAACACTCTTGAAGCTTCACTTTTATCTATCGGAGTTTCTTTTATAAAATAGATATTTCTATCTAAATTACTCAATTTAGAAAATATTAGTTTACTAATCAACTGTTCGTAAAGTCCTGTTTGCGTCATATTAATAAATTTAGAAGTCTATTCAAATGTTTTAGAACAACAAAACTACAAATTCTTTTTCACATTTACAAAACCTTGAATATCTTTTATTTCCATTATGCAAATATCAGATTTTGTTGACTATAAATCAAAGACTATAAGTCACGTTAAGTTATTTGTTTTCGAAGTTGTGAATTTGACACTAAACTCTCATTTTTTTCAATCTATAAGTTTCTCCTTTTTTTTTGGACATAAAGTAACATTAATTGTATTTTGGCACAATTATTGTTATTTCTTAGAAAATAAATTAAAGACAATTTTTCATTAAAATGGGAGAAGCTAAAGCAAAAAAAATGTATGCTCTGAAAAACAGGACTGCCAAAGAAGAAAATGGTGGTAAGGAGTTTTTTGGCAGTCTCTCAGATCTTAAGGAGCTTTTAAAAGAATTACACCGTGTCAGTAAAAATAGTTTTAGTTTTGAATCTGAGGTTGTTGAGTATATAGACTTATCAGATATCATTCTGAAGAAAAGACACAAAGCACTTCTTTACCAAATGAAGCTACTGACAAAAAAACAAAACACTGTTTTAAGTCAGTTCGAACAAAACCTGCATTCTTTCTTTTCAATTTTATACGGCATGTGTTCAAGCCGGCTATCTTTTATTTTCAATGCCTTTACCGGCGCATCCCTCGCACGAATCCTTTCCTGAACTTGTTGATTACAAACATCGATTAGAACATTAGCATAAATATGCCCTGTTTTATCAATCGTTGTGTTGATGTACCTCTATGGATACTCTAGTGATACTCCACTGATGCTCCACATCAACTCCATATCAACTCCGATGCAGTTTTAGTCATCTGCCGTTCGAAAGAAAAATCAAAATGATAAAATCAACAATTTATTAATAGCTAAAATTTTATAATATGGCTAGTTATGAAGAAAGCATCTTTGGTGCTATATCCGGACGCCACGGCACAGCCGTCGCCTCCAAAACCGCTGATGGTAAAAAAATCATCCGCATGTATAAAGTTCCTTCGAACCCAAACACTCCGGCTCAGGTTGCACAGCGCGATAAATTTGGTTTCGTAAACGCAGAACTGAGTCCGCTCAGAGACATCTTTAAAGTATCATTCCGTAACAAAAAAGGAATGAATCTGGCAGTTTCTTATGCATTGAAAAATGCTGTTACAGGATCTGAACAGAATTTATCGATAGATTATTCTAAACTTTCATTCGCCTGGGGTAGTATTCAATTTCCCGATCAAATCAGTGCCTCCGCTCAAACCGGAAATGCAGTCAAAATTGATTGGGATTCAACCCTTCGAAAAGTAGATGATATTCCTGACGAACTCAATCTGGTATTTATGAATTCAGTTTCAAAATTCACCATTTTGCGCGAAGGTGTTGCATTGCGTGATGCAGGTACTGTTACTTTTGATCTCCCTGAAATATGGACAGACAAAGAAGTACATTGCTGGGCGTACTTTTCAACACCCGAAAACTCGCTGACTTCAGTAAGTAAATACCTCGGATTATTGCAATTATAATCCGGTATTCTTTAATAAATTCGTCCGTGGAGTGCAACCCATGGACGTTTTTTCTTCCTCCCCCTCGTTTGCAACGAGGGGTCAATGGTCAATCGGTTTTACCGATAATAACCGCTTCTTATATATTTCTTCAATGCGAATAACACGTAAGTCCTTACATTTTTATAACTTTGCAGTCCAAAACATTAGTTTAAAGGAGTGTGTTATTTAGGTTCAATTTCTGCAATTGGAAATTGATAATTGATTAATTGATAATTAGAATAATGAATTTCAACTACGATGTAATCGTCATTGGAGCAGGTCATGCCGGAAACGAGGCCGCCTGTGCCGCCGCCAATATGGGTTCAAAAACCCTCCTCATCACCATGGATATGAATAAAATCGGCCAGATGAGTTGTAATCCTGCCATGGGAGGAATTGCCAAGGGACAAATTGTGCGTGAGATAGATGCGCTTGGTGGGCAAATGGGTATTATTACTGATCGTACTGCCATACAATTCCGCATGCTAAACCGCTCCAAAGGGCCCGCCATGTGGAGTCCCCGCTCCCAAAGCGACCGGCATAAATTCATACAGGAATGG
>Ga0209123_1003063_pt1 | contig 13092 bp, 10 predicted proteins | sample BarGraIncu00431A_FD_184500 | JGI IMG/M metagenome (GOLD analysis project Ga0209123, IMG submission 184500) | Arctic peat soil microbial communities from Barrow, Alaska, USA - Barrow Graham LP Incubations 004-31A (SPAdes) (version 2) | ecosystem: Environmental > Terrestrial > Soil > Wetlands >...
AATTAAAACAAGTGCAAGGAAATTTGAATTGACGATTCAAAATCCTTGCACTTGTTTGTTTTTAGAATCAATTAATTGGGTATTTTTTGCAGATTCAAAAATAAAACAACCACACACATGCTGGTTGCAGGTTGTACCCTTGTAATATTCTAAGCAGCTGTCACTTGAATCATTTTAGGGTACAACCAGAGATCTTATATGTTTTTACCCCGAGTACTCGGGGTAAAGTCTGCGGTTGCACCCTTTTTTAATATTAAATGATCACAATCAGCTTCTTACAGCAGTGCAACCTACAACCAACATCTTTCGGAGAATTTTATTTCCCTTTCACTTCCAATGACAGTTTTAACAAGTCAATGGGAATGAGCAATATTCAATTCTAACCAAATGAACCTAAAAAGTCGATACTGAGTTTTTCAGCAGACCCTATCTAAAGAGTCTATGGGTACTGGCTTAGTTGTAGATTCAGTAGTTAGATTGCATAAAATTGTAACGATCCCCAAAAGTATCATAATGAGGAATTTAGGCAGAATCAATCAATTCGTTGAATTTGAGATAAGTGAAAAGTTAAGTCGATTGTTTAATAATTAACAGAATAGAGGAATTATGCAGGATGAAGTGTAGGTACCCTCCTGACAAATAGAAATAGCAATAGCTCGTTTGGAAGAGTACGACAAAAATCCAGATCAGGCAATGGACTTTGACACAGCGATGGATGAAATCGAAGCAGGTTTATAATGTATAAAGTTATTATTTCAGTTTATATTAATCACACACTTTTCTTCATGGCCATTGCCGATCCTGGCAATCAATGTAACTTTCCCGGACTTTCCGGTCGGTCGAAGAATCACCATACAACGCCCGTGAAAGGCATTGCAGTTGTCAGACTGGAAGCTCTTGGGATCTCTTGGATTTGCGTTATCCACTGCCACTAATTCCGCTTCTCCTTCTACGCTTAATTTAACATTTGTTTCTGCATCAGGAACCCTTTCACCATTAGCATCCACCAATTCGATGGTCAGGTAAGCCAGATCATTCCGGTTGGAAGTAATAAAAGTTCGGTCAGACATTATTTTTACTTTTTCTACCGGGCCTGTAGTTTTCAACAATTTTATTGCCTTCTCTTTTCCTTTGGAAATAGCGACAGCTTTTAGTTCACCGGGTTCATAGGGAACACTGAACACATAAGTGAATTTCAAATCTGACTTTGCTTTTTGTGCATCAATTATTCTGCCATTCAATTCGAGACGTATTTCATCACATTTTGTATAGATATATACTTGCATGTTTTTGCCTTCATTACCCGGCCAGTTCCAGCTTCTGAAAGTTCTTCTCCATCCCCAGTCCCTGATTATCCATTTTTTACCGTCAGGAGCAATTTCTTCCACTTCCATTTCAAGAGGACTGCGATCCCAAACTACATCACGGTAATAGGCTTGTGGCTTTTTATATCCTATCATATCAATATCGCCGCAATTGGAAATAATCCACGGCCAGCACATAGTGACCGAATCCGTCATTACCTGCCCGATCCCTGCCTCGCCAAGGTAATCCATCCCTGTCCATACAAAATCACCTATTACATAAGGATTTTTGTTCACCATTTGCCAGTTTTCAAAAATGGTCATTGCATATGATTCAGTCCCAGCAATGACTCTTTCAGGATACTGCAGGTGGTCTTTTTCATATTTCCCATAGACATAATTATAGCCACACACATCAAGCAAAGCATATGCAGGTGCAGACTCTTCCCATTTGCGTCCCTTAGTTTCCCAAAACTCACAAATACCTTCAGTTACAGGCCTTGTATTATCTACATCTTTAATAATCCGGATTAAATCTTTGGTAATTCTTATACCCGATGAATCAGCACGTTCTTTAATCTCGTTTCCAATGCTCCATAAAATAACCGATGGATGATTCCTATCCCGCATCAACATCGAACGTAGGTCTTTCTCATGCCAGTCCCGGAAAAAGCGATGGTAATCATCAGGCCTTTTAGGGTTTTCCCACATGTCGAAAGCTTCATCCATTACAAGCAAACCCTGACGGTCGCAAGCATCCAAAAAACCTTGCGACGGCGGGTTGTGGCTCGTCCTGATGGCATTAAAACCGTTTGCTTTTAAAATCCCAATCTTGCGTTGATCTGCACGGTCGAAAGCAACAGCACCCAAAGGACCATTATCGTGATGGATACAGGCTCCCTTTAACAGTACATGTTTATCGTTGAGAAGAAAGCCTGTTTCGGGGCTGAAAGAAATACTTCGAATACCAAAGCTCGTTTCTTCGGTATCTATGATTTTGCCGTTTGCAATTAGCTCCGTTTTGAGAACATACAATGATGGAACATCAACTGACCAAAGTTCAGGTTTTAATACCTCAAAATGTTGTTCTATTTTTTTTGTTTCACTCTTACCAAGTGTTTCCTTGCCTTTTGAACTTAAAACTACTTTGCCTTCCGGAGATAAAATGGTGCTGTTAACAATGAATTCAACAGGGAAACTGCCATTGTTTTCAACAGAAATGGAAGCAGCAACTTTTGCTTTTGTTTCTGAAACTTCCGGAGTTGTTACAAAAACACCCCAAACAGGAATATTTAACAATTCGGTTGTCCGAAGCCAAACATGCCGGTAAATGCCCGATCCAGAATACCAGCGGCTGTTTTCACCAATGTTTTTAACATGGACAGCCAGGACGTTTTCCTTTCCGTCAGGATTCAGAAAATCGTTCAATTGATAATAAAAAGGCGTATATCCGTTAGTATGATAGCCCAGATGGTGACCGTTCAACCATACATCAGATTCCATGTACACCCCATCAAAATAGACGGAAATTTTCTTGTTCTGATCTGCCTTATCCAATTTAAATGATTTACGGTACCAGCCAGTCCCCCCGATAACAAATCCTGTATAAAAAGTTCCAGTACTATTTTTATCAAAAGGACCTACGATCTCCCCTGTTTTCTGATTGGGCAAATCCTCAATACTCCAATCATGCGGTAAATCTACTTTTCGCCATAAATTATCGTCAAATCCAGGGACTTCTACTCCAGCCGTTTCTCCTTTGTGAAATTTCCAACCCTGATCGAAAAGCCTTGAGCGGTCCGTATTTAAAGGTGGGGCAAAAGACGAATGGTTGTTATTGCCTTGATTCTGGCCATAACTTATCATGTTAACAGTCAAAGCAAAAAGAACAATTACCGCATTCCATAGAAGTTTTGATATCCCTTTTTTCATGTGTTTATAATTTATTTATTAATGATCAGATTGAACTTGTCAGTCCAAGGATCATCTATTACATGAGATCTACCTGATTTATTTCAGAAATGGGTTCATTACCTTTTGCCAGATCTTATAGCCATTGGCATTCAAATGAAGTGAATCATTGAGGTAGTTTACCTTAATAGGTTTTCCATCCGGACCCAGCAAAGGATCCCAAATGTTAATAAAATCCATGTTTTTACTTTCAGAAGCAAACTGCTTTAAGTCTTTATTCATTTCGAGCATGGTTTCTCTGATTTTCCATCTCAATGGACACGGCTTCATGGATATCAAAGTAATCCGGATTTCGGGTATTTGTTTTCTTGTCCAACTAACCAACCGGACTAATTCGGAAAGGATTGAATCAGGTTTTTCTCCGGAGGCTATATCGTTTTCCCCCTCATAAATAACCAGTTGCCTGGGATGATATGGTAGGATAAGACGCTCTTTAAAATACAACACATCACTCATTTGCGAACCTCCAAATCCTCTGTTAATGATATTTTTACCGGGGAAATCGTTCACTATATCCTTCCAAATGGTGAATGAGGAACTTCCAAGTAATAATATTCCATCAGCTTTTGGTAAGGAGACTGAATCTTGCTTTTCAAACTGTGAGATTGATTTGCCCCATTGGATTTCAGGGTTGGAGGCTGTTTGAGCCGAAATAGAAAAACTAATTGCAAGAGCAATAAGAAATACAACAGATTTCAATTGAATATTTTTCAATGTATGCATAAAGAGATTATTTTTGAAATGGCAATTCTGGTTTATCTAAATAAAAATAGACACATGAGGAGACGTTGTCTGATCTTTCGAAAAACAGGTAACTCATTTCCTTTGAAAAATCAACGGGTTCCAATCCCTTACCTGCGTGGTATATCGGACCTTTCATATGACTGAGATTATCAATTTCCTTCACTTGTGCAAACCCGATTTGCTGTATGGTCACTTTTGCGTTTTCATAAAAATATACCGGATCCGGGATATGAAAGCGATAAAAAGCATATTCAAAATCCTTCTCGTTGGCAATGGTGCAACCCTGGAACTGATTGATGTATACTCCTTGTCCCCAGCCTGTTCCAATATAATCTTCAGTTCCCGTTCCGCACAAGGTGGGAAATTCATCATCGCCATCGAGATAAATTTTCACTTCTCCTTCGCCCCACCAAGCCCTGCTGTAGGCCGTGTCATTTACTACAACACTAAGATTTGCTCCGATATATCGACCCGTACCATACACTTTAGGCAATATTTGGTAATCGTCTTTTAATACGGTTGCTTTTTGTTGATTAAAGTAAGCATGAAAGTACAAAGTATTGTCATCGTTCCGGTCCCCTAGTGTATAATCGACATCGTAGAAGAACATCGCGACATCTTTTTCAGTGGTATTGGTTACAATAATTTTCATACTTTTACGGAAGGGCATAGGGATATAGCAATTAAAACTCCGTCCTTCAGGACTGGAAAATAACGCATTCTCAAAAGTCCTCATTTGTCCCAGTCCCTGATTGAAAAAATCACCCAGCGGAGCTGAAACTGCCGGATTGGAGGCATCGTCCCAAAACATTTCAATTTTTATTCCACGTAAGAATTCCGGTGTTCGTTCATCAATAGTGAGCCAAATTCGGCGAATGACCCCACTGGTTCCGGATGCTTCGGCCAATATTTTACTTTGACCTGCTTTAAGCCTGAATGCAGCAGAACCTTTTCTGCCGGCATTGGTCATACCACCCCGTCCTTTTTCGCCTTTCCAGTTTTCGGCGCTTGCCCATCTGGTTTTTGCACCTTGAGGCTTCTCAAAAAGAGATTGGCCCTGAGATAAAAATGTAATAAAAACGAATAAAATAAATAAGAAGAGTCGGTTCATTAGAGTTTATTTTTTTATTAATGAGGTTGAATTATAAGTTAATAATGAATTAATTACCTATTTTTAAAACTGATACATCCAATCGTAAATAATCCGGTTAAATGAATCGTATGCCGGATCTTCCTTACCCATTCCTGAACCACTATTGCATCGTGATACACTGCATCGAACTTCAACCTTGTTGTTTTTAACAACCGCCCTTCTTAAACATCGAACCTGCGTTCATTCCAAACTTTCGCGGTGTAACCGGCCAAAGCCTTTTCTGCATTCCACGTATGCAGTACATTTACTTTACGTATCAATTGAGCTGGAAGGCCTTTTTCAACCCAATTTTCAGTATCACCCACTAATGTCGAATCGATCAGGAAATTCCATTGCCCGCTCAAGGAAATAACTACCCGTTTCACCGGCTGATTGCAGGAAATAATAAATCACGTAAAGACAATCATAATCAGGCTTGTAAGTGTTTTATTAATATATAACTATTGACTCATAGTAATCATTTTTTATTTAATATTTACTTTCATTTTGAACAACACTTTCCTTTTTACTTCAAAGATGTCAAAAAAAATCCGGTTATATCTATTTCAAAAGCAAAATTAAAGGATCTATTATCCTGACTTCTTAGTATTGTCATAAAAGATCAATCGGAGCTAACATAAATTTCAATGACTAATACTATTATTCCAATTCAAGTAACTTCAATAATTTAATTTGTCACGCAAATATATTTATTCTCATTCTATTTTATTTCTGATTCCTTAAAAAAACTCGTCCATGAACTCCAAGGTATTCCATTCGCTAAACATATCGCGCAGTGCCTGCTCTATTAGACATTAAGCATGTTTCTGTAAGGTTTCTGTAAGGTTTCTGTAAGGTTACTGTAACTACAATTACAGAAACTTTACAGAAACCTTACAGCTATCTTACAGAAACTTGCTTAATCCTAATGGGTGCAAGCATCATTTTCAATGAAAGAGTCGTTGGCAAATCATGCCATCTTCGATTTGTGTATATTCTGATAAACACCGTGAATGGCCTGTTGTGTGAGGAATGTCAACATAAAAATAGGGGTTTATAGGAAGCAATGTTGAAGGGTATAGGGAGAATATAAGTGATTTCATTTTTAGCTGTTGGAAACGAATAAACAGGGACGACCCCGGAAGGGTAATGGCTATTTGGACTCACCCATTTTTCCTATGTTAGTACAGTTTAAAAATAAACATATATTAATTAATTGCGATTATGAATAAATTATAATACATTTAGCGATTATTTCAAAACTAAATAATTTCAAAGTATAAAATTAGAAATAGAAACCTTATGCAGAGTCAATTTGACCAACTTTTAAGTCGGAGAATTGATGAATCAACATTAGAGGTTAGACGGTTGGTTGTCAGTTTTTTACAAAACAGATAGTTACAATAACTTTCATATAAAATGGGATAAGAAATAAATTGAATGATATGAAAAAATTTACTTTGATTTTATCGCTTCTATTGGCAACTGTATACTTACAAGCTCAGGACTACCAGATTAGTTTTGCTGGAACAGGCGCCAGTACCAATGTTGGAACTGTAATATTTGAGAACCTTACCCAAGGCAAAAGCATTAGTCTTTCGGGTTCTGAGGTACTTCATCTGGTGACGACAGGTGTTGGAATAACCAAGATGTTTGATAATGAAAATGCCTTACGCATTTATCCTAACCCCGCAACTAACATCAGTAAAATTGATTTTGTAGCCACCGCTTCGGGCAGAGTAAACATTGAATTGTTCGATATTGCTGGAAGAAGAATAGGCGCAGCACAAAACACATTGACCATTGGTAATCATTCCTACCAGGTTAGTGGACTTCGAAGTGGAATTTATACCGTAAGAATAACTTCACCAGCTTACACCTATACCGGCAAATTGATCAGCAACGGCGCACCCAATTCTGATGTAAAAATCAGCTATTTGGGGTATGGTGCAATTCCGGTTACTGCAAAGATGTTAAAAAGCACCAGTACTGAAACAACCATGCAATACACGGCTGGCGACAGATTAAAGATTACGGGAACATCAGGTAATTACAGCACTGTTGTTATTGATATCCCAACTCAAAGCAAAACATTAACTTTTACTTTTATTGCATGCACTGATGGGGATGGTAACAACTATCCGGTTGTACAGATTGGTACGCAATTTTGGATGGCAGAAAATCTAAAAACCACCAAAGACAACGATGGCACGAGCATCCCCAATGTAATTTATGGTCCAGAATGGGTTAATCTTACCACTCCAGGCTTTTGTTGGCCCATCAACGACATTGCCAATAAAGATATCTATGGCGCTTTATACAACTGGTACACAGTTAATACAGGCAAACTTGCTCCCCTAAGTTGGCATGTACCTACTGATGCCGAATGGACTACACTGACGAATTATTTGGGAGGCTCGAGTGTAGCTGGCGGTAAACTTAAAGAAACTGGAAGTTATCATTGGATGGTTACTAATAATAATGAAGGAACCAATGAAAGTGGTTTTACAGCGCTTCCGGGGGGCAGTCGTGAGGATAATGCCTCTTTCATCGGCGTTGGGTTCTTCGGCGATTGGTGGAGCGCTTCGGAGGTAAATGAAACCATTGCCTTGCTTCGTGAAATTGGTGGTAGTAATAATAATAGTAATAGTAATAGTTTCTACAGAAATAAGAAGTTAGGACTATCTGTTCGTTGCTTGTGGGATGTAAATATTCCTACATTAAATACAACATCCGCAAACAGCATAACTTCTATCTCCGCAATTTGCGGAGGAAATATTACCTACGATGGTGGGGCGAACGTTACAGAACGGGGTATATGTTACAACACCAATCAAAACCCAACAATCAACGACAACAAAATAGTGATGGATTCCCAAACACCTGCTTTTAGCGCTACAATGTCCGGTTTGACAGTAGTCACTACTTATTATGTAAGGGCTTATGCCACAAATAGCGCAGGAACAGGATATGGTAATGTTATAGTGTTTACGACAAGTGGAACAGTTACCGACACAGACGGCAATGTATATCATACAGTTACCATTGGTACACAAGTTTGGATGGTTGAAGATTTGAAAACCACAAAATTCAATGATGGTACCAACATCCCCAATGTAACTGATAATACTGCCTGGTTAAATACTGCCACTCCCGCCTATTGCTTTTACAACAATGACATTGCTAACAAAGAAATCTACGGCGCTTTGTACAATATGCATACAGTAAATACGGGAAAACTTTGTCCGACAGGTTGGCATGTACCTACCGATGCCGAATGGACAATATTGACCAATTTTTTAGGAGGTGAGACCGGAGCAGGGGGAAAACTTAAAGAAGAAGGGATAACCCATTGGACAAGTCCTAATACCGGCGCAACCAATGAAACAGGCTTTATAGCTCTTCCCGGCGGCACACGTTCAAACACAGGCTCATTTTCCGACATTGGAAAATATAGCGCATGGTGGAGTTCGTCGCTCTACTCTACAATTGGTGGCTGGTATCGAAACGTAAATTTTGATAATAGTAATGTGGTCAAAGCTAACAAGCAACGTAAAACCTATGGGCTTTCTGTTCGTTGCTTAAAGGACGGTGTTGCCGCAAATGCAATAATTCCTACCGTAAATACTATAGCAGCAGGTAATATAACTTCTATTTCTGCAACTAGCGGAGGCAATATTACCTCTGATGGAGGAGCAGTTATTATAAGCAGAGGTGTTTGTTGGAATACTACGTTTGATCCTACCATTTTGGATAACAAGACAACCAATGGAAATGGACCGGGTTCGTTTACAAGTAACCTGACAAATTTAACCGGTAATAAATTCTACTACATTCGGGCTTATGCTACTAACAGCGTTGGTACAGCATATGGAAATCTGGTAATAATTACAACAATTGGCGGGATTCCAGTGGTTAGTACTTCTGCCGTTACAAGCATAACTCCCAATTCTGTAATTTGCGGGGGTAATATAATTAACGATGGTGGAGCAGCTATTACCGAACTAGGTGTCTGTTACAGTATTAGTCCAAATCCAACAATTAATAACAACAAAATGGCTATGGGGGGATCTGGGAAGGGTATCTTTAGCGACACAATAACTGGTTTGGTTCCAAACACAACCTATTATTTGCGAGCCTATGCCACAAATAGTATTGGCACGGGATATGGAAACGCGGTTTCATTTAAAAAAATAACAGAAGGAAATGAAACTGTAACCGACATTGACGGCAATGTTTATCATACTGTAACCATTGGTACACAAGTTTGGATGGTCGAAAATTTGAGAACAACGAAATATCGAAACGGTGATCAAATACCTAATGTTACTGATGATGCAGCCTGGGCTGGTTTATTAACAAACAGTGCATTCTGCTATTACAATAACGATGTAAACAATGGAAATACGTATGGTTGTTTATACAATTGGTATTCTGTAAATGATATTCGCAAAATAGCTCCAACAGGATGGCATGTTGCTTCGGATGCAGAATGGACTACCCTAGGCAATTATTTGGGAGGCAGTACCGTAGCAGGCGGGAAATTAAAAGAAAGTGGCACATCGCATTGGGTTGGCCCAAACACAGGTGCAACCAATGAATCCAGCTTTACAGGTCTTCCGGGTGGTTATCGCAGGAATGATGGACCATTTGGCTATGAAATTCATAACGGCACAATTGGTCTAGGTGGTTTCTGGTGGAGTTCTTCTGCAGTTGATCCTACCGATAGCTGGGGTGAATTTTTAAACTATAATGTGAGTAATTCAGATAGGGCTGGGCACATTAAAAGTGCTGGCTATTCAGTCCGTTGTGTTAAGGATTAATTTATTTTAGGACCTACCAACCGGCTGGCTGGTTTGACTTATAACTTTTCAGAAAGGCCCGAGGCATCAATAGATGGGTTCGGGTTTTTCTTTACCTTACAATTGATCGCAAACGGTAGGCCAGGGATTCCATCTTTCAAAAAAGGAAGGAATATTTTGCATCCAAAATAAACAGGCAGCTTTAAGCTAACTATTTATTCGTTATTTCTGTTTAAATTGGTTGAGATTTACACTACAGAATTTATCTCAGCCCAATTTTGCGGAGGTCGTCAATGATTCTTTGCCTCTGAGCCGGGCGTGAGTTTCTGTGTCCTATTGCATAATGTCCCAACAAGCGTTCATTGATTCCGGTAACACGCGCCAATGAAAGAGGAGGTGGAGGAAAAGAAGTTTATTTTGCTAATGGTACAGCCAATGGAACATTTAAGTTACAATTACCGTATTGAAAAATAATGGAAACACGAACGATAAAATTACCAGACAGCTTTATAAATACGCTGATTGACTTGCCTGAAAACGGGATGGGTTATCAGATTGTAAAAGTGATATTGAGAAACGGGAAAATTCTGCATCGGCACAAAGTGCTCAATTCAGAATTACTGATGTTGGAAGAAAATGAAGATATTTATGCCAAGGACATCGAAAATATAGAACTGGACACCAATTAATATTGAGAATCAGGGATTTTAATCTTTCTATTTGACTGCCGCTTGGCTTTAATTCCTGAAATTTCGTATATTTGAAGTAAAGTTTATTGTCATGAAGATAGATAAAAAAGTAGTACTCAAGGATCTGAATAATCTGTTAAGAGTCAGATTTGGGGATGACCTAAGGGATGTGGTGCTCTTTGGATCTCAGGCAAATGGGACGGCTCACAAGGATTCAGATTATGATTTTTTAATTGTACTGAAGGAAAAAGTAGATTGGAAAATCGAGCGTGAAATCTCTGACCTCTGTTATGAAATTGATCTAAAGTATGATATAATAACCGATATTCACATTTTAAGTGAAGGTGAGTTATCAACAATACGTGGTAGGCAACCCATTTTTGTAAATGCATTGGCAAATGGATTATACGCATGATTACAGATAAAGAAAGAGAAGCACTTATAGATTACCGCTTAAAGCAAGCTGTTGAATCTATTGATCTGGCTAAATTTCTTGTGTCGAGTGATAAATTAGTGGTTGCAGTAAATCGTATTTATTATGGTATGTATTATGCTTTGACTGCTCTTGCTTTGAAACATGCATTCGAAACATCAAAGCATACTCAATTGATTGGATGGTTTAACAAGGAATTTATTTTCAGCAAAAAAGTTGATTCTAAATATGGGAAAATTCTAAAGGACGGCTATAATAATAGAACAAAAGGTGATTATGAAGCTTTTATCCTATTTTCAACTAATGAGGTTGAATTAATGCTAACCGAAATGGTTGATTTTATTGATGAAATAAAATCACTTTTAAAGAAATAACTCATAGAACATATGGGGCAACTGCCTGTACAGCCTTCAGATCAATGCTGGACTGCCAGCGTATTTAACTTGAATTCTAATTCATAAACACCTTGCAATACTAAGGGTATTTTGGCTCCATCAGCCTGCATGGCTTCAAGAAGCAAAGCTGAATTAACTAAACGAATTGAACCTGACCAATTTCGGCGGCAAAGTTATGCAACGATTTTTCTATTTTCGCGACCGTCTTTTGGCTTGGTTTGCGCTTTCCTGTTACGTAGTGGCTTAATTGACCTTGTGCGACACCTGTTAATCGTCCTAACCCTGCCAATGACAATACTTTGGAATAATGTTCAAGAAAAGAGGCAACGTCGAATTTGTATTCAAACTCCAGTTCAGGAATGGGATAGTCCTCGTCCTTAAATAATTCTTTCATCTCTTCATAAGCCAGAAGTAAATCACATTTAGCTTCCTCTACGGTATTCCCAAATCCGGTTATTCCAAATGCAAGGCTGCCATTGTCCATATAAACAAAATATTTGTTCTCGGTGGTTATCTCAATAATTACGATTGCTTTCATACTATTGATAATTTGTTTGATATGCGCTTCGTATATTAAATTACAGCAGATTACTAATCTCAGCCCCAATTTTGCGGATGCCGTCTATGATTTTTTGCCTCTGAGCCGGGCGTGGGTTTCTGTGTCCTGTTGCATAATGACTGAGCAGACGCTCATTGATTCCTGTAACCCGTGGCCAATGCCGACCGTGTAAGAATGCCACTGAAATAAATTACCCCACTTTCAAATCCACTCCCATCAGTAAAAGTACAATTAGTACCAGTCCTACTATAATGCGGTACCAGCCGAATACTTTGAAGCCATGTTTTTGTAGAAATGTGATGAAGGTTTTAATAGCGATCATAGCAACAACAAATGCGATCGCATTGCCAATCAGCAAGGTAATTATATTGTCAGTTAACAGCGAAACTCCGGTAGGTCCAGTAACTAATTTAAGCAATTTATAACCCGAAGCAGCTGCCATGGTGGGTACTGCAAGGAAAAAGGAAAACTCCGCGGCATTGGTTCTGCTTAATTTCTGCTGCATGCCTCCGATGATGGTTGCTGCCGATCGTGAAACCCCCGGTATCATGGCGATACATTGCCAGAATCCTATTTTGAGCGCTTTGGGGTATGTGACTTCCTGATCCGTGCTTTCTTTGTTAAACCATTTGTCGACAAACAACAGAAGAATTCCTCCAAGGAACATGGTGATTGCTACCACCAGTACATTTTCGAGTAAGCTATCGATGAAATCACCTGCCAGAAAGCCAATGACTGCTGCCGGTAAAAAGGCAACGAAGAGTTTTTGATAGAATGTCCAGCTTTGTAGAAAACGTCGCCAGTACAATACGACCACTGAAAGAATGGCTCCAAACTGGATGTTCACAGTAAAGGCCTTGGTAAATTCATCGATATTCATACCGAGTAATTTTTCAGTAATAATCATGTGTCCGGTGGAGGAGATGGGAAGGAATTCGGTAATTCCTTCAACAATAGCAATTACGGCGGCTTGAAAAGTTGTCATGATACAATGGTTTTATTTCGGGCGTAAAAATAGGTTTTCCCTTCACTTTTATTATCAAAATTGTATATTTCTTTTTCG
>Ga0209123_1003065_pt1 | contig 13089 bp, 13 predicted proteins | sample BarGraIncu00431A_FD_184500 | JGI IMG/M metagenome (GOLD analysis project Ga0209123, IMG submission 184500) | Arctic peat soil microbial communities from Barrow, Alaska, USA - Barrow Graham LP Incubations 004-31A (SPAdes) (version 2) | ecosystem: Environmental > Terrestrial > Soil > Wetlands >...
GGCGGAACCCTCGAATCCTTGCCGGAAAAATCTCCAGACATAGCAAATCCCCCTAACCCATTAAAAAGGTTAGGGGGATTGTACCGGATGCTGCACTTTTTTCAACACGTTAAGTGAACCCCTTGGCATTCAGCCAGGGGCCTTTCATTTTTCAGCCTTAAAGGGGATAGTTTCTGGGTAAATTCAGGCCAGGTCACCCTTCGGCTGCGCTCAGGGAGTACGCTGCAAATCCTCAGGGAACAGGCTTCAAATCCGCTCCGGGACCCTTCGCCTCACTCAGGGAGCAGGCGATCTCCAAGCGAAAGTCGAAGCGCAAACCAATCAGCAGCCAACCGTTGACCAGGCGCCGGCCGAAAGAGACCCGGCCTGCGCCTAAGAAGGAAGTCAGACTGGGTACTAGCTAGCTTTAGTCCCCTTCTTTTTCTCCAACAGTAAGTTGTAGTGCAAATACAACTTGAGCCGCTGCGGAGTGTTGTAAACCCGCGCATACAAGGATCGATTTATCTCCTCGGCCTCTTCCGACGCCATGCCGGGAACGCCCTTTAGGGCGAGCAAAGCTTCGTTGAAGGAGCGCTCCAACTTCTGGGCATCCGTTGCCGTTTGAGGAGGCTGAGCGACCACAGCCTGCAGGTTTTTTGCCAGCGCCATGAGGGGTGGGCGCTTTTTTGCCGTAGTGTAGTTGGTGTATATCCAGATCTTCACGTCGTCACGGACGCCCGCGCCCGTCGTGTCGATCCCTGCGGGGGTGGAGTTGTTGGCCTTGGGGTCGGGTGCCCGCGGCAGACCGGCTGGGACGAAGACGGTGCTGGCGGCCTGCGCTTTGACCTTCGGTTTTTCGGGCCGGTAGACCAGATGGCCCGTGCACCCTGAAAGTGCAGCATATAGTGCTACCCCTAACACCAGTTTAGCTCCGTTTTTGACGATACTTGCCACAGTTTCCCCCTGTCGAACTGCCATTACCCGGCTTATTCCCCGATCTGATCCAGCACAGCCTGGATGTCCGCCTGGGAGGCGATCTCGCACTGCTCGTCCAAGACGGCCTTGAGAATTTCCTCGCTGGTCAGGGGGTTGGCCATGACCACGCGAAAGACGATGACGGTGCCGCCGTGGTAACGGCCCGGGGTGAGACGGGTGCGTGAAACGAAGGTCTTTCCTGCCTCGCGCTGCCGTTTTTGCACGGTTTCGGTGACCCTATCGAGCAGCTCGTTGATGCGGACCACATCCTGCGCCGGGGCCCGGTCCAGGATCTTTTGTACCCGGGCCGGGACGTAGCGGTAGGTGAGGATGTTGAGTTCGGGCTCGCTCACCAGTTCGAAGTCCGGATGGGCGTCGATGCGCCGGGCGAAGCGACGGGCGCGCTCGATACCCTGGTCGATGAGGAGCTCATACCCCTTGCGGCCGATGATGGAGAGACCGGCATGCACCAGCATCGCCATGCCGGGGCGCGACCCTTCCAGGGTGCGGCTCCCCAGGTCCCGGGAACCCCGGCGGATGATGTAGGCGGCGTGGTGCTCGATGGAGGAGAGGGTCGCGGGGTCCTTGAAGAGCACCATGCCGGCACCCATCGGGACGTAGAGCTGCTTGTGGGCGTCGATGGTCACCGAGTCAGCACGCTCGATCCCCCGCAAAAGCCCCCGGAAGCGCTCGGAGAACAGGGTCGGTCCGCCCCAGGCGGCGTCCACATGGAAGTGGCAACCGAGCTCCTCGGCCAGATCGGCCAGGGACTCCAGGGGGTCGACGTTGCCGGTTTCCGTCGTGCCGGCGATGCCGACCAGACCCAGGGGGCGGATCCCCTCGCCCCGCAGCCTGGCGCAGGCCTCCCGCAGCCGCACCATGTCGACGCGGTTGTTGTCGTCGGTATCCACCGCGACCAGGTTATCCCGGCCAATCCCCAATAGGTCGACCGCCTTTCCCAGGGAATAATGCCCGCGGCGCGAGACCAGGACGGCCAGCCCCCGGCAGTCGAGATGGGTGAGCGCCTTGAAGAGCCCCTCCCGCGCGATCCCCTTGAAATCCCCCGACGGTCCGCAGAGGCGGTTACGGGCGGCCCAGAGGGCGGTGACGTTGGCGATGGTGCCGCCGGAGCAAAAGGCCCCCAGCGCATAGCGGTTGTTTTGGATCCACTGGCCGTAAAAATCGTCGCTACCGTTGTAGATCAGCCGGTGCAGCATGGCGAGCACCTGGCGCTCCATGGGAGTGAAGGCACGGGAGGTTTCCACCTTGACGAGGTTCTGGTTCAGTGCGGTCAGGATCCTGGAGAGGGGAAGCATGAAGTAGGGAAGAGCCGAGGTCATGTGCCCGATGAACCCGGGCGAGGCGGTGTGCACCGACTGGGAGACCAGTTTTTCCTTCAGGAAGTCCGTGTAGTCCGAAACAAAGGTGGGATCATCCGGGATGCGCGACTGGGAAAAATCCCTCTCGATCTCGTCGAGGTCGCGCTCCACGGCGACGATATGGTCCTGCAGGAAACCGGTGAGGTTAGCGGAGATGGCCTGATCGATGCGCCCCAAAGTGGAGTCGGGGGCTTCCGGCACGGTGAAGATCCGGTAGATGTTTTCCAGATTGGCTTGGGCAAGATCTCTTGATTTGGGCATGGCAGCGAGTCACCGTCTTTCAAAGGGTGGAAGTTGGCGAAAAATCTTTTTTCGCGCAGAAAGCAAGCGTTCAAAAGCGAAAACGGACACTCATGTATAACGAAAGCGTCCGCCTTCTGTCAAATTCAAAAAAGGAAGGGACGCTTCGATTGCGGGCACCACGTCCGGCCATAGTCATTTAAGCTGAAAAGTTCCCCGCTCCCCTTCCAGGGAGGACCGGCTCGGGCGGTCGGACACCAGTTCCCGGTAGTTCTCTTCAATCCGCGCCAGCAGCGCTTCCCGCCCGAAGTTCTCCAGCACGAACTCCCTGCCGTTTTCCGACAGAGTGCGGGCCAAGCTCTGGTCGCGCAGGATGGCGAGCACCGCATCCGCGAAGGCCCGGGGGGAGTCCGCCACCAGGAGGTCCCGCCCGGCAAGGGCACCGATCCCCTCGTTCCCGAAACTGGTGGTCACCACCGGGGCCCCGGCCGCGAGCGCGTCCAGAATCTTCACGATGATGCCACCACCGGTGAGGATCGGCGCGACAAAGACCGCAGCACTTTTATACCAGAGGTCGGAGTCTTCCACGAAACCGGTCACCGTCACCCCGGGATCCCGCTCGGCGAGCGCCGTGAGCGCCGGCGGCGGGCCGAAGCCCGCGATGACGAAGCAGGCCCCGGGAACCTCCTGCCTGACAAGGGGAAGCACCTCGCGGTAAAAGTAGAGCGCCGCCGCGACGTTCACCGGGCGGTATTTGTAGGAGGCGAGAAAGAGCAGCCGGTGCTCCTGGCGGGGGTGGAGTGCTGGCTTCAGGTCCAGGCCGGCCGGGATCGGCACGGTGACGACCGGCAGCCCCGGTGCGAGCTCCAAAAGGAAGCGGCGGTCGAAATCGGAGAGGGTAAAGATGCGCTGGAAGCGCGCCATGATGGAGCGCTCCGCGCCGCGCACCAGTAGCAGCTTCAGGAAAGCGAACGCGCGGGAGGGGCCCTTGGCCTGCAGGTAGGCGCGCTGCGCCGGCTTGGTGATCACGTCGTGGGCGTCGAGCACCATGGGGGTCTTGCCGCGGGTGATCAGCAGTGCCGTCTCCACCCATTCCACCTGGACCAGGTCATAGTTGCCGCTTTGCACCAGCCGGTTGGCGAAGCGGCTGAACGCGAGGTAGTTGGCGATCAGGCGCAGGGATCCGGACAGGTTTCTCTTGGCGATTCCGGGATAGCGGAAGGGGTGGATGGCGGCGCAAAAGGGGGCGAGTCCGGCGAGGCAGGGCTCCTCCCCCTCCTCGAGCCGGGTTGCCAGGTGGATCTCGTGGTGCAAGGAGAGGGAGCGCAGCAGTTCGAAGACGTAGCGTCCGCCGGCGTGGTAGGCCTTTTCCTGCGGCAGGAACAGCGAGACGAAAAGGATTTTCATGGCAGTTTCGGGCCCGTCGGCGCCTGGGGCGCGGGAAAAGGGTGCATAGTTGTCACCATTGACAAAAAAGCCGTCATCCCGTGGCCTGGCAGGAGGAGGCAGGAGACCTTTTTTTTTGCTGACACTATCATGGAGTGCTTCCAGATGCGCTTCACGCGCCCGGCCAGCCGCCCCATGACAAAGGTTAGCGCCTGAGCCCGTTGTCTCTCACCGCGTGGTAATTGTTTACAGGGGACAATGATTAAAATCAAGCACAAAACCCGGGCGAACAGGGCAGCAAGGGAGATTTCAGAAAACCGGGACAGATTTATTATTTCCCAATGAACAGCAGGGCTGGTGGTGCAGGAGTTTAGAGGCAGCTGGAACTTCGAGAGAAGAGCCTGACGTGAACAGGCATAGATATCTTGATACCTTTTACGTCGCCATAGCTGGCCACGAATGAGATATCAATTTACCTGATTGGTGCTAATCATCCGCAAGAGCTAGGCGAAGCCATTTTTCAGGTCTTTTGCCCGCTGTCGCAGCCGCAAAACATAAGCGCGAAAACATTTCTGCAATGTTGAAGCGCCGATTGAAGCGATACTGGTACTCACCCAGGTAACGATGGCCATATTTCTCAAAATCGAATGCGTGATACGTCCCTGATATTGCATTCTTGACATTACCCAAGATAGTATTCACCCATTTAAAACACTCCATACTGGTGCTTTTGCGATTATAGCCGACAACTTCTTTCTGGTGGGAGCAACCTGCTTTTTTTACTGCATTAAAACAAGGCATGCCATCAGATACTACAGTCGTAAAAGGAGATAGAAATTTTTTAGCCCAGTCTTTAACATCGACAAGGGTGAAGGCCTTTACCTGAGAAAGCACCACGTACATTGGGTTGCCGCTTTTATTTGTCTGAACCGCAGCAATAAAGGGGATCTTGTTTTCTGATCCACGACCAGGTTTACCGCCTGGGTGTTCACCACCAAGATAGGCGTCATCAACTTCGACTCGGCCGGAAAGAACCGTTGACTGTTCCCGTTCGTACATGACCTGCATGAGCTTCTGCTTTACCCGCCATGCAGTTCTATAACAAACTCCGATAAGCCGCTTGAGCTCAAGTGCGGAGATGTTATTTTTGTTCTGGGTTGTGAAGTATATTGCCTGGAACCAAATTCTTAAGTCGAGCTTAGTGGAATGGAAAATTGTTCCTTCAGTTAGGGTCGTCTGAACGCGGCAACAACGACACTGATAGACCCTTACTCTTTTCCGCTGGTAGATCAGAGGATCGGTTCCACCGCAGCGGGGGCAGACAAAGCCTCCCGGCCATCGGCTTTGTTCCAGAGTGTGTTGACATTGCTCCTCGGTGCCATAGCTGTAAAAGAATTCACTGAGGCTTAACCCAGGCTGAAACTGAATTTTGTTTTTCACGGCAATCTCCTTGGTGAAAGGTTCATTACCGTGGATCATACTATGCGTCCACGACAGAATATGTCGCGACACCATGCTTGCGGATGATTAGCACCAATCAGGTCAATTTATCAATGCCTGTCCCTCGCTCGGCTGCTCTACATGGATTTCAGAACGTCATACAGGACATACTTCTTTGTATTATAAAGTGTTTTATCCACGTTTTGCTCAACCATTCTGTACTTAATGGCAAATCCAAAGTCTATGTGCATCTGTTTTGCCTTCTGAGCAGTCATCTCATTATATTCGGCCAGTTTGCCTAAATTGCTTGATGCCAAAAGTTGACTCAAATCTTTTTCAACTAACGCTTCAGGTGCGAGTTCAAATATATTTTCGATATCGTTGCCTGCGAGATTATAAATTTTATTATTATAGTAAACTGATACCGACTTAATTTGTACGAAGACTTTAGTTTTGTTGGTTATTACAATTCCACTGCCGTTGAAAGACAGATCTATGCCATTGTCGTGATTGTTGAACTTCGGATAGACCGTATTAAAGTTCTTGGAAAGCACCGTGAAGGTAACTGGTACGTTCTGTTTTCCCTGAGTCGGAACACGCTTGAACGAGTTTTCTCCACTTATTTCGAGGTTGTAGTCGTTGCGAGTCATGTGATTGTTGAATTTCACCGGGTAAGCAGAAGTTTGACTCTTTATGCTGGTCTCGTATTCCGCAGCGCTGGCAGCAATTTTGTTACTATCTGACCGTGATTTTGACAAACATACGTCTTTTTGCTTTGCTAGCTCGTCCAAGTATTCAGTGATATATACATAAAAATCCGGAGCGTAGTCAACGGTACCGTAAGAAAATTTTTGCAGTTGAGTCGAGGTAAGTAAAACAGTTTTAGCCAGATCAGTTGAGCTAAGATCATCCTTGTAAAAGCCCGAATGGTCTACAATCACTGGTGCAATAGTCAAATTATCTGTGCCAGCGTAGTAAGGAACTATATATTTATCATAGAGAGCATCAGAATAATCACTGACTTGCTTGTTGTTCCGATCGGCCAGGTCCTTGCAATAGGACAAAACGGGTATCAGTGCACCGACGAGGTTAGCTCTCTGTACATTGGAATTCAAAAGAGCTTCTTCCAGGTCGGAATCATATTTTTTGTAATCGAAGCTTCTCCTTTCGGCATCGAACAGAACCGGCTGTCCGCTCGTCACCGTAAAGAACCTTGGCTCAACAATCTTTCCGGGCTTACTCGATATGTATGTCACAACATGCTTGGCGTTTTTGGTGTTTATACCGGCGTAGAGCGGGTAGTAGCCATAATAGGGTTTGGTAACCGGACCGCTGGCACACGCCGAGAGCGTGCTGATTGCACAAAGCAGCAAACCATTCTTGATTATATTCATTCCCCGATCTCCCTTTTAAAAGCATTCCCCCTGGTAATGTTCCACTTCCCGTTGTACTTATCTGAAAATATAAACGTAATAAGCAGGGATTTGGGTATATATCACATCCAGTCTATGGCTACAAGGAAGGAAAAGCGCGCAGTCCCTGAGAGGACGATTTTATTTAGCGTCAGGCAGCAATCATACAATGAGCGAATTTGAACGACGATAGTTACAAGGAACCAACCGAAGGGGAGTCTATCGAAGTTGTGGAAAGCGCAACGCTGACATCTCACCGCTCACTAAGCAGTCGCCATTCTAAACCACGCCAAGCAGGGTATCCTCAAGGTACCATCAGTACAGTTACAACAAGGGAAAACAGGCGGCGCTTGAGTCATGGAACAGAAAACAGCGCAGCATCATAACGGGGGAAGCAACCAGCCTCAGGCGGCACCGCGACTAAGGGTGACCCTAGGCGCCAGCTAGATATCCGCTTGCCAGTACCGGAAAGTTATAGTATTTTACACCATAAGGATGGACCATGAAGGCTGAGTGCGTTTTCAAGGAAAAGCAGACGCGGGAGGGGTACATCCGGGAGATGGTGGTCTGGCACCTCGGCAAGCCGGTAGCCGGGTGCCGGCACCGGTTCAAATACCGGTTTTACTTTGGCACTATCGACGGCACCTGCCTGGTTCGTTATGACAACGAACGCGGCAAGGGGGATCACAAGCACCTGGAAGGCGTCGAGCTCCCCTACCTGTTCCGCAGTATGGAAGCTACCTTTTCCGATTTTCTTGCCGATATCACAACCGTGCTTGCCAATAAGGGGACCGCACCATGAGAGATCTGCAGATCGGCATAAAAAGCTGGGACGATTCGAACCGGGAGACCGCCACCCTGCTACGCGGCTTTGACCAGGGCGTTTTCCCGGCACAAACCATTGAGCGGGTCTACTTCCATGACTTCAAGACCCTGCTGCGCTACATCACCCCCAAGCGACTGGTTCTTCTGGAGGAACTCCACAGAAGCGGCCCCATGAGCGTGAACTCGCTGGCAAAGCTCTTGAAACGAAGCTACAAGAACGTCCACGACGACGTCTCCGCCCTGGAAACAGTCGGCCTGATTGAACGGGACGAGCGCAAGAGGGTCTGCGTTCTCTGGCACGAAATCGAGACGACCCTGAAACTGGCGGTCTGAGTCCGGATACCTCCCGGAGAAAAGACATCGAGCGGGAAGTTAGGCGCTGCGGAAACTCTATTTTTTACTCACAGCTTCTGCGGACGAACCCCCATATGTTACCCCGGTCAATTTTAAAAAGCAAAAGGGCTACAGCCTAAGCCATAACCCCATGTTTTTATTGGTACGCCCGGACGGATTCGAACCGCCGACACCCTGGTTCGAAGCCAGGTACTCTATCCAGCTGAGCTACGGGCGCATTTCACAAAGACTACACCACAATGGAGGTTTTTCAAAGAGTTTTATCCGGCATCCCGGCTGAGAAAACGGTTGAACCTGACAAGTAGATACTGGTATACTCGCCCGAAAATTAAAGGAGACGGATAGAGCATGCTTGAAGAGGAAAATCAGATGGGACTCTTTGAAGTGGCCGGCGCCGCGCCTGATACAAAGAGTCTCGACTTGTGGCTGGCTCCCCCACCCCCTGCTAGTTTAACGCCTGCACCCTCACCTGCGACACCAGCGCCGGCACCTGTAAGACCTTCAGCTAAACCTGCACCTGCCAGATCTTCTGCCAAACCGGCTCCTGCACGCTCTGCTACTAAACCGGCACCCGGACGCCCTTCCGCCAAAGCTGGACCCGCGCGCGCCCCTGCCAAAGCAGCGCCGGCACGCTCAGCGGAGAAAGCAGCGCCGGCACGCTCAGCCAAAACGGCGGGCAAGATGGCGCCTCCTCCTGCCAGGGTTACGCCGACCGTAAAAGCGGTTTCGGGCCTGGTGCCAACCGGCGACGTGAGGCTGACGGCAAATATCCGACAGGACCTGCACCTGAAACTGAAGCTGGCGTCGGCTCATCGGCGTACCACCATCGGGGAGATCATCGAAGAGCTAATAGTGAATTATCTCTAGCCTAAGGCCTCCCCAAGGCAAACCAAGAGAAAGCCGTACCATGAACTACGGAGAAACGAAAAGTGATCAATGGTAGAAAGATTATTGTGGTTTTGCCGGCGTACAACGCGGCGAAAACCTTGGAGATGACTTACAATGAGATCTCTTTCGAATTTGTCGACGGCGTGGTTCTGGTCGATGACGCCAGCCGGGACGACACCGCCGCCGTAGCGGCGCGCCTCGGCATTACGACTATCGTGCATCAGCAAAACCTGGGTTACGGCGGCAACCAGAAGACCTGCTACCTGGCCGCACTGAAAATGGGCGCTGACATCGTCGTCATGCTGCACCCGGACTACCAGTACACGCCAAAGCTCATACCTGCCATGGCCTCCATGATAGCCTTCGGTGAGTTCGACGCGGTGCTCGCCTCCCGCATCCTCGGCACCGGCGCATTGAAAGGTGGCATGCCGCTTTACAAGTACGTCGCCAACCGGTTCCTCACCTTGATTGAGAATATCCTCCTGGGTCAGAAACTCTCGGAGTACCATACCGGCTACCGGGCCTTTTCCCGCGAAGTGCTGGAAAATCTCCCCCTGGAGGAAAACTCCGACGACTTCGTCTTCGATAACCAGATGCTCGCCCAGATTACCTGGTTCGGCTACCGCATCGGGGAGCTCAGCTGTCCCACCAAGTACTTCGCGGACGCCTCTTCGATAAGTTTCCGGCGCAGTTCCATCTATGGTTTCGGGGTATTGAAGACGGCGCTGCTTTTCAGGATGCAGAAACTGGGATTGGTGCGACTGGGGATGTTCCGCCCGGGAAGCGATCGGCGGGAACGGTCTGGCGGGCGGGAAAAAACGGTCGGTAACGGATAACGCAGCAGGTCCCTCCACTTTCAGGGGGAGGATCGATAATTTTTCGTGCCGGACTCCCCCATCCTCACCCTTTAATGGGAGGGGGGAGCGGTAAACGCTTCTTGGTAGATATCCCCCTTGCGGGTCTCCTTGCCAGTGCCCCTACCCTTCGCTTGCCGGGAGGGGCTTCCAGCGGCTCAACGAAGCAGCTATTTCCCCCCCTCCGCCTTATCTTTTTGCTTTCCCGACTCCTTTTCCCTTAGCACCCTTTCGTCCTCGATCAGTTTGCGCAGTAGCGCCACTTCCTGAGCCAGATGCTGGTTACTCTCTGAGAGCCGGGAAAGGGTGACGGACTGGCCAATGGCGACCAGCAGGAGGAAGAGCACGCCTACCAGGAACAAAAGCGAGGGGGGATAAAAGATGCCGATGGCGAGCGCGGTCGCCTCGAGCACGTGACGCGAAACGGTCAAAAGGATAATGATCAGCGAGGTGGAGAGCCAGAGTAGGGCGTATTTCTCCCTAAGGCGCCTCTCCCTGATGAGCCAGACCACGAAGCCAAAGACGCTGGAGCAAAGAAGCAGGGCAATGATGCGGGTCCAATCGGGGCTATAACTCACTGAGAAAGCTCTCTTCGCGCATGGCGTCGACCACGAGGGCCAGGGTCACCTTCAGCATGTAGTAGGCGGACTTGCGTCTGGTTATGGTGGAGTTTCCCGTAAGCCTGCCGCGCATCAGCACTGGCACCTCTGCCACCCGCAGGCCGTTCCTGGAAGCGGTGACGATTGATTCCACCTCGGGGTAATCGTCGGCATAGTGACGGGAGAAAAGCTGGATGGTCCTTCTACCGTAGCAGCGAAAACCCGAGGTCGGGTCCTGGATCGCCTTTCCGGAGAGAAACCGGATCAGGTAGTGAAAGATCCGGGAACCCACCCACCGCGAAGCACCCATCTGGTAGCCGCCCGGCAGAGAACGGGAGCCGATTACGAGGTCAAGTTCCCCGCTCGCCACCCGTTCGATGATCTTGTGGATCTGGTCGCCCCGGTGCTGGTTGTCGCCGTCGAACTGGATGGCGAGGTCGTAGCCCCGCTCCCGGGCGAATTTGAAACCGGTCTGCATGGTGCCGCCGATGCCGAGGTTAAAGGGCAGGGAAATGACTTGGGCGCCGAGTGCCCGGGCCACCTGTGCGGTGTCGTCCGTCGAACCGTCGTCAACCACCAGCACATCACCGCCAAATGACTGAAGGTCGGTTATGACTGCTTGAATGTTGGCAGATTCATTATAGGCTGGAACTATCGCAAGTATTTTCATGTATCCTCGGTCGCCAGTCTGGTCATTTGACTGCATAATCGGGCCAAACTTCGTCTCGCAGAGTATACATACAAAAAACGAACCAATTTTCCGACAGGGGGAACACTATTTGGATTGCAATCCGCGCTGATAGCGGATAGATACATCACTAGCAGAGTCCTTACTGAGAGGATCCCGGCAGGCCTTTGCCACGGGGGACAGTTTCCAGCGTAAAGACGGACCTGCAGCAGAACCATAACCCCCGAGTCAAAGAGAGAAAGACCAAAGGATAACCGCGTGCGCGTGTCAGTCATCATCGTCAACTGGAATGGACTCGAGCACCTCCCTGAGTGCCTGGCAAGCCTCCAGAGCCAGAGCCTGCGTGATTTCGAGGTGATCCTGGTGGATAATGGGTCGCAGGACGGCTCGCTTTGCTACCTGCGGGAGAGCCACCCCTGGGTGCGGGTCGTCGCGCTCCCGGAGAACCTCGGTTTTGCCGCCGGCAACAACGCCGGGCTCGCGGTGGCCCGCGGGGAGTACCTGGTAACCCTCAATAACGACACCAAGGCCGCACCCGACTGGCTCGTCGAACTAGTCGCGACCGCCGACGCGCACCCGGAAGCGGGAATGGTGGCGAGCCGGATCCTCAACTACTTCGAGCCGGACCGGATCGATTCCCTGGGGTTTCGCGTCTGTCCCGACGGCATGTCCCGCGGCGCCTACCGGGGGCAATCCTTTGCGCAGCTCGCGCTCGGCGTGGCGCCGGAGGTGCTCTTCCCGTCGGCCTGCGTGGCTTTGTACCGAAGAAGCATGCTGGAGGAAATCGGCTTCTTCGATGCAGACTTCTTCGCCTACTGCGAGGACACCGACCTGGGTCTCCGGGCGCGCCTGGCCGGTTACGGGGCGCTGCTGGCACGCGACGCCGTCGTGTACCATAAGTATTCCATGACGGCCGGCGCCTTTTCCCCTCTGAAGCTCTACCTGGTGGAGCGCAACCACTACTTTGTCGCCCTGAAGAACTTTCCGCTGCCGCTACTGCTGGCGCTCCCGTTCTTCACGCTGGTCCGCTTTCTCACCCAGGCCGAGGCGATACTGCGGGGCACAGGAAGCGGGGGCGAATTCCTGGCAAGCGGCTCGCGGGGGGCCTGCGTTCGGGCTCTGCTTTGCGGGATGCGGGACGCGGCACTGGCCCTCCCCGCGCTTCTCGGCAAACGCCGGGCGGTGATGCGGCTGCGTCGCCTGAAAAATCGCGAGATGACGGCGCTTTTGCGCCGTTACCAGATGGGCTTTCGGGAGTTGCTGGACAACGGGTGAAGGCTACCCGACCGGCGGGTTACGCTGGATGCTGTTTTACTTACTCTGGAGCGCTTTGCATTAAATTGATGCTTTTTGCCGGGAATATTGTTAGATTGTTCTGCGCCTGAGCTCAGAGAAACTTTCCCTCCGGGGCAAGTCTACTGTGAGGCATTAGGCTAAGAGATCGACGTGAAAAGAATTACGGGCCCGCTTTTGCCCAAAAACACCATAGAGTCAGTGCACAACAGGAGGTATCTTTTGAAAATGTCATCTAAATTGGTTTTGGTCGCAATCCTGTCAGCAATGCTTTGCTCGTGCAAGAGCGAAAAGCCTCTCATCACGAAGGCTCCGGAACAAGCGGCGGCGCTTCCCGCCGCGACAGCCACTCCGGCGCAAGTCGAGACCAACGGCAAGGTCGTGCCCTTCTCCGAGCTGTTCACCGCCAACCCGGACGGCTCGGTTGCGCCCAAAGTCCAGGTGGAAGTCAATGGCGTCACCTTGTCCCCGGGCTCGGTCTGCAGCAAAGGCACCCTGTACGGCGGCCTGGAACTTTCGGCACTGCAGGGAAAGAAGTTGCTCACCACCCACAAGGGTAAGCTGGTCGTCGTCAAGGGCGCCATGGAGTAGCCTATCCCCCGGGCCGCTACCGCCCGGGCGGAGCGCACAAAAAAGGGACCCAGCCTGCAGGCCAAGGGGTTCACTTAACGTGTTGAAAAAAGTGCAGCATCCGGTACAATCCCCCTAACCTTTTTAATGGGTTAGGGGGATTTGCTATGTCTGGAGATTTTTCCGGCAAGGATTCGAGGGTTCCGC
>Ga0209123_1003067_pt1 | contig 13078 bp, 11 predicted proteins | sample BarGraIncu00431A_FD_184500 | JGI IMG/M metagenome (GOLD analysis project Ga0209123, IMG submission 184500) | Arctic peat soil microbial communities from Barrow, Alaska, USA - Barrow Graham LP Incubations 004-31A (SPAdes) (version 2) | ecosystem: Environmental > Terrestrial > Soil > Wetlands >...
CGGGGTGATCACCCTGCTCGTGGAGGAGAACCAGGAGGTTCCGCAGGGTGCGGTGATCGCGCAGGTCACCTGAGCCCTGTGCAACGGGATGCGCGGCCGGCGGGTGCGATCACATCCGCCGGTCGCCGACAGTCCCCACGACACGACTTCGATCCGTCCCAGCCCGTGACTCGCGCCACGACCGCGCCCTGCTCGGCCCACGCCGCGAGGTCGATCTGCGCACTGATCCGCCAGGTGTGATCTCTTGGAGGTTGCAACCCGGCTCCTTCACCACGAACCGCGTAGAGCCGCCTCGGCACCCTGGGTCGTGGTTCCATGTTCGTGTTCTGGATCCTCGTGGGTGACGTCCGAGGTTCGAGAAGCCCTCGGTCGTGGCGCGCGGTGCAGGTTCACTACTCGTCGATGCCGGGGAAGGCCCCGTGCAGGATCCCGAGGGTGAAGCTGTTGCGCAGCCGGGCACCGCTGTTCTGGTTGGCGAACATGCCCTTCTGCCACACGGCCTGGGACTTCGGGACCGTCGCGATCCACGCGACGGGCAGGACCCATTCGTCCTCCTCGTTGGGATGAACGTAGGGCGCGACCAGGTGGGGGATCTGCGCGAAGCGGGAGTCCGCGAACCGCTGCGCAGGACCGGTGACGGTGCCCACCCCGACGTATCCGAGCTTGGGGATGCAGGTCCAGACCCGGGCACCCTCTGGTACCGAGCGCAGCGACCGGCTGTACCAGTCCCCGCCACCGGCGGAGACGAACCCGTGCTCGCGGGCGTCCTCCCAGGACCGTTCAGCGTCGTCGCCGAAGGAGATGTACCAATCCTTGCCGTTCCACTGCTCCTTCTGCCGGGCGGCGCTGCCCGTCTTCGGGCCGGCTTCCTGCTGCTGGTCGCGCAGCCAAGTTCGCGCGACGTACTCGCGGCCGCCGTCGCTGAAGTAGCGGAAGAAGACGGCGTTGATGGGCACGCCGTAGACCCCGGCGAGGTAGGTGACGATGCGCTCAGACTCGGCGTCGAGGTAGCTGGCGACGACAGTCAGGAAGTGGCCGGTGTTGAGCTCCTCGGGCAGGGCGACCCCGAAGGTCTCCTCGAACGCGACCTCGAACGCGACGTCGAGCGCCCTGTCGGAGGCGTACTTCGCGTAGATGGCGAGCACGTCCTCGTGGGACAGGTCCTGGACCCAGGAGCCGTAGTCCAGGGCTTGCGCCACCACGTCGCGCGATGTCTTGTCCCGCTTGAGCTCGAGGACGTGGATGGCACCGTCACCGTCGAGTGCGAGCAAGTCGACGTACTTGCCGTGGACGGTGGGGACCTGGCGGCCGATCAGCAGCAGCGGCTGCCCAAGAACCGACGGGTCGGTCTCTATGAGGTCCTCGAGGCGCTTCTCGCTGGGCATCCCCGTGGGCAGCAGGCGTTGGATTCCGTCATCCAGACGCCAGAGCCCGATGTCGACCGGCACGTCGTCCCCCTTCGTAGTGAGTCAGCACCACACTACGGACACCGCGCGACGGCACCACCCCGATCACCTGAACCCCCTTGGCCCTCCACACCCTGCTCGGTTCCGGCGTTGTGGCTCCGCGGCTTGCGGCCCCCACCAATGGCGGCTTGTCGCGCTCTTCGCGATGGCCGCAGACGTGTCCCGAGGGCTCTACGGAGCCTGCGTCTGGCACCGGCCGCAGATGGTCGCGGACTTCGCCATGCTGGCGCCGCACGCCGGGCACGTCTTCGTGGTGGCCAGGCGCAGTCCGAACACTGCCGCGCCGAGAAGGCAGGACAGCGCGAATGCCATGAAGAACGCCAGGCCCGGGTCCAAGCTCGCGAACGCGATGAACAGCGCCCCGGCGACGACGCACAGGATCAGTCCGATGAGCGGCCGGGTCGCGCGGGCGCTGCTCTGTCGCGGTGGCAGGGTGGCGGGGCTGCTGTCCGCTCCGACGACCAGTCGAGCGGCGCCGTCGGCGGAGTGGTAGGCGACGGAGATGTCGATCGCGCCGCGGGTGCCGAGCACGGTGCCCTCGACCTCGGCGACCCGTCCGGGAGTGCCCCAGCAGTACAGCGATTCCCCGAGCGGGCCCGACGCGAAGCGCAGGGTGAGCAGGTGGGCTTCGACGCCCTGGGTCGTGCGCGACTCGCTCGACCGCAGGGACACGGCGGCGATCTCACCGCCGACGGCGCGCAGCATCATCGTGTGGTGGGTGCCCTGGTCCCAGAGCAGGCCCGACATCGCATCCGAACCCTGGCGCCAGGTGGTCTTCGCCCAGACACCGTCCAGCGTGTAGGCGCGCGTGCTGCGGATCACGAGCGGCTCGCCGATGACGCCCGCGCCGACCGCGTCGGCGGCCGCGCGCACCGCGTGCAGGTGCGGATAGTTCTCCGCGACCGCCACGATCCGCCCTGCGCGCTCGGCCGCGGCCGCGATGCGCCGGCAGCCGTCGAGCGTGATCGCGAGCGGCTTCTCGACGAGCACGTGCAGGCCGTGGTCGAGCGCGTCCACCGCGGTGTCGGCGTGGGCTGCGTGCTGCAGGCGGATGTCGACGCCGTCGAGCTGTTCGGCATCCATCGCCTCGGCGATCGAGCGGTAGTGGCGCGCGCCGAGCCGTTCGGCCAAGGGCGCCCCGCGCTCGGGGTGCCGATCGACGACTGCGGCGACCGTCACCGAGTCCGCGAGCGACGGGTAGACCTCGGTCGCCATGATGGTTCCCATGGCGCCGGCGCCGACCAGCGCGATCCGGGGGCTCACTTCGGCACCGCCGTGGACTCGCCCGCTGCGTGCTCGTCCGCCGCGAACTCGATGAGCACCTTGCTCGAACGTGACGCGTCAGCCGCGAGCTCGAACGCCTCGATCGCCCGGTCCGACGGCAGGACGTGACTCACGACCCCGTCGACGGCGAGCGAGCCGTTGCGCAGTGCTTCGATCACGGCGGTCGCCTCGTGGTAGAAGCGACTCGACCCGAGCAGATCGATCTCCCGTCCGACGAGCAGCTGGAGCGGCGCCGACACCTGCGCGGGCAGCTGGCCGAGGGCGACCACGACGCCGCCGGGCCGCGCGAGCCGCAGCGCCGTCGCGAGGCCCGCCGCCGACCCCGAGGACTCGATGACCACGTCGTACTGCTGCTCGAGCCGATCGGCCTCCGCCGCGCATTCGACGCGGGTGGCACCGACGGCCCGCGCGCGGTCGAGCGCGAAGGCGTGCAGGTCGGTCGCGAGCACCTCAGCCGGCCGGTAGCGCGAGTGCAGCACCGCGACGCACAGCAGCCCGATCGGACCGCTACCGACCACGGCGACCCGCGCGTGGTCGAGCTCGGCGACCCTTGCCGCCCGATCGATCGCGTGCCACGCCACCGATGCCGGTTCGATGAGCGCCGCCTGACGCAGGGGGATGCCGTCGATCGGCAGCAGCCGCTCCACCGCGACGGCGAGGGAATCGACGAACCCACCGGGGGTGTGCGGGTGCTGCGCGGCACTGCCGAGATAGCGCAGCTCCTCGCACAGGTTCTGCCGGCCCGCGAGGCATGACGGGCACCGGCCGCAGACGATCGCAGGGTGGACGAAGACCGGCGTTCCGACGGCCGGACCCGAACCATCGGATGCCGCGTGTTCGATGACGCCGACGATCTCATGGCCGAGCACCAGACTGTCGGCGATGACCGACTCGCCGACGCGACCGCTCCTCCAGTAGTGCAGGTCGGATCCGCAGATGCCGCCGTAGTGGACCCGCACGACCGCCTCGTTCGGCGTCGGCGGCTCCTGGGTCACCGTCGTGTACTGCAGCGAACCGTGCGGGCTTGCGACGATCGCACGTGGCTGCTCGACGCGACGCTCGCTCATACGACTGCCGTCATGCCGCCGTCGGCATAGACGACCTGCCCGTTCACGAACGCCGCCTCATCCGAGCAGAGCCACAGCGCGGGCCCGGTGATGTCGTCCACGTGGCCCCAGCGCGCCGCGGGCGTTCGGCCGAGCACCCAGGCGCTCATCACCGGATCGGAGACGAGCGGTTCGTTCAGCTCCGTGTCGACGTACCCGGGCGCGAGTCCGTTCACCCGAAGGCCGGACGATGCCCACTCGGCGCACATGGCGCGGGTCAGGCCCGCGAGGCCCGCCTTCGACGCGGCGTAGGCCGCGGTCGATGGCCGGGCGAGCGCGGACTGCACGGAGCAGATGTTGAGGATGACACCCGCTCCCGCCGCGATCATGGCCGGGGCCACGGAGCGGGACACCAGGAACGGGCCGGTGAGGTTCGTGTCGAGCACGGCACGCCAGTCCTCGGCGGCGAGGTCGACGAGCGGGGCTCGACGATGGATGCCGGCGTTGTTCACGAGGATGTCGACGGCGCCCGTGGTCGTTGCCAGGGCGTCGATGGCGTTCCGGACACCCTCGTCGTCGGCGACGTCGAACACGGATTCGAGGATCCGACCGGTACCGTCGGCGTCGGCGAGCTCGTGCTCGAGACGGGCTCGCGCCTCGCCGGTCGCGTCGGCGGTGCGGGCGTTCAGCACCACGTCGGCACCCTCGGCCGCGAACGCCGTGGCCAGACGCAGGCCGATGCCGCGGGATGAGCCGGTGACGAGCACGGTGCGGCCGGCGAATCGCTGGGTCACGGCCGGCCCTCGATCCGGAAGAGCTCCTCCTGCGACTCTCGGATGAGCGTGCGCATGACCTCGGCCGCTGCATCACTCTCCCGCGCGCGCAGCGCCGCGACGAGCTCGCCGTGACGCGCGAGCGCCACGGCGGACACGCCGCTGAACGTCGGGAGCCGGTTGGAGTACCGCGAGTGGAGCGTGGCCTCGAGCGTCGTGAGCAGCTGCTGCAGCACCGCATTGCGCGAGGTGTGCACGATGAGGGCGTGGAACGCGGCGTCGGAGCGCGCGAAGGCGGCGACGTCGTTGGCGGCCATCGCCTGGGACATCTCGGCGAACAGTCCATCGAGCGACTCGAGCTCGTCGTCGGTCGCGCGAACGGCCGCGAGGCCGGCGCCGGTCGGCTCGATCGCCTCGCGGAGCACCATGAGCTCGCGCAACTGCTCGGACGCCTGCGGACCGTCGTTGCGCCAATGGATGACGCGGTGATCGAGCAGGTCCCAGGATGACGCGGGCCGAATCACCGTGCCCACCCGGGGCCGGGCGTCGATCATGCCGAGCGCCTCGAGCGTGCGGAACGCCTCGCGGATGATCGTGCGGGACACCCCGAACTCCCGCGCGAGGTCCTCGGGGTTGAGCACCGCGCCGACCGGCACGGCGCCGCGCGCGATGCGCCCACCCAGCTCGTCGACCGCGTGACTCTGCAGGCTCTGCCCCGACACCTTCCTGAGCTGCGCCACGCCGCTCACTGCGCGTTCTTCAGGGCGGGGGCCTCATGGACAGTGCCATCCTGGGCGCGGTTCTCGTAGGCGCGGGCAGGGAACTGCGTCGCGAACTTGCCGCCGCTCACGTCGATGAGCGCGCCGGAGATGTAGCCGGCCTGGTCGGAGGCGAGGAAGGCGAGCAGGTCGGCGACGTCGTCCGGCCGCTGCCAGCGGCGGATGGTGAGCGTGTCGAGCAGGCGCGACTGCGCGGCATCCGACAGGTCGGCGAAGCCGTTCATCGCGGTCGGGATCATGCCGGGCGCGTAGGCGTTCACCGTGATGTTCCACGGCCCGAGTTCGCCGGCCATGACCCTCGTCAGTTGCACGACGGCGGCCTTGGAAGCGCCGTACGCGGCAGCCCCGATGCTCGGGACGATCGCCGCGAACGACGCCGCGTTGAGGATGCGACCGCGGCCGGCACGCTTCATGACCGGGATGACCGCCTGCGAGAGCAGGAACACCCCCGCGACGTTGACGTCGAAGCATTCGCGCCAACGCTCGATCGTGAGCTCCTCGATCGTGCCCTCGACGTTGATGCCCGCGTTGTTGACGAGGACGTCGACGGTGCCGAAACGCTCCACCGCGGCATCCACCGCGGCTTTGACCGACTCCGGATCGCGCACGTCGCACGTGAGCGCGAGCACCGACTCGGGCAGGTCGTCACCGAACGCGAGGTCGAGCGCGACGACGTGGGCTCCCTCGGCGTGGAAGCGATCCACGATCGTCCTGCCGATGCCGCGGCCGCCGCCCGAGACGATGAACACCCGGTCTCGATGATCGATGAGCATGACGCCTCCGTCTATTAGTATGACTAGTATCATCCACATGATGGACAGTGAACGCAACGTCGCGTGGATCGTGGGCGGCGGATCGGGGATGGGCAGGGCGTCGGCAGTCGCACTCGCGGCGAGCGGCTGGCGCGTGATCGTGTCGGGGCGGCGCGCGGGCCCGCTCGAGGAGACGGTCGAGCTGATCAGAACCGCGGGCGGCGATGCCGTCGCGCAGCCGTTCGACGTGATCGCGGATGACACGCACGCCGCGGCGGAGCGCGCGGTGGCCCAGTGGGGCCGGCTCGACGGCCTCGTGACGGCGGCTGGACTCAACTCCCCCCAGCGCACGTGGGCGGACCAACCGTTCGACGTGCTCGAGGCCGTCATGCAGACCAACCTCGTCGGCACGACGCGCGTGCTGACCGCCGCACTTCCAGCGCTGCGGAGCACCGCCGGCGTCATCGTCGTGATCTCGTCCTACTCGGCGTGGGGCTACCAGCCGCTCGCCGGCGTCGCGTACAGCGCGAGCAAGACGGCGCTCGGCGCGATCGTGCGCACGCTCAACACGCAGGGCGCCCCGGACGGTGTGCGGGCGTGCCACCTGTGCCCGGGCGATGTCGACACGCCGTTCGTCGACAAACGACGGGCGGTGCCGACCGCCGAGCAGCGCGCCGTCATGCTCTCGCCGGAGGACATCGGCGGCACGGTCGCGTGGGTCATGAACGCACCGAAGCACGTGCGGGTGGACGAGCTCGTGATCTCGCCGGTCTCGCAGGTCTGAGCGCACGAAGCATGGACTCGACCTCGATCGGCCTCCGACTCGGCGACACGCGCGCGACCGTCGACACCATCGGCGTCCGGATGCTCTCCCTGCGGGTCGGCGACGCCGACCTGACCCAGCCGGTGACGGCGTCGACGCCGCACGAGTACTACAACGGCGTCGTGCTCGCACCGTGGCCGAATCGCGTCCGCGGCGGACGCTGGCGCCTCGGCGACGACGTGCACCAGCTCGACATCACCGAGCCGGCTCGCGGTGGGGCGCTGCACGGCCTGCTCTCGTTCGCCGACTACCGCGTGCTCGAGCGCTCGGACGACGCGGTGACCCTCGGCGCGCGGATCCCGGTGCAGCACGGCTGGCCGTTCGAGCTCGACACCACCGTGCGGTACCAGCTCGAGCCAGACGGCGTGCTGGTCACCCACACCGCGAGGAACCGCTCGGCATCGCCCGCGCCGTGGGCGGTCGGGGCGCATCCGTACCTCAGGGTCGGAGCGCACCCGGTCGAGGGGCTTGAACTCCGGATCCCGACCGAGACGGTGTTCGACGTGGATGCGCGCCTCGATCCGACCGGCGAGTCGCCGGTCGATGGCACAGCGTTCGACCTGCGCGGCGGCCGTCGCGTGGGCGAGCTCCGCCTCGACACGGCGTTCCGCATCCATGCGTCGACGACCGGCTCCGGAGGACTGATGGAATCCGCGCGGCTTGCCGGTCCGGACGCCGACACGGTGCTGCTCCAGGACGCCGACTGGGCGTTCGTGCAGGTCTTCACCACCGACACGTACCGGAGCGACACAGGCCAAGGCGACACAGGGCCGATCGGCGCCATCGCCGTCGAACCGATGAGCGCACCGCCCGACGCGCTCAACTCCGGCATCGGACTCGCCTGGATCGAGCCGGGCGCGAGTTGGACAGGATCATGGGCACTACGACGGGAGACACGATGAGCGACGACGGACCTCAGGGTTTCGACGGCCAGCTGACCGATTATGGCGACCCGGGTTTCAGCCGATTCCTGCGACGGGCCTTCCTACACTCGGCGGGCTACGACGCCGAGGACCTCGACCGACCGGTCGTCGGCATCGTCGACACGACCTCCGACTACACCACGTGCCACCGCTCGATGCCCGAACTGGTCGACGCGGTCCGTCGCGGGGTGCTCGAGGCCGGTGGGCTGCCCTTCGTGTTCCCGGCGATGTCGCTCGGCGAGATCCTCACTAACCCGACTACGATGCTGTTCCGCAACCTGATGGCGATGGAGATCGAGGAGCAGATCACCTCGCAGCCGATGGATGCGGTCGTCCTGCTCGGCGGTTGCGACAAGACCGTGCCGGCGGAGCTCATGGCGGCCGCCTCCGCCGACATCCCGGCCATCCAGCTCGTCGTCGGCCCGATGTCCGTCGGCTCGTACCGCGGCGAGCGCCTCGGCGCCTGCACCGACTGCCGCCGGCTGTGGACCGAGTTCCGCAGCGGGGCGATCGACGAGCGTGAGATCGACGAGGTGAACGCGGAGCTCGCGCCATCGGCGGGCACGTGCATGGTCATGGGTACCGCGTCGACCATGGCGTGCGTGGTCGAGGCGCTCGGGATGTCGCTGCCCTACGCTGGCACGGCACCGGCGACGTCATCCCAGCGCCTGCGGATCGCCGTGGCGACCGGACGTCGAGCCGTGGGGCTTGCGACCGAGGGGTTGCGACCGTCCACGATCATGACCGAGCGTGCGTTCCGCAACGCGCTCGTCGTGCTCGCGGCGATCGCGGGGTCGACGAACGCGGTCATCCACCTCACGGCGATCGCGCGGCGGCTGGGTATCGACCTGACGCTCGACGACTTCCACTGGGTGAGCGCGACGACCCCGGTGGTCGTGGACTGCAAGCCCGCCGGACGCCACTACCTGCCCGACCTGCACCGCGACGGCGGTGTGCCCGCGCTGCTCAAGACCCTCGAGTCCGAGCTGGATCTCGGCGCGATCACCGTGACCGGCGAGCCGCTGGGTGCGCATCTCGAGGCCATCGAACCCCTACAGCCATGGCAGTCCGTGATCCGGCCCGCCTCTGACCCGGTCGCGCCCGCCGGCGGTCTCGCGACGCTTCGCGGCTCGCTGGCACCGGATGGCGCGGTGATCAAGGTGGCCGCAGCGACGGCATCGCTGCTTGTGCACGAGGGCATCGCGCATGTCTTCGACTCGCTTGAGGAGCTCGAGGCGACGATCGACGACGAGCGGCTCGGACTCACGGCGGATCATGTGCTCGTGCTGCGTGGCATAGGGCCGGTCGGCGCGGGGATGCCCGAGGCCGGGTCCATCCCCATCCCTGGCCCGCTCGCGAAACTCGGCGTGCGCGACATGGTGCGCATCTCCGACGGGCGGATGAGTGGGACCGCATACGGCACCGTCGTACTGCACGTGAGCCCCGAGGCGGCGATCGGCGGTCCCCTCGCGCTCGTGCAGTCCGGCGACCGGATCCGCCTCGACGTACCGGCGCGCCGACTCGATCTGCTCGTCGACGAGGCCGAGCTCGATCGGCGGCGCGCGGAGCTGACGCTGCCGTCGCCGCCGCGCAGGGGCTGGCGGCACCTGTATGCGACTACGGTTACGCAGGCGGATGCCGGCGCCGACCTCGATTTCTTATGGGGGACGCCCAATGACGGCCGTGGATCCGAGCGAACTCGCTGCGCAGCTGGGTGCCGGACTGCTGTCCTTCCCGGTCACCCACTTCGATGCGGATGGGGACTTCGACGAGTCCGCGTACCGCCAGCACCTGACCTGGCTCGCCGAGCACGATGTCGCCGGATTGTTCGCCGCCGGCGGCACCGGGGAGTACTTCTCGCTCACGCCACAGGAGGTCACCGCCGTGGTCAGCGCCGCTGTCTCCGAATCGGCGAGTCGCGTGCCGATCGTCGCACCGGCCGGTGGAGCGACGCGGGTCGCGGTCGACCAGACACGCGCTGCGGAGCGGGCCGGCGCATCCGGTGTGATGTTACTGCCGCCGTACCTGACCGAAGCATCACAGGAGGGACTCGTCGAACGCGCATCCGCAGTGTGCAGGTCGACCTCGCTCGGAATCATCTACTACAACCGCGCTAACGGCATTCTACGACCGGACGCCGTTGAGGAGCTCGCCGAGCGCCATCCGAACTTCGTCGCCCTGAAGGACGGCGTCGGCGACCTCGAACTCATGACGCGGATCCATGCACGCTCGGGGTCGCGCCTTGCCTTCATCGGCGGCTTGCCGACTGCCGAGCTATTCGCCCTGCCGTACCTGGCCTTGGGCGCGACGACGTACTCGTCGGCCATGTTCAACTTCCTGCCGCGGTTCGCGCTGGAGTTCTACGCAGCGGTCCGCCGCGGCGATCACGACGCGGTCGCCGAACGTCTGCGCACCGTCGTGTTGCCGTACGTCGCCATCCGCGACCCGCGCGCCGGCTACGCGGTCGCGATCGTGAAGGCAGGAATGAGCGTGATCGGTCGGTCCGCCGGACCGGTTCGTCCTCCACTCGTCGATCTCACTCCCGAGGAACTGACGTTGCTGAGCGCCGTCATCGAAAGCGCCGACACCTACTGAGCGCGTCCCCTATTGAGGGACTTCTGTGGGGGACGGACGTGGGGTTTCGGCACACCGACGGGCCCTAATCAGCCGTCTGGTCAGGGATTTTCTTGTGCGCCCGGAGGGACTTGACGCCCCACCGGCACGGCCGCCAAGCCGCGAAGAACACCGTCGGCCCACGCACTCGCCGGCGGCTCGTCGGAACCGGCGCGGCGGAGGACCCCAGGTAGGTGAACGCGCCGCCAAACGAACAGACGAAGAAACCGGCTCATCGCAATCGAGGGTGTAGTTGGGGTCTGAAGCCGCCGGTCTCGAGCAGGCTGCGGGCGATGTAGTGGGTGAGGTTGCGGAAGCCGAGGGCAGTGCCGCGCAGGTGCTCGAGTCGACCGTTGATCGCCTCCGTGGGCCCGTTGGACGTGCCAGGGCGGTCGAAGTAGGCCAGGACGTCGGCGGAGCGCTTCTTGAGAGTCCGCCCGAGGGTGGTGACCTCGCTCAGCGCGGCCGGGACACCGTGGCTGACGGACTCGATCAGCGCGGTCATCATCGCTCGGGCCTTGGTCCGGTCGGGTTGGCGGTAGGCGGCGATCACGGCCTGGTAGACGCCCCAGGTGACCTCGACCTGGACATGCTCCTCGTCGGCGAACAGAGCCTCGATGCGCCTGTGTTGTCGTTCGGTGAGCAGGTCGGTGCCGGTATGCAGGGTGCGCCGGGCCCGGTAGAGCGGGTCGCCGGCGTGGCCGCGGTGACCGTGGAGGTCTTGCTGGACGCGGCGTCGGCACCGGTCCAGTGCCTCGCCGGCCAAGCGTGCGACGTGGAACGGGTCCATCACCGCGACTGCGTCGGGCAGCTCTTCGGTGGTCGCGGTCTTGAACCCGGTGAACCCGTCCATCGCCACGACCTCCAGCCCCGCCCGCCAGGTCTCGGGCCGGGCCGCGAGCCAGGTCTTGAACGCCTGCTTGGAGCGGCCGGGCACCATGTCCAGCAACCGTGCCGGGCCAGTGCCGTCACGGATCGGGGTCAGATCGATGATCACGGTGACGTACTTCTCCCCACGGCGGGTGTGACGCCACACGTGCTCGTCGACGCCCAGGACGTGCACGCCGTCGAACCGGTGCGGGTCGTCGATCAGGACCCGGTGGCCCTCGGCCAGGACCGCGTCGTTGGCGGTGTGCCACGACACCGCCAGCCCCTCAGCCACCCGCGCGACGGACAGGTGAGCCACGACCAGGGCTTCCAACGCCCAGGTCAGCGCCCGGCGGGACAGCTTCGCCCGCGGCTCGGCCGCCGCGCTGGTGTCCTGGCGCCACACGTGAGAGCACCCGGTGCACCGGTAGCGGCGCACCGTGACCTCCAGCACCGTCGGCCGCCACCCGAAGGGTTCGTGCGCCAGGCGACGGGTCACAGTGTCGCGGGGTGCGCCCTCGCAACCACAGCGCCGGCACCACTGGTCCGGTTCGACCACGCGGCAGGCCAGGATCGCGCGATCAGGCTCGAGCCGTTGCCCGACCACCTCCAAGCCAAGCTCGTCCAGGCGAGCGAACGTGGTCAGGTCAGCGGCGGCGAAGGTAGCGTCAGACACGTCGAGGTCTTCCAGATGGGCGGCGTGAGAACCTCCATCATCGGGAGACCTCGACCCCTACCCGCTCCCCGACGCGCCGCCCCGATCAGCACACCGCTACACCGTGCTCTGCGATGAGCCTCCCCAACCTCGTCGGGGTCTCGCCGTCCGCTCGCTGCTCGCGTTCCTGATCTGCGTCATCCACGCCGCTAGTCTGCGTGGACATGGACGCCTTCGGTCCCGAATCGAGCTATTGATTGGGCAAGCGGAGCGGACGCGCACGGGCTAGAAGCCGTACTTGTACCTTCGAATCTCGAACGCCTTCCGACCGCCCTCGAGTAGTTCCTCTACCAGCTCGCGGACTCCTGGCTCATCAATTGACCCTCGGTTCTCGGTCTTCGACTGGCCTATCGGGCCATCGGGCCCATGCTCAACCGTCATTGCCGCGATGAATTCAGCGTCCCCCAGGACAGGGATGTTGGCGTTGTGGGTAGTCAGTATCAGTTGTCGTACACCCTTTGTCAACGCCGGGCGAACCTTGACCCCCTTTTGCCGATGGCGGATTCCAGCCATCGTCGCAACACCTGAGGTTCGGGAGTTGCGATGGCTGGTGGTCGGCGGGGCCCGGCACCGCAGACGGTGAAGCGGCAGCAGTTCGCTCGGTTGATCGCGGAGGGGGTGAGTAGCTCCGAGGCGTGCCGGATCGTCGGGATCAACCGGCGGACGGGCAAGCGGTGGCGACACGGGCGGACGATCACGGTCCGCGACGGGCGCAAGCTGCACTATCCGCCGGTGATCAGTGCGCGGAAGCGGGAGATCTCCTCGCGGTATCTGTCGGAGGATGAACGGGTCCGGATTGCCGATCTGCGGCGGCAGAGGCTTGGGGTGCGGGCGATCGCTGAGGAGTTGGGGCGTCACCCGTCGACGATCAGCCGGGAGTTGCGCCGCAACGTGGAGGAGCCGGGCGGGCAGTACCGGCCGTTTGCTGCTGAGCGGTTGGCGGCGGCTCGGCGGCGTCGGACCCGAGCGGGAAGACTTGTCGCTGACCCGGTGTTGGGGGCGTTCGTGGCCGCTCGGTTGAAGCTGCGGTGGAGCCC
>Ga0209123_1003068_pt1 | contig 13078 bp, 15 predicted proteins | sample BarGraIncu00431A_FD_184500 | JGI IMG/M metagenome (GOLD analysis project Ga0209123, IMG submission 184500) | Arctic peat soil microbial communities from Barrow, Alaska, USA - Barrow Graham LP Incubations 004-31A (SPAdes) (version 2) | ecosystem: Environmental > Terrestrial > Soil > Wetlands >...
TCAGGTTGGCTTAGAACCAGATCGTCAGCGCTTCCATCCGTAGAAACCGTTCGTTCAGTGGTTCAGCAAGAGCTGTCTTGGAATTTCCACAATCTCAGTCACTATGCGACTTTATCGAAAATCCAAGACTATCAACGGTTGGAGTTTGATATGCCTGAAAAGAGATGTGCGTAGCGTTGTTATCAGGCTTAATTAGCTTATTTAACTTGGGATTTTTCGGAAAGAACTTTGAACTCTTAAGAATAGATACAATAATGTCGATAGTATGATTATTGACATACCAATAGGTCTTGCGGAGAGTAAGAATGATATTCGCCCTGATATTTTCGCAAAAAAAGACCTTGGCAAAAAAGGTTCAAGTATATTTGAAGTGCCTTGCAGACAAGCGGTATATGCGGAAAATAAAGGAGCTGCCAGGGAACAAAATATCGCTATATTAGGGAAAAGCCTCTCGGAACAGACTTTGGGTATTACTAAAGCAATAAGACAGGTCGATGAGTTCTTACAACAAAATTCTCAATGGAAAAATAGACTCGTTGAAAGTCACCCCGAATTTTGCTTTTCAAAACTCAATAGTAATCGGCCTGTGCTTGAGAACAAATCAACGAATGAAGGACAACAGAAACGTCTTGAAATTCTGCAAAGATATTACCCAGGTGCGAGTGAAGTTGTTGCAAAGTTCTTATCTGATGTTCCTTACCGAAAGAAAATTGATGATGTAATTGATGCACTCTGCTTGGCTGTTACAGGAATGCTTGGTTTAGAAAAGAAATTTAAAACGATTCCTGAAAATCCAATGATGGATAAGCAAGGCATATTGATGCAAATGTTTTATGCAGAAACATATAAATGACTACAGGATGAAACAAAGAGTGGCTCTAAATGTACATAGCCTTCCCAGCAGATGAAAAGGTCAAAACCCGAATAGATGCAGTTTGTAACTCGCTCGATATATCCCTTGAAGAATGGTTCGAGACTGTATTGAAAGCATCGGAATTCGACGTTTTGGTGAAGTTTCTTGACAATCCAGATGACCAAACATCTTGGCTTTTGGATGAGAAGTTATGTCAATTTGTGAGACGTTCAGAAGTTGAATAACAGTCTTTTTATGTTTCTTTAATTCGGATAGAAGGATATCTAGTAACAAAGAGAGAATTTTAAGTAAGAGGAGAATGATGGAGTGCCCTTTGATTGGATTTTTAACGCGTTTAAGAATGGTCAAATTGGAACTTTGTTAGCAGCATCGTTCTTTGTGTTTGTTATTTGGTTTTATAGGGAAATTAGAAATACTCTTATTGATGTAGAAAAGTCAAATTCCGAGAAAGTGGATAAAGCCCTTATTGTATATGGCGAACTCAAAGCGCAAATGTACATTTATGAAAATGAGAAACTGAATAAGGCTTTACTTATTAAAGAACTTGCAAAAGGCTATCCGTTTTTACCAGTAAATTATATTAACAAGATTATTAAATGGGAAGCCGATGATGAGGAACAAAGCACAAGTCACTTGATAAGTGAACTAAATGAAGAAATACTTAGGATAAAGGTTTTGCAAAAAGATCAAATAAGTTATAAACCTGATGGCTTTATAATATCCCAACTGGAAAATTTCTTTATTAAGATAAAAATGAGTACGTTTATCATTCCATTTATGTTCATAATGATTGCAATTCCTATACTATTTATTTTCGGTTACAATGTACAAAGCGTTTCAGCCAAGCCAGGAGTAGATCAATTTGAAATGTTTGTACGGATAATTACAATATTGATAAATATTTTATTATTTGATTTTATCATTACCCTTCATGTTAACAAGAAATTAAAAAGTAGCAAGCTAGTTGTTAGTGTTTATTTCGTAATGGCAATTATAGTGCCCTTACTTATTTATTGGCTCAATCCCATGGGATTTGGCAGAAATTATATTGGATTTATTGATGGAATTATCAGTATTGTATATTTCGCGTTTTTATTTTCTCAAATTTTATGAGAAATTGGCTTGTTTGGTATTTTCCTATGTCTATTCTGGTTTATTTGCAGGGGATTGTATGGGAGGAATATAGCAACTCACGAAGAGCTTATAATAAGCATGAATGGCAAAGCCCTAAAGCATGACATTCGGGAATGCTCGCCGGATCATACGAAGATAGGGAAGGGTGTAATGGTTATCAAAGAGAGGTAGAAACAATGTGGAGAACAATTGAAAGAGATGAAGTGCCTGACATTTTATATCATTATTGTTGTGTTGATACTTTTATGAAAATAATAGAAAATAAGACAATTAGACTGTCAAATATTTTCAAAATGAATGATAGTTCTGAAGTTAAACATGTTTTGGAATATTTATCTTCTGATATGCTAATAAAAAAATATCGGAAAACACCTTTTGAATTTAAACATGGTGAACTGAAAAATGAATTTGCTTTTGACAAAGTCATTTATGAAATAAAAAGAAAAGTTGAAAATTTCATATCGTATATCGCTTGTTTCTCAAAAACTGATGATGATCTAGGGCAATGGAGAGCATACGGTGATGACGGTAAAGGGGTTATGATCGGATTTGATGGTAAAAAACTTTTCGATTTTGCACAGAGTAATCACTCGTCATTCAAACTTGTGGATGTTTCTTATTCAGTCGAGGATTGTAAGAGATTTATTGAAATAAACGTTGTTGATGAAATATTAAAAGCATTAAAATCGGCAGTCAAAAATGGTCCATATACTTACGAAATGATGGTTATAATTAACATTATTGATTATTTGGAAGCTGTTCTTTTAACTGCTGTCCAATTTAAACATGAGGCTTTTATTGGGGAACATGAGTGGAGATTGTGCCTAGTCGACACACAAATTAATAAAACTTATTCAGAGTGGTGTTTAAAGCATAAAGATGATAAAGTCTATGACAATTTCCTTTTAAAGGGAATGGCATTCAAATATAATGGCGAGAGGATAATTTCATACTTTGATTTATGTTTTACGCCTGACTTAATAAAATGTTTAACAATAGGACCAAGATCGAAAATCCTAAAAGATGATATTGATTTTGAAATGCTCCTAAAAATAAACGGATTTAATAATGGGTCAATAGAAAAATCCAATATACCATATACAGGTTAGTCAAAATATCATGTCATTCACGTTTTCTGATGGTAATTTCGGAACAAATTTGAAGTCAGGATGAGTTTAACGTTTTGTGGCAATTCCAGAGACCAAATAAAACTTTGTTGGTAGTCAAATGTTCCAACGGAACGAATAAACCCGTCTAATACACCCGGCGGCTTTGAATCGTGTGTCGCCGGATTGGGTAGTCGTAGGTGAGGATATGTTAATCAATTATGGTAAGATTATAGAGTAGACGTTTAGTACTAGCGAAATTAAGGAGAACAAAAATGAACTATTCGCAGATAACTGGGTTGTGTTGGGGAGCATTTGGTCTGGTTTGGCTAGTTGGTTCAATTTATAATGCCTTCAGGGGACCCCGAATTGTGCGGAAACCGCTCCAGTCATGGCGATATTGGTTAATTGGTGTCCTAATGGTTTATTGGTTATTCGGACGTTACGTTCCTCAATATGTATGGGTTCCGTTCCACATAAATATACCGTGGATACAGATGATGGGCTTGCTAATTTTAATTGCTAGTACACTTTTTACATTGTGGGCTCGTATCATCCTAGGAGTAATGTGGTCATCATCAGTAACACTTAAATCGGATCACGAACTGCGAATAAATGGGCCGTATAGGATTACCCGCCACCCTATTTATTCAGGCATACTGGGAATGATGGTAGGGTCAAATTTAACAGTAGGCTTGATTTTCTTGCCGAGTTCTCTGGTTGCGCTTGGTATCTTCTTTGTTAAGATTAAAAATGAAGAAAAACTAATGGTAGAGACTTTTGGAGAACAATATTTGGAATACAGGAAACGCGTACCTCAGTTAATACCAGGAATGAAATGGTGACACCAAACCATCAATTGTGATAAGTAGGGTCCGCCTGCTTGAAGTCAGCAGACTGAGAGGCAACTGTAAATGTATAAGAGATTAAACAAAAACCTCAAAATCCGCTATCTTTAGCAGGTTTTGAGGTTTTTATATAAGAGCACGTAATGATACCTAACATCAATATAGATCGTTGATTACCAAACTAGGATCTTCCGACCATAATCAAGCAGGTTACCACCCATATTGATGATTCGTTCGACCTTACAAGATATCTACCCAGCTATAGACAACCTCTCGGCTGAATATAACCGGAATTCTTACACATGCATATATGCTTTGAATCGATGTGGCGGATTGGGTTTGTTTGGTGAGGTGGGAATAAGGCGGATTTAGGAACTCTCAAGGTTACCATTTCGTTGGCTTTACCACGGCAATTAAAACCCTCTTAAGATATAGAAAGGGAGAGCTCATAAGCTCCCCTCTTTGTGTTTGTTTTAATGGAGCCGAAGCTTCTTGTAAGTTAGTGGCAATATTTCTTCAAGAAGCCTCAACTAACATTCTAATTCTATTTTATCCAGGTACTGAGAACGTAAGCTGGTAGGTTTTGTCTATTAGCACTACAGTATAATAAACAGATTCTAGGGTATTATATCCCGTACGAAAACATTCGTCCTACCTTGCCCTGATCGGAAACGGTGGGGGCCTTTTTTATACACAAAAATAGGGATTGTCATCGACATCCCTATTTATTGAATAATATGCTCCGTGAGAGCCATCAATACGCAAAGACTGAGCCACCTTCACGCTAGACCAGAGCCACTCCCTCGCAGGGTGAGATACTCTGGGGAAGACTTGACATGGGACCCTGCTTTGGATGCTTCAATGGGTCGAGGGCTGTGGCTCATATGGAAGTATTCCTCTTGGGTAAGCCCCATCCCTTGCTATAGGGTAGCATCCTCAGCCCCCATGTAAAGTCTATCTTTGGGGTCCCGTGGATTGACTGTTAACAGTTCATTCAACTGGTGGTTCAACACCAGCAACATGGTGGCTCATTTTCAGCGTGAAGGTGGCTCAGCCAAGAGCGTATCGGCGGCTCTGTCACACCGAAATATTCAATTTATTGCGATTCTCTGTATAAACCTTTTAAACTTCGGATTAGTTATATTTTGCTACCACCTTTAAGGTGTTCCTCGGCAAATTGAATCATTCGTTTGGTCATTTGGCCACCGACAGAGCCATTTTCACGACTTGTTCGGTCACCGCCGAGTTGAAGCCCCATTTCGTTAGCTACCTCATACTTGAATTGATCCAACTGTTGTGTAGCACCTTGTGTTGCTGGTGTATTGGTGTTTCTTTCTCCCGCCATGATTTGTGCCTCCTTATTGTGTGATTAATTTTTTTATGTTAACTAACTGAATTTATTTTATCCGAGTGGCGATAACATACTCTGGTAATTTATATCAAGATCGTTAGGGTTATCCAGAACAAATTATTATAGAGTTAGGGGTATAAGTGCGATTTTAAGTTTTAGGAAATATGATATCATTTTACTCAACTTTCCGAAAAAAGGTATTAAAATTAGGGAAGCCCACATCGATTCACTTGAATTCTTTGTTTTTCCCTTCCTATGAAGAACAAACGTGGAATTTGCGATAAAAATTATTTCTGTTTCATTCATAAACCCTTAGCAGATAGGGGATATCCAATAATTGTAATATTTCTAATTCGTTCTATTTATTACGATTTCGACATGGCCCATCAATTATAATTACGACACCGGTCGAGGCAATCGCTTAAAAGGAAAAAAAGTGAACCGGAATACTGTTAAGACGGGAAGTTAGCGAATGGGTAAGGAAATAAAAATTATTGTCGCGGATGATAACCGTAACTTTTGTCAAATGTTACAGAATTATCTTCAAGGTCAAGAAGGTCTAAGCATTGTTGGCATGGCTTATAACGGTTTGGAAGCCTGGGAGCTTATTCAAACCCAGGAACCAGATTTGATCATTCTCGATGCAGTGATGCCAAATTTGGATGGTTTAAGCGTGTTGGAACGAATCAAGGCTCGAACAACGATGACACGCCCCAAAATCATCATGATAACGGCTTTTGGGCAAGAAGCTTTGACGCATCAAGCGATGATGCTCGGTGTGGACTATTTTATTTTAAAACCCTTCGATCTTGGTATTCTCGGCAAACGTATTCGTTCTTTAACGCAAGATATGCAGTCATCCACTCCGGCTCAGTCTACTTATTTTTCCTCCCCAATAGCGACGACGGTGGGAAGTGGGTCGGATCTATTCAGCGAAGTGACCACGATGATGCACCAAATCGGGATTCCTGCCCATGTTAAAGGGTACCAATATATTAGAGAAGCCATTTTGATGGTGATTAAAGATGTCTCTGTATTAGGGGCGGTAACCAAGGAACTTTATCCGGGCATTGCGAAAAAGCATAATACTGCATCCAGCAGGGTAGAACGCGGAATTCGTCATGCAATAGAACTAGCGTGGGAGCGTGGACAAAAAGATACGCTAAAACGGATTTTTGGATATTCGATGAATATTGAGCGTCAAAAACCCACAAACTCCGAATTCATTGCACTACTTGCCGATAAATTTAGAGTCATGGGTAACGTAAGCTAAGTTCGTCGAGTATTAAGCTCTCTTGAAACGAACATTTGGCGTTGTAGTATCGCCGAAAAAAGATCTGCGAAGCATAGATTGGGGCCTATATGTCAATTTGCTTTGTCACATCTATTAGTCACCTTAAAAACAGAGTAGAAGGAAGGCACCAACCGTTGTTAGAAATAGAGAAACCTAGAATCGAGTGTATCGAGCGTTCTGAAGACGACTCTTATGCAAAATTCGTTGTTGAGCCTCTTGAAAGGGGATACGGAATTACCTTGGGTAATTCTCTGAGGCGTATTTTGTTATCCTCTCTTCCTGGATCAGCAGTGACCTCGATCAAAATCGAAGAATTATTCGGAGTTTTGGAAGATGTAACGGATATTATTCTCAATATTAAATCACTTGCCCTGAAAGGCTATACAGACGAGCCTCGCATTATTCGCATAGAGTCTCAAGGTAAAAGGGTAGTTAGGGCCGCAGACATCATAACTGACCCTGATATTGAGATATTGAACCCAGACCTGAAGATAGCGACATTAGATAAGGATGGCAGACTCTTCATGGAATTGACGGTGGAACGCGGCAAAGGCTACGTTTCAGCGGATAAGAATGCCATCGGAGTTATTCCGATTGACACAATTTATGCCCCGATTTATAAAGTTAACTACACGGTTGAGGCAACCCGAGTCGGCCAAATCACGGACTATGACAAGTTAACCCTTGCAGTATGGTCTAATGGCAGTATCTCGCCGGAAGAGGCTATCAGTACAGCAGCCGGAATTCTGAATGATCATCTGGGGCTTTTTATAGGAAGCAGTGATAAACCCGATAATGTGGAAACTGTGATAGAGAAAGAGGAGGAACCCAAGGCTAAAATTCTTGAAATGTTGATTGGAGAGCTTAATCTGTCCGTTCGTTCTTATAACTGCCTGAGGCGGATGGGGATTGACACGGTTGATCAGTTAACGCAAAAGACGGAAGCAGAAATGATTAAGATGCGTAACCTTGGAAGCAAATCATTAGAGGAAGTGATAATGAAAATTAAGGATTTAGGTTTGGCTTTCTGTGCTGATGAGGATTAATTGGGTGTGATTATAGTCTGAGGAACATAACCATAATTTAAGGTCGGGCTTAACTGATAGTGTCATGAATATTATAAAGTCACCTTTTCTCGCGAAATGGTGATAAACCTAGATTAGGGTGAATAGAATAGACAGTTGCCTCAAAAATATAAGTCAACTGATGATTACCCGCAATTCTTTGCGGTTAAAATAAAGTCTTTTTCTCGAAATCCTCTCTCCATCCTGGTGAGGGGATTTTCTTGCAAATAAGTGAAACCCACGGCATTATCGAGGGTATTGGAGACTTACGTGTTTTTGTGAAGTGTCTACTAGCGTGTTTGGTTTGCGACAACCGGATAGTTTTATATACCTGACTTCGGGTAGGGATCGCTATCAATAATTCAGCAACAATTAAAAAATATGCCTTTTCATCTTGTCGCACCGACTTCCAGCATTTATTTCTAATGCTGTTTTTCCCTGAGTGTAAGTAATATTTCCGTGGAAAGTAATGGAAGCATGAACTGTAGAGTAATTTAGAAGGGGAAAGGAATTTCGACAGTTCTTAAAATCGATCTAAAGGTATATTTACTACACCAGGTACTAGCATAATCGGATATGTGTGTCATATTCTATTACAGACACCATTGGTGATACTTAACTGTTAATATTCATAGCCATTTATTTAATGGAATATTTTTTGCCCTTCATAAGTTAAGTGGTGGGTATTCGGGTACACTCCTTATATCCCAGCCTAAAGTACGATACGCTTATTTTAGAAGAATGTGTATAGTCGTGTGAATATTGTGGAGGTTAATGGCAAGCAAGTTCAGAGTAGGGGCAGGGGGAACTAGATAGTCATAATGCCACAGAGTTATTGAAAAAAAAGATAGCAGAACCTAAGCTTTTCAGACCAGTCACATAGGTGTGCCGCGAAAACAAAAAAATGTATATCAATAATGGCATTGCTCGCATTAAATTAAGCAAGACAATAGTAAGGGGAGCCAAAATGAGTAAAAAATTAGAGCGTGTAAACTCGACTAATGTAGTAGCAGTAGCAGGAGATGCAGAGGTATTGATGTCTCCAGTAGTCGAAGGAGGTATCTATAGGATATCATCAGGCGATGATTTCTATGCAGGTGTCGTAGAAGTACGGAAGGTCGATGAGGATGGAGTCAGTTATCGGTATAGAGGGGCGAGTGCTAGTGACTGGAATGGCGGTACTTTCATCCAAGGTCAGCTCATGCGTATGTTTATAGAGGACTTCCAATCGCATATCCTATCAAAACAGACGTCTATGTAATATGGGATATCGTAGAGACGGTCTATATAATGGGATTAAAGAGGATGATCATATTGGACAAGAGAAGCATCGTCTTGGTTAGGCATAGTCTTATATTATTTAGTCCATAAACTATCCAGTATATTTTACAAGGAGAGGTGTGTCTTTGACAGGTTGTTTGGGTGGAGTCAAGCTTTGAAAATTTCAAGGGACATACCATGATTTGCTTGATGGCAGTCAGGGAACGCAAAGAGGATAAAGAACCCCAGGACTGTAAAAACGATTGGGTTATAGGAAATTGTAAAGATAGGCTCTGCAGTGTTTATAAAGCTGAGCCTATCTTTTTGCCATTTAGTACGGAGAATTGTTTATTGGTAAACTACTATCGCCAACGAACAGGAATGTGTTCTTATTATTGAACTGCATCTTTAAGTTGCTTTCCAGCTTTAAAACCAGAAAATTTCGAGGCTGGAATTGTGATACTTTCTTTGGTTTGCGGATTTCTTCCTATACGCTCTGCGCGGTCCTTTACTTCAAATGTACCCAAACCTTCAAGTTGGACCTTTTCGTTTGCAGCTAATGATTCCTCAATTACCTTAAAAACTTGTGTAACCGCTTTTTCAGCATCTTTTTTGGACATATCCGCCTTCTCTGCAACCGGGGAAATTAGATCTGATTTGTTCAAGTGTTTACCTCCTATCATCAGCGATTGAATATCCACTAGAAATTCTCGGAATTTGACCCTCATCGGTGGGAGTCTTCTTTGTGTCAGGATTTCTAATTGTTCGGGCATACTAATTCCAAACATGTAGGGAGGGATTTGTATGTCTGGGCTCGAAAAATTAATAATGCAAGTTGCAGAATTACGCTTAAGTATGATCAAGATAAAAGAGAAATCTTTCACGGATCCGGAATCATAGCTGCGAGCCAAGTATTGGATGTTGCCTCAGATAAGTGCCAAGTATTGTTAGCAAAAATGAGAAAGCATTAATAATTACAAAAAAGAAATATTTACTAAATAAAGAAGGATATAATTATAACGGTGTGGAAGTTAAACCATATATGAATTTTATAGGAGAGCCACAAACGAGAGGAGACTATAACTATGGAAAAGGTTAAATTAGCAGTCATTTACTACAGCATGACAGGGATTAACTATCAGTTGGCCCAGTGGGCATCAGAAGCTGCAAAAGAGGTAGGTGCGGAAGTTCGCCTGGTCAAGGTCCATGAACTGGCCCCTGAAGCAGCTATTAACAACAATCCGGCTTGGAAGGCAAATGTTGAAGCCACAAAAGATATCAAGGAAGCAAGTTCAGATGATCTTGATTGGGCGGATGCCATTGTTTTTAGCGTCCCGACACGCTTTGGAAATCTAGCTGCACAGATGAAACAGTTCATTGACCTACAAGGAGGCTTGTGGGCACAAGGAAAGCTGATGAATAAGGTTGTCAGCGGCATGTCGTCAGCACAGAATCCTCATGGCGGTCAGGAAGCTACCATTAAAAGTCTGTATACTTCAATGATGCATTGGGGTGCAATCATTGTATCACCCGGCTATACAGACGCTTCGATTTTTAAAGCTGGTGGAAATCCGTATGGAACCTCTGTTACTCAAGGTCAAGATGGTAAAATGGTCGAAGACGTAAAAGATGCTGTCTTCCATCAAGCAAAAAGAACGATTGAAGTTGCGTTGTGGCTGAAAAAAGGCAAGGAATAGATCGTTAATTAAAAATGACTTAATGAGTTCACCGCGCGGACTTTTTATTGAGCTTTATTTATTTTAATGGTTTTAAAATCGGTTGATGGATCTTCCAACATCTATCAACCGTCTAAGGGCACACTCGGCGGCTTTGAAGGTCGTGTTGCGGATGGGGGTGTCTTAGGTCAATGTATAAATATACAACTAATAAGCCTAGCAGCTAATACTGGTGGGCTTATTTGTTGTCCTAATCATGAGAATAATTATCAATTGCGATCTATATAAGTTTCGTTGAATTACCAGTCCTTGGGCAATGCTGCTCGTTAAAGGGATGTTGGTGGAATGGGTGGGATACATTATCCGGCAGATGGCGGGTAATCCCGCGACGACTAGGATATACCGATAAGGAATGAAAGTAACCCTATTAATCCCAAGATGAGAATTGCAACCTTCGCCTGCCTATAACTTATGGTGTCTTTACTAGGAAAGAATCTAAGAAGTAAATACCCAAAAACAGATTCCAAAGCCTGAGTAGTCGTGTGGGTATTTACGTAATATTTAATGTCTTTGTCCGATTCTATTTTAGCTATTGCAACACTAGGCAGCACTTTAGCCTCTACCATGGTCAAGCCATTGATTTAACTGGTATTTTTACTGATCCCAAAAGTGTATCAAATTCGGAGTTATTTAACCTTTTTGTCCAACCTTTCTTTCTGCTAAAATTAGAAGGGAAGAGAGGTCGAAATGAGACAAAACTACTTTGCAAAATTAGTAAGATACATGAAGAATGTATACCACATCGATCGTGGTTTGAATAAACTGTCTGATGGAAGAGTCAACCCAACTTACAGCACAGGTCAAGTTATAATGCCTGTGCTTTTTGGCTTTTTGCTTCGGATAAAAAGCTTTAATGAACTAAGTTTGATGATCAAGAATCATGAGTTTCGTCAACTATTTCCCCGAGGAACAAAGCTGCCGCAGATTGATGCCATCAGAGATACACTAAAAGTAATTGATATCGACGGACTAAAACAAATCAATCAAAGCATACTTAAAACGGCAGTTGGTAATAAGACATTTGAAAACGGAACCATTGACGGATATATGGTGGCCGCTATCGATGGAACAAAATTCTTCGGGAGCAATAGGAAAAGCTGTTCGGAATGCTTGAAAAATGCCAAGGGTAAAACGACTCATTTTTTCCATAGCGGCGCTGTCATGTCAACGGTAGGGATGGGTCCCAAGTTGGTTATTGGCTTTGAGATGTACAAGCCCGGACAAGATGCTGTTGCAAAGGATGAAGGTGAGTTAAACGTCGCGAAAAGGTTGATTTCAAGTGTCGTGAAGAGTCATGGAAAATTTATTGATGTTGTAGTTTATGATGCTCTGGCCTGTAATTCTGTATGGATAAACCACTGCAAAAGTCTGGGCATTGATGCAATTGTCCGGGCAAAAAACAATAACAATAATAGTTTGCGGTTAGCAAGAAAGACGGTTAATAAGACCGAGGCAGTGGAGGTTTGGGAGTGCGAAAAGGGATTTGAGAAAGTTGAGGTTTACGAGTCAACTTTTACTATGGACAACGTGGAGCCGTCATTGCGTTTTATTAAATTTGCCATTAAACATACTAACAATCAACGCACACAGATAATGATTGTAACGACATGTATGGAGATGGCGCTGAAGACATTATTCAAAATGATAAGAGCACGTTGGGATATAGAAAACTCAATTTTTAATAACTTGAAACGAGAATGTGGTCTAGAGCATTGCTTTGTGCATGGAGGGAAGGCAGTAGAAGCTGTGCTATATTTGATCTTTATCGCATCAAATATCATGCAATTATTTTTAGTAAGGCGACTGAGGAACCATTTTACAACTCAACGAGAAATTATCCGGCTTTTATTAAAAGGACTATATCTACTGAAGTATAAATCCGAATTGGTTTTTAGCAGCTCATAGAGATTTGCAATTGAATAAGGAGATTAATTCTGGGGTAGGGGAAGCTGTATCCATTTTTAATGGAAATTAGGCAAATGGGAGGATAATTTACAAACAATTTGAAATTAACAGGGAGGGTCTTGAAAATCATACAGAGGCTAAAGTGCTGGAGAACTGGAGGAAGTCCGAAGGGAAAGGTTGGAGCTTGATAAGGTAATCGAATCAAAGGATGGGTTGAAACAGAGGTTCGATGAAATTGTACATACGATAAACAATAGGGATTCGCTACTTGAAGAGTTCGATGAAGAAATATTTAATGCGTTGGTTGAGAAGATAGAAATTCTCACACCAGCGCATTTTGTTTTTGAGTTGAAAAGCGGGATGCGGGTGGTGGAAATTGCGGAGTAAAGGATAATAGATAGTAATCAATCAGAATGATGTTTGCCTGAACGTTAACATTAACTCTCTGGCTTTCGTATTATCCAAAATCACACTTTCTTTCTAATTTGTAGAGACTAAGACTATGT
>Ga0209123_1003071_pt1 | contig 13071 bp, 11 predicted proteins | sample BarGraIncu00431A_FD_184500 | JGI IMG/M metagenome (GOLD analysis project Ga0209123, IMG submission 184500) | Arctic peat soil microbial communities from Barrow, Alaska, USA - Barrow Graham LP Incubations 004-31A (SPAdes) (version 2) | ecosystem: Environmental > Terrestrial > Soil > Wetlands >...
GTATGATGATACAGGGCGCTTTCTTGGTGAGTTTTTCTTTAATCTTTTCGAGCGAAGTACTATCTGGAGCTTTAACAAAAACTTCCAAATCGGGCGTTACAGTAATGCCCAAAGATTTCCGGTCGGAATATTCCAATTGAAAATCAATTTGCTTTGAACCGAATTGAATGGATTCTGTCATTTCTTGTAACGAATTTTAGCTACTTCTACACAACGTTCGGCAATCATATCAATTTCTTCAAAACTCAGTTGCAGGTTGTATTTATCCCGCACTTCATCAATTAAAAAATCCCCTATCTGGTGAATCATTTTCTTGGGTATGTCAACTTCATTCTGCCAATTCACTTTTAAAAGGTTCTGGATCATTTCATCAATCGATATGGAGGTGTTGGCTGAAATAAGTTTTCTGGATTCCGGATCACTAAATTTATCGGACAACTCTTCATTTGTGATTCCATAGAACGCTTTTGCCACATCCATATTTTGGAGCGAGGTTGGAATATCCGAATCGGTGTGCGACAATACAGCGTTCATAAGATCCTTTACCTTATTCAGGTATTGGGCTTCACTGATGCGTTTCGCTTCATATTCAGCGATGGCATCTTTCAGCATCTGCGAAAACTTTTTGTAGAATGCAGGATCTTCAGCCATCCGTTCCGAAATGTGCTTTGCTGTCCGGCTCGCAATCTTGTCTGCTTTCGCTGCCTTACCAGTGGTGTTCTCTACTTCCTGCTGAAATTTTTCCTTGTCAAAGATATTAACCAGTTCAGTGATGACCTCGACACCATCGCTTTGAATATGGGTATCAATCAGTTTTTGAATTTGACCTTCATATTGTTTGTAATCAATTACATCCGAGTATCGTTGCAAAACTGCCATTCTAAGCTTGATAAAAAATGTCAGATCATCTTTGTAACGTTGAATCGTTTTTTCGTCCGTGGTTTTATGAAAAATAATTGATGAGAATGCCAATTTTAGAAGTTTTGCAAATGCTGCCAATTTATCGTAAAACACAACTCTTATCGCAACATCCTTCAGTAACAGCTGATATGCCTCAGCATCACGCTTGTTCGAAACCGTTTTGAATATATCCCACAACTCGGAATACTTTTGCGGCAGTTTTTTTATTTCTTCTTTGATATTGGTGAGCGTTCCCATCAAATCTTCATTGTCAAAATCTTCAAATGATGAATACAATTCCAAAGCATCATCTAAATTTTCAATCACTCCGAAATAGTCAATAATATAGCCATAGTCCTTATCAGGATAAACGCGGTTTACCCTGGCAATGGCTTGCAGCAAAGTATGTCCCTGTAAATTTCGTGTGAGATATAGGACCGTGTTTTTCGGCGCATCAAATCCGGTTAAGAGTTTATCCACCACTATAATTATTTCGGGCTTGTCGGCCTTCTTAAAGCGGTTGATGAGGTTTTTCTGATATTTTTTGGCAGTACCATGTTCATCCATCATCTTTTTCCAGAACTGCTTCACTTTGTCGGTCGATTCTGCATAAGCACTGTCTTCTCCTTCCCGTTCATCAGGACCTGAAATCAGAACTTCCGTACTTACGATTCCAATTTCATCCAAAAACAGTTTGTATTTAAGGGCAGCATCTTTACTCTGTGTGACCAGTTGTCCCTTAAAAGGTGTAGAGCCCTGAAAATTATCGCGGTAATGATAGCTGATGTCCCAACAGATGGCATATATTTTCTGCTCTGCAACATTCAAATGGTCGGCTCTTGAAAACTTCTTTTTTAAATCAGCTTTCTGGTAATCTGTCAGCGGTTCCGAAATATTGCTGAAAAATTCATCCATAGGCTTTTCATGAACTGTTTGTTTCGCAAATCGTCCTTCATACAATAACGGCACAACAGCATTGTCTTTCACTGCCTGGTCAACCGTGTAGGCATCGATCATTCCGCCAAACTTAACGGCAGTGCTTTTGTCTTTTTTGAAAAGAGGTGTTCCGGTAAAAGCAATAAAACAGGCATTTGGCAATGTCTTTTGCATTTCAATATTGAAGGTGCCATGCTGTGTGCGGTGTCCTTCATCAACCAAAACGAAAATATCGTAGCTCTCCAATGGCTTACTGATTTTCTTTACCGCTGCTTCAAATTTATTGATGACCGTTGTTACTACTGCATCACTTTTGCTCTCCATCAGCTCTACCAAACGTTGGCCAGTCGTGGCATTTTCAACAAACATTCCACATTTTCGAAAAGTGCCTGTTATCTGGTCATCCAGATCAATCCGGTCGGTCACCAGGATTATTTTCGGATTGCTAATCTTTTGCTTTTCCAACGCAATGGCCTGCGCAAGCATAACCATCGTCAACGATTTGCCGCTTCCCTGCGTGTGCCAAACCACCCCTCCTGTCCTCCCCCTGCGCCCTTCATTGGAGGAGTTTATGGTTTGATTAAAGGAAGTAATTCGTTTCATTGTTTTCTTGATTGCGAAGTATTGCTGATACCGCGCAATTTTCTTTTCACCATTGTCGAACAGCGTAAAATTGAAAATCAAATCCATCAACCGTTCACGCCGGCATAAGTTGTAGAGGTATTCGTCTTGATTGGTGGGTAAAATTGTTTCGCTTTCCAGAGCATCAAAATAGGAACGCACATATCGAAAGCGTTCTGCAAACAATTTATTTTTCTGCTCCAAACTGAGTGGTTCGTTTTTAAGTTGCTGCAATTTGATTTTGTATTCCTGCTCCAGCTCTTTATTTTCAAACTTCTCGTGCCAGATTGACCAGAATTTTTCCTCCGTGCCATTGGTCGCATACTTGGCAGAATCAGTTGCAAGGCTCATTAAACATTGTGAATACACGAACAAACTCCGTATACCATCTTCCTGCTGACTACGTAATTGCTGACTGATAGCCTGCGATAATGGCTCCTTCATATCGGGTCGTTTGCACTCAATAATGCAGATCGGAATTCCATTTACAAACAATACCAGATCGGGTCGGTAATGTTCTTTACTGGTGCTACGCATGACACTGTATTCCTCGGTTACATGAAATGCATTGTTATCCAGGTTTTTCCAGTCAATGTATTGCATCGGAAAACTTTTCTTGTCACCATCAATACTCTGCTCCAGCTCTTTTCCGAGCGTGATACGGTTGTAAGCAACTTCCGAAGCTGCTATATATCCTTCATTCATCGGAAGATCTTTCAATGCCAAAATGCCGACTTCAATATTGGCATCAGTGAACAACGAAGTTTTGGTTGAACTTACTCTGATGCTGTTGATCTCCTTCAACTGCTTACGCAACACCTTTTCCAGGATCACATTGCTGGTTTTATTACCTCGCAGTTCCAGCGCTTCTTCCTGACTGAGGTATTTATATCCCAACTTTTGCAATAGTTGCAATGCGGGAATCTGGCTGATGTGGTCTTCTTTGAAAGAGGGAGTATCCATACTTTTAAAGTTCTATTTTTTAAAATATCTTTTGCGAATCATAGTGCCTTCTTTGTCTCATTTCAGAAATATGGAGAATTAAATCTTCTCTTGAAATATCTCTAACTCTTATTATATCAGAATATTCATCATTTTCTTCAAATCTTGCTGCAGGAATATGGAGAATTACAACTTCATTGTGGAGAATTATATTCTAGCTTTTGCAATGCAGGAATCTGGCAGATGTGATCTTCTTTGAAAGAGTGAGTGTCCATGAAGTTTGTAATATGAATTTTCGTTGACTGAATTTGTCCCGGTGAAAACATGTTTGTCTAAAAGTTTATCTAAAGTTTGTCTAAAAATCGAATATGATTTATGTGCTAACTTCCATATTGGATAGCGGTTTGTGCCTTTATTTTCAATACTTTGTTCCCTTTTCGATAATGCGTACATCAGATTCCTTACCTTATTCTTCTGTTGTTATTCATCTAAAACAGCAGGAAGTTTATCTAAAAGAAGCGTGTCAATTTCTTCTTTGGTCGCCTGTTTGTTTTTCCGGGTAAACTCCAAAATCATATCCTTAACTAGGGTCATACTTTTCTAAATTAAGTTAATCTCCAACTTTTGCAGCAACTTCAGTGTAGAATTGACTTTTATTGTCTTCATTGAAATTTGGAGTGTACATTGTCTATTTGCCATTAATCAGGTCAAAAAGTTCTATCAAATTGTCGGAAAAATCCCCACTTCTACGCCAGCCACAGATTCCTAATTTCTCAATTGAATACCCTTTTTTACTATTGGTAATTCTGAATTGTTCGCCAGTGTATTTTGTGGCAATAAATAAGCCATTCATTTCACTCCAATTTGTCAATCTTTTTTGGACTTTAAATAAGTCATTCATAAACTCTCCGGTGTTAGAGTATCGAATATTCAACTTAGGATGAGTAGCTCGCTGAATGACTTTAATAATCTTACTGTCAATAAATTTTGGAAGGGAATCCATTTTCAATAGAGTATTTTTTGACACTAACTTGTGAATTACTTTTTCGATAAAAACTGTTTGTTCGTAAGAACCATTTATCGCATTGAATTTATTTTTCTCCTTTTCATTTAGCCAGTCATAATATGCTCCAGGGAAATAACCTCCTAAAATCTGAAACAGACATACACCTACTTGATATATATCAGACTGTGTTGTATATTTGTTTTCTTCAAACACTTCCTTCGGAGTATAAATCAAAGTTGTTTTGGAACATGACACAGAACCTATGTTGGTATCAAATTGCTTTATCGAACCAAAATCAGCAATTAGAGGTTGTTTCGTGTCATTATAAATGAGAATATTTTTTGGTTTTAAATCACGATGAACAATTGAAATTTCATCTCTATGTAGTTCAGTTAGACCATTAAGAACTCCATGGATGATATTCAATTTTTCCTTTAAATCTAATTCACCAGCTAAATAACACTTTTCTAGATCACCACCACTTATTTCATCGGTCATAAAGTAACTGTAAAAACTACCTATTCTTTTGGCATCATGAACTCTTAAAATGTTCTCATGGTTTAATCTAGAAAGAATTCGTGGTTCAAAATGTGATTTACTTTTATCATTACCATAATAAATTTTCAAAGCTATGCGCCTCTCAAATATATTATGATATCCAAAAAACATGTCGCAATTTCCTCCTTCTTGAGATATTCTATCAATTACAAAATCCTTTTGTTCATTTAGAAATGTTTTTACTTCCACATCAAGACCTAGTGCTGATAAATCCATTAGTTTTTTGTTTTTAAATGATGAAAGGCAAGCTTCAATACGTATGTTTGATAACTATACTCAGGGGTAAATTCCAAACTGTTTTTTTTGAAGAAAGCAGAGATGGTTTGAGGTTTTGCAAAACATATAATTGCTTTATCATAGAGTTGTATAAGACCTTCTATTTTGAAAGATATTGCCGAAGGAGCATACTTTCCGCTTGCTTTGGAATCTCTAAAATTCATCACAACAATATCTGGAGAAAAGCTTTCCAAAGTTGCAAAAAGTGTGTTCTTAAAAAGAAGAACATTTCCAGAATTTTCGTCATCCTCTAGTCTAATGGGCTTATACTTTCCAGTATAATTTGAAATTACACCTTCCGCCTTTTCTAGGGCTATTATTCGGACATCTCGTCCAGAAATTTCTAATCCTAATACTTTCATTTTTTAATTATTTAGATTTAATCTTTTCCTACCTGTAAGCAGAACCTGCATTATCCCCTTTTTCTGATCATGCAGTTTTTTAGTTTTGGTTTTAAGCAATTGTATTTCCTTATCTGCAGCTTGCAGTACCTGGGCAATGGCGATTTGTTCGTTAAGAGAAGGAACTGGAATTTGAAGCTTCACAAATTCAGATTGCCCTAAAGTTTTGTTTCTTCCTGCGCCTCCAGGAGAAGCAAGTCCAAGTAAGTGCTTTCCACGAAGCGATTTAAAATAATAAAGTAAATAATCTAAATCCATAACTCCTTCTTTGGGTTTAAACATCGGAAAACGGTGAGAGGCAATCATGCCAAATTCATTTTCTGTCGTTTTGGCAATCGCATGTTCCCAAGCAAAAACAATATTAACAATGAAGCAATTAGGCTCAATCCAGAATACGCTTTTGTCACCTAAATCTGCTCCTGAAACTTTTTCTTTATAGAATATTCCTTTTGTATGCGAGCGAATACCAATTTGTTGGTACATTTCAGCTTGTTCGGGAACCAGCGATTTTCTAACTGGATTCAAAATACTCAATAGAGTTTTCAGTTTCCAATCAACCGGCAATTCACCTAAATTTGTTTTTTGGCAGAGGTTATTTTTTACATATTTTTTAATTCTTCGTCTTCCGGAAAGGAGGTTTTGCATCAGCCATTTTTTCTGTAATTCTTTTTGGGCAATCAATTGGTTGTTTTGAATGATGGCGGTATCCATCCAAAATAGGACATTAGCAATGGTGAGCTGTTCAGGAAGAGGCGGAAGAGGAATTTTAACTTTCGATAAATCACTAGGATATATGTGCACAACTGAATTTCCTTGCCCTAACACTCTTTTTTGCTTCTTTGAAAGATCCGTTTCTAAAGCATAAGAAAGAAATTCTGCATTTACTTCCTTTATGGTAGACAGAATTATTACATCACCTCCTGCGAAAGCTTTTTCATTACCAATATATGCAACGGCTTTACCAATTTCTTCTGCAGTTTCTCCTGAACCAGCAAAAAGAATATCTCCCCCTCTAATTTCTTTACTTTCACTTGCAACATCTTCACTAATAAACGATTTAAACTCTTTAATAATGAAATTGTGTGTCGTGTATATTTCACCATAACGAATACAGGGTAATCCTTCTGAAATTACTTGTTCTTTTAAAATTCCCTTGCCCTTTGAAAAAGCTCCCAACTCATTCAATGTCTTTATTTTCCAGGCAATTGGTATAGTGGTATTATAAAAAGGTTTTGAAATGGTATTGTTTTCTTTGCTCATGCTTCAGTTAATTTAAGATTTCTGCAAACGAACCTGCAAACGACATTTTTATAAATGATTGGTATTAAGGCATATTTTCTTTGCAAAGTATTAATAGAACCGTCTGAACCTGCAAAGGGATCTGCAAACGAAAACTTCTTTGCATGGCTTCTCTAAGTTGCTCTTTTTGCAAAGAAACTTGCAAAGGGAAATTTCATAAAACATTGATATTCAATATTTTGTTCTTTGCAATCATTTCTTCAGTTTATAGATTCTTTGATTATGACCTTCTTCCCGGGCTATCTCAATCAATCCTTTTTCTACCATTTCGGCAAACAGTCTGGATACATAAGAAGCATTGGTATCAGATAGGTTTAGCATTTTACGGGCAGCTTCATTATCAATATCGTCTGCAGTATCCAGATAGCGGATAATGGCTTCAATCTGGCGGGCTTTTTCCTGTTTTTTAAGTCTTGAATAACCTATTTTGTCATCGGTTGTTAACAGTTTACTTCTATGAATAATATATTTCACCCCAGAAGTTCTTCCTGTGGTTTCAATAAACTCCAATTCTTGAAGTTCGGACAGTATTTTGCGCAATTGCCAGGTGTTGATAAAAGGCGATTCCTCCAATTGCTGGAACGTTAGTTTTTGTCCGGTATAAATGCTGTTGAGAACAAGCAATTTCTCCAGATCAATATCCTTTTTTGTGGTCTGCTTATATAACAAACTAAGTTCAGCCAACTTTTCAGAATACACATCTGCCTCAATTCTAAGCACGATGGAGCTTTCTGTTTGCTGGGGTCTTGGCAAATTTTTACCTTTTGAAAGCAAAGCTGTGAAAATCTTATCAAAACCGCTACCCGCTTTTTCAGCATAGTTTATTTCCCTCAGAACATCCATTATTCCAGGGTTTCGTGGATTGGTTTTTCGCAGGAAATTAGTTTCCGTTATCCCTTGCGGAAAATGTCCTGGACTTTCAAATTCCAGATAATTAGGATATTTGCGTATCTCAATAATTTGTTGCCTGCTGTAATCCCTATGGGCAATGGCATTAATCAATAGTTCCCTCAGTACAATCTCAGGATAATCTTCGATATATTCCCTGAATAAACCAAAATGAAATTCTTTGAGTTTGATTTCAGATTTGAGCTGTGTAAAACAGGCATCTGCCATTTCAACGAGGTTGCCGCTGTATTCGAAAGGCGTGTAAGTGCCATCTTCATAATAGCGGATATACTTAATCTGGTTGTATGGCAGTTCTTTCAATGATTTTTGATTACCAATGAACAGAATACCAGTAGTTGTGGGCAAACTTTTCCCATTTTCTTCTTTTACCAATCCCAGTGTCTCGGTAAACTCAACTGAAGTGTTTTTTAAATAAGGGCTTTGAGGCTTTTCCCTTTGGATCCGGTTATACAGTTCACGGGTACGTTTAATATCCTGCCATCCTGGAATCGGATTTCCCTGCTTATCTGATTCAATACTTTCAAAAGGTATATCCCATGTTTTTTGATCATATACGATTAATCCTTTCTCTGCCTGAATGGTGGCAATTTCATACGATTCAATGGCTCTGTTTCCATCGTTGCTTCGAATCAGGTATTCCCCTTTTGATGTTCGATGCAATTGTTGAGAAAATGGGATTTCAAGCACCAAAATATCTTGCGAATTTACACTAAGTTGATGTGGTTTGATTGTGATAGATGGAACAGTCCTGTCTTGAATTTGTCTTACCAGTTCAAAAACTTTAGCATCTATATATTTGAAATCCGGATTAATTTCCTTGGTATCATCAACAATACCAATAAAGATAAAACCACCCTTTTTATTGGCAAACGCAACTACATCTTTTGCCGCTTCCTCATATTTGGGTGCAAAGTTTTTAATCGACTTGCCAAATGCGATTTTATCTTCGAGTTGCTCCTTAAAATCAAGGATCTCACATTCTCCTTTCGCGAGTAGATTATAAAACCATTGAATACTATGTCGGGTTAATTTTTCCATTTATAAAAAGAATTTTCGGTTGACAAACTCATCGGGTTCTTTATTCAAATTTCAGTTTATTGAATTGCTAATCACAGTACAATTGTACTTTCGATATTAAACAGTTGGTGCTCATTGTATTTCACATATCCCAACTGATTCGACAACAGCTGGGTTTTGCCAATTTTAAAATCAGCAGAATTTCCATGTGTATGACCATATATCCAGAAGTCAGGCTCTTTATCTTCTATCAAGTCAAATAACTCAGCGGCAAAGGCCTCATTCAGTATGTCCCCTTTATACTTTATGGGGTAATTCATAAATGTAGGAACATGATGGGTTACTACAACTATTTTATCGTCGCTATTGCGGCTTAATTCCCGATTTAAAAATTCCAAACTTTCCTTGTGGAACTGATTAAACTGGACAGAAGAAAAACGGTGTCCATTATATTTTATAGTATGAAAATCACTCATTGACCGCTCAATTTGCCACTCGTGAGCGGGGCTTATTTTGGACCATAGTGTAGAGAACAAGAATTTAATATTCTCATGCTGAATGGCAGTGTTATTTACCAAAAAAACATTATCTCTGATTTTCTCATTCAGTACTCCGCTTTTAGTCGAGGCATCAAAACGATAATATTCATGATTCCCTGGTATCCAGTAGGTAGTTTGAAAATGATCAGCCACATAGCTAAAAAAATCAGCGTGGTGGTCCATTGCAGCAAAAGGCACTATATCACCAGCCAACAATAAAATATCACCCTTTGGAATTAAGGGATTTATTTTAAGAAAATCCTTATTCTCAGGAAATTCAAGATGAAGATCTGATGCGTATTGTACAATCATATTAAGCTCCTAATTCTGTCAAGTATTTCTTCATCTCATTCTGCACTTCAGCCAATTCGGTTTCCAATACTTCTATCTCCTTTTGAACAGCCGCTATATCCACTTCTGCCTCTTCTTCAAAGGTATCAACATAACGCGGAATATTTAGGTTAAAATCATTTTCTTGTATCTCTTCAAAAGTGGCTACATAGCTGAATTTATCTTCGATTACTCCGGCTTTCAGTTTTCCTGCCGAGAAATCCCTGTAGATTGTAACGATGTGATCGATATCCGAATCGCGAAGCTTGTTCTGGTTTTTTACCGATTCGTATTGCTTGCTACCGTCAATGAATAAGACATCTTTGTTGTTGCCTTTCCCCTTATTAAAAATCAGGATCGCCGCCGGAATACCTGTTCCAAAAAATAAATTGGCCGGTAAACCAATCACCGCTTCCAGTATATTTTCTTCAATCGTTTTCTGCCGTATCTTCCCTTCGCTGCTTCCCCTGAACAAAACACCATGAGGAACAACAACACCTACTTTACCTTTGCCCTCATAGGTTGTTTCAATCATGTGGCAAATAAAAGCCCAGTCACCTTTGCTCTTTGGCGGAATGCCTCTCCAAAAACGATTGTAGGGATCTAGTTCCGGATCATAACTTTTTGCTGCTTTATTTTCTTCCTTGTCTTCTACCTTGCCCCACTTATCCAAGCTGAAAGGTGGATTGGCTACAACAGTGTCAAACTTCATCAGCGAATCACCTTCTTTTAATTTCGGGTTTCGGATCGTATCGCCCCAACGTATTGTGGCATTGTCGAATCCATGCAAAAACATGTTCATAATGGCCAAAGCCCAGGTACTGCCATTGGCTTCCTGCCCAAAGAGTGAAAAATCATCGGTGCCAACTTCTCTGCCAGCTTTAATCAGCAATGAACCGGAACCACAGGTGGGATCACTGATTCTTGCACCTGGTTTCGATTTGGTAAGCTTGGCCACGAGTGTGGAAACTTCACCCGGCGTGAAAAATTCTCCGGCTTTCTTACTGGCATCACTTGCAAAGTTGGCAATTAGAAATTCATAAGCATCACCAATAATATCAGCACCTTCCAAATGTCCCGGACTTAAATCGAGTTTGTCATTGCTAAAATCAATCAATAAACTTTTCAGCCGCTGGTTTTTTTCTTTGACATCGCCCAAATTGCTACTATTGAAATCAATATTCCGGAAAACACCGCTGCCATCCTCGCTGTTTAATTTTTGTCGGTTTGCTTCTTCAAAATCGGTCAGAGCGATGTTAATGAGTTCACCAATATTCACTTCATTTCTGCTTTTATAAAGAAAATCAAAACTTGAATTTTCCGGAACAATGAACCGTTCCTGTTTCATTGCTCTTTCAGCTCGAACCGCATCGCCATTGTATTTTTTGAGGTACTCTTTCGTCTTCTCATTGTGAACGTCACTCACATACTTGATGAAAAGCATTGTGAGAATGTAATCCTTGTATTGGTCAGGATTGATCAGCCCACGAAATGTGTCACATGCTTTCCAAACAATTTGTTTCACTTCGTTGCTGTTGATTTTATTTCCCATTGTCAATTATTTTAGGACGTTTATGATTTGTTGCTGTAACTGTTTTTCTCTTAGTATCTCTATTTCCTGCATCAATTTTTTCTCCGTATTCCGAAGATCAGCGATTTTTAAGATCACATTTTGTGTCTTTAAATTGGGTACTGAAATTTCCAATTCTTCCAAAACCGATTTGGAAATGGAAACCATGGAAGTTCCTATTGCCTTTCCCTTCAGAAAACTTTGTGAATTAGGATTATTGATCGACCATGTTAAAAACTGGGGTAATATTTTATCGTGAAAATTCTTATTCAACCGAATTACAAAGAATGAAGTGGAAGCAACCGCAGGTTGATTGTTTTTTTCATAACATGCTGCAAAATTTCTTGTTCCTTTGGCTGAAAATAAAATATCTCCAGGTTGCAGTAAGTGCTTATCAGAAATGCCTTTTGCCATTAAATCAGGCTGCAAAGAAGGAATAAGCTGTGCGTTTTCATCAAAGTGCCTGGCTTGTAAATATACGATTTCTCCCTCTGCAATGGGTTTTGCAAAGAGTCCTGTCTGTATGCCGGCAATATTTCCTATTGTAGTTTTCAAATTATGGTTTAAGTAATAGCGCTACAATAGTAAACAATATTTTCCACAATAGCAAATAAAATTACAAATATATCTAAGTAGAGCATCTACGAATCACTGGAATCCCTTCTGTCATTAATAAAAGGATTTTTCTGACTGTGATCAATACGATCAGCGTACTTTTGCAAAGCGGAAAAACAATTTTTGAGTTCCTGAAGAACCTGCTTAAAAACTTCCCTATCCTCCGATGTAAACTGGTAAACATCGTGGGTGTTGATCTTTTTGGCAATCTGATTCAGATTTACGCCGATCTTATTTAAATCATAGTCAAGCCTTAATATTTGAATGGTAGCTTCTTCATCAAAAGTAATCACCTTTCTGTTGGAATTGAAAATCCTCACCCTGATATAATCACTTATGAAAGGATACCTCCCATTTTTGGCATGGCCTTGTATCCTGATTTTCTCTTCCCTGGAAACCCGGATGATCAACCGTATATTTCTTATTTCGTTATCTGGTAATTTTGGTCTCATCTTTTTAAATCTATCTAAAATCTGAAGTTGGTTTAACAAAAATTTTCGGAGAAAATTAAAGGCCCCGCCAGGAAGGATCAAAAGGTTTTTGTGCATACAAAAACACATCTTGCATTATCCTCTTCGTTCGATCTCCATGTCTGTCCGAGAGGGGTTGTTTTCTGGCTAAAAAAGAGGAAAATTAAATTTTGGAATGTTCGAAAGGTTCTTTGTAACTATCCGGATTGTAGTTGTTGATTGGACCGGGTGATTTATCACCGAAATCCGTCATTTCATCGTTGGCATATATTTCGAATGTTCCAACCTTTCCACGCCGGTTTTTTGCGATTGTGAGGTTGAATTTACCTTCTCTTTTCCATGGGAATATTACGATATCAGAATCCTGTTCTATGGCCCCGGACTCCCTTAGATGGTGCAACTGCGGTATTTCACTGGCGGCTTCCCTGGTAAGCTGAGAAAGGCAAATAACCGGAATGTTTTCATTCAAAGCAATCTCTTTTAGTGTTCGGCTTATCTCGGCTACCTGTTGTTCCCTTATTGCATTTTTGTCCAGTGCTTTCACCAGTTGCAAATAGTCAATAACCACCATGTCGCACCTGCCGGCTTTCCTGTTCCGGATTGTAAGTGATTTTATTTGTGCTGAAGTTATCCCTGCAAAATCATTCCAGATAACGGGTAATTTTTCAAACTGCGACAGAGA
>Ga0209123_1003072_pt1 | contig 13056 bp, 15 predicted proteins | sample BarGraIncu00431A_FD_184500 | JGI IMG/M metagenome (GOLD analysis project Ga0209123, IMG submission 184500) | Arctic peat soil microbial communities from Barrow, Alaska, USA - Barrow Graham LP Incubations 004-31A (SPAdes) (version 2) | ecosystem: Environmental > Terrestrial > Soil > Wetlands >...
AAAGGACGGCAAAATGCCGTCCCTAATAGTAACAAATTTAAATTACTAATCAACCTAACTAGCATTGCTGTAAGGTGAGAAACGGCTGTTTCTTCTTGTTAAACATATTTATATAAAATTATTTTTCATATTTTCATTCACAACAATTAATATTATACTTCCTTAGTAATTGTTTGTCAATACTTTTTATTTTTATTGCATTCATATATTTAGATCTTAGATCCAAATCGCCATTCCTTTTTTTATCTTCTCGCATTCGTGGCAACTATCACAATAAAATACTTTATCCACAAATACCTTACTTATAGTTCCAATCAATTCTTTATTTTTACAGTTCTCGGCGCAATGTATAATTATCTTTTTAGGAGCGCTCGTTATCAGGGCACTAATTATAAGTTCTTCTTGATTTTCTTTTGAATCAAATTTAACATCCGGTAACTCCGTTATCATATTTCCTACTAAATCAGTTCCTTCTTCATCTCTTAAATTATAATTTCCGTTTTTTTCAATTAGAATATTAACCTCGCTTACCTTACTCTCTTGAACATCAACAAAGTATTTAAGGAGCTTTATAAACTCATTATATTCTTTATCAACCATATACTCTTCTACAACTTTATCGACTATACATTCTAAATCTGCATTTATCTCTTTTGTCCTAAATGTTAAGAATCCACTTACATTAATTTCATCATTCTCTTCTATACATCTACTTATTTTGTCGATAACTTTGTTTTTCCTATTTATACAATACACCATATTAGGGCCTAATATAGCCCCCTCACTTAGCAGTGCTTCTTGTATTTTAGGTTTAATTTGTTTTATTTCATCATATTGAAGAAAAAAATAAGTTTCCTCTAAAAAATCATTCATTTCTTTTTTACAAAACTCTATTGTAACTATTTTATATAACATATTAGCGACATTCAAATTAAATGTTTTGACACTACTATCGCTTAAATTATCATCACTACTAAAAAATTTTACCACGTGACTATCTTCTATTATACACTCTGATACACCTAGTATATTTTTTTTATCTTCAAAACATTTTTTTATGTCTTTAATTTCATCAATAATGTATTCTAGATTCCTATTATATACAATAGTTAATAAAAGCATTTGACACGCTCCTTTCTCATTCAGATAGTATGCGTGTAATATTAATGTATATGCAACATAGCTTAAACAATTATCGACATATTGTACTTTTGATAGCTTTATGTTATAAAATAGACTTAATAAAATATATATGAAAAATAGGAGTATATAATGGAATATATTAAAAAGAAAAATTTAATTATTGATTTTAGAATTGATAAAGGAGAAAAAGAATATTTAATCACTTTAGGATATAACTTACTTATTTGCCCTCCTAGTAACCTAATTTACGACGCCGTATGTGGTCATCCCGATATGCTTATGCACATTTGCGGCAATAATATTGTAGTTCATAAAGATATGCATGATGAATTTATACTAGAGCTCGCTTCATATAATTACAATGTTTATAAATCAAAATTATCTCTAAAAGCAGAATATCCTTATGATGTATCTCTTAATGCACTTAGTTTAGGAAATCTTTTTGTTCATTCAATTAATTTTACAGATACTTCTCTTTTGTCTTTTTTAAAATATAAAAAATTAATAAATGTGAAACAAGGTTATACAAAATGTTCTACTTGCATAGTTAATGACCATGCGATAATAACTAGCGATGTTTCTATTGCCAATACTTTAGCTCCACTGAAAATAGATGTTTTATTACTCCCTCCCGGCGACATCCTCCTTCCTGGGCTAAGTTATGGTTTTATAGGTGGTACAACAGGTCTTATAGAAGATAACGTCTTAGCTTTTTATGGCCATTTAGATTATTATTTGTATGGAAAAGAAGTATTAGGATTTCTAAAAAAACATAGGGTAGAACCTGTATTTTTAAGAAATGGAAAACTAATTGATAGAGGCAGCGTTTTAAGACTCTACTAGAACGTTTCTTATATTATGCCATAACGAAAAGTATTTATTGCTGGAAATGCTTTCACATCGCTAAGTAATTCTAAAATTTAGTTTCTTTGCAGCCCGACCCACATAGCTATTGTGGGCATAAATGAAGACAATAAAAACACATAGGGATTATTGTTTTCAGATTCTCGAATAAAAAAGAAAGAATATCCATTATACGTACAGTACCGCTCCCACAAATAAGAATTTAACAAGTGATTACTTGGACCTATCCTATCGATATTAAATGCATACACCCAAAAAAATAGACTCAATATTATTGTTAAGCTAACAGAAAACAAATTTTTGTATATGCTTCCTTGCTTAATTAAGTGTTTCTTTCCTAATAAATAGTATAAAATAGTTGCTACAACAATTATAGTAACTGCGACGCCCATCATACTATTATGATGTTTTATATATGCTTCCTCAGATGCCCATTTCGGTTGTCCCGCATTGAATAAATAAAATACGAAAATGGAAGTAATACTTATTGATACGTGTATTAATAATGACTTAAGATTATTTTTTACCAAGAAAATCCCCCCTGAATAAATAATAATATCATTTTCCTATACATCAATGGCCTTAATACATATATTGTTTTATAAGTTTTCTAAAAATATTTCGTGTACATAATCACTTATATTATTAATTACTTTTGTTTCTTAATGTGGCTAAAAATGAAAGCAATAGGTAATAATACCAAAATAAACATTAAAGCAATAAATGCAACCAAAGTTGAAATAAGGGTAGTAATACCTAAAACAGGTATTATTATTGTTATAGATAATACAGACACCAAAGTTATGAGCAATATCACTCCAACTATTATAATAATTTTTAACGGCAAATTATTAATGTCTTTAAAATATATAGGCTTTTTATTCATACTATTCCTCCTTCACATCTCGACCTTATAATTAGTAATATTATACCATTATCAACTAAACTATATGTCCACTTGATACCATCCAAACAATTTTCGTATATATCCCTAATGCTAACTTGGTTACTAAATTTTTATTCTAAGAGATCTTCTTTCTTTAATTCATAATCTACAGAAGACTGCAAAACACCAATCTGATTTTTCCAAGAGTTATTTTGAACTGCTACTTTTTTGAACCCAATCTTTTCATATACATGTTGTGCCCTTGTATTATTAAGATTTGTATCTAGGATAATTTTTTTAACTTTCAGTTCGTCGAACAAATATATAATTAACATTTTTATAGCTTTCGTTCCATACCCCTTCTCCTGATAGAAAAAATCACATATTTTAATGCCTATTTCAGAAACATCGTCTTTTGTAACATAACACATTTCTCCAACCCTATTATAGAGTCTATTTCGATTATTAACCTTCTTGATGTATCATTTTCGTTTTTTATCTTGTCCATCAACTTATCAACATCAGTATGAACTCCATGCGGGAAACCTGCATGGGCCATTATTTTACCATCGCTCCACCAGTTACAAAGAACCGCTACATCTTCAGTAGTAGCATGTCTTACAAGTAAGTTATCATTTTTTAAATACATTCTATTTTCCCTCCAATTTAATATTTCTGTGATTACTACTTATATAGTATCTTTTCTATTTCCGCTAACATATTTATTATTCCGCCAAATGAGAATCCCACCAACGCATTTTGTTATATTTTTTTGTGTTAATTTCAAATAAAAACTTATCTTATTAATATACCTCTTTCAAGTCTTTCATTTAATTCCCATAGTGCATTTTTTTGATCATGCCAATATATTAAGTTTCTTGCTTCATGAAAATTACACCATTTGTATTCGCTATGTTCATTAGACAAAGTTATATTTCCATTATATAAAGTTCCAAAGTAATACATGGGTATAACGATAACATCTTTTCCCCAATATTTAGAAGCATTAAATTCAGTTGATGGAATATAACTTACAGAATCTAATTTATATAATATATTAGATTCTGGCAAACCTGCTTCTTCATTTGCCTCACGTAAAGCACTTTCAGCAATGGTCTCACCATCTTCTCCACCACCACATATACCCTGCCATCTTTCATCATCTGAGCGACGCAAAATTGCATACTCTTTATTTCCATTTTCAGTTATTCTATATAAGAAAACGTGTACATTATAAGGTGCTCTTGCCATTGCTTTCCTCCCCCTCATGCGCAAATACGTTAATGTCTTTTTTTTCTTTGCTCTTTAACAATATCTGCAATTACTTAAATTAATTTTTCTAGGCTTATGAATTATCCTGTACTTAACTATATCAATGTTTCTACACTAATTCCACATAAATCCATATACGTTAATATATATTTTATAAAACTTAATGATTATGTTTATAATTCAATATAAACGTCTTGATCTACTATTAAACAAATAAAAAAAAGTAGTCTAAATACTGAATGTCAGTATTTAGACTACTTTTCTTCTGCTTTGGAGGCGCCACCCGGATTTGAACCGGGGAATAAAGGTTTTGCAGACCTTGACCTTACCGCTTGGCTATAGCGCCATTTTCATAATCATTTAAAGTTTTTGGAGCGGAAGACGAGATTCGAACTCGCGACGTTCACCTTGGCAAGGTGACGCTCTACCACTGAGCCACTTCCGCACCACTGGTGGCTAGACCAGGAATCGAACCAGGGACACGAGGATTTTCAGTCCTCTGCTCTACCGACTGAGCTATCCAGCCACATTAATTTTTAAAATCGCCATTTTTTTGAATTTAAATGGCGACCCAGAAGGGACTCGGACCCTCGACCTCTGCCGTGACAGGGCAGCACTCTAACCAACTGAGCTACTGGGCCATATGTGGTGGGAACAACAGGGTTCGAACCTGTGACCCTCTGCTTGTAAGGCAGATGCTCTCCCAGCTGAGCTATGCTCCCACATGTTTTGTGCAACTACTATATACTACCTCATTTCATAAAACTTGTCAACAACTTTATTCTGCAATTATTTTTTCATTATATTGTTAACTTGTTTACTTATGAGTACTTTACTATATTATAAGACTTTATTGCATATGTCAACAACAAATATAGCGAGCATTTACAGGTATTCTATATTATACTCTTAACTTGGCGTATTAGTTCCACTTTCTTCGTTTTTACGCATTCAGTAACATATGTACATATTAATATAAACTATAGTTTCTTAATCTACCTACTTTATCTTTGAGCTAGCCTCTTTAAGTAATAGTCCAATATCTTCATGATTAAATTCATAATTTTTGTTACAAAAATGACATTTAAGTTCTTCCGTTTTACCATCATTATATATTTCTTCTAAATCCTTTTTACCTATACTTATTAATGCTTTCTCAACTCTTTCTCTAGAACAATCACATTTATACATTGGCTTAATCTCTTCATGTATTTTAAGTTCCATATCTTCAAAAATAAATTCTAAGATTTCTTCGATATTCATTCCTTTTTCTATAAATTCAGTTATTGATGGAATTTCCTCAAGTCTGTATGTTATCATATCAGCTAAGAATTCATCTGCGCCAGGCATCATTTGAATTATAAACCCTCCTGAAGCTTTAATACTCATATCGGTATCAACTAAAACTCCCAGGCCTACAGCAGATGGAGTTTGCTCTGAAACGGTATAATAATAAGCTAAATCATCTCCAATTTCACCAGTACGAATTGGTACTTGACCTACGTATGGCTCCTTTAGACCCATATCTCTTATAACTCTTAAATATCCATCTGTGCCAACAGCGCCACCAACATCAAGTTTACCACGATCATTAGCCGGCAAATCCACATTAGGATTTCCTATGTACCCTTTTACACTTGAATCAGCATGAGCAGTTACTACTATGCCACCCGCTTTTCCTCCACCACCAATTTGGAGTGTTAAACTATCTTGACTTGCCTTTAGCATGGTCCCCATAAGACAACCCGCTGTTAACATCCTACCAAAAGCCGCCGCTGCTGTAGGCAAACATGAATGCATAGCAGCTCCTTCATTTACCAAATCTGTAGTAATGGCTGCAACTATTCTAACCTGACCTTCTTTTGCAGTAGCTCTAACTAATTTATCCATATACTAACCTCCCCCTAATTTTTGTATTTTTCACTTCTTGAGCACATAACATATTCGTTCTGTTTTATCGCTTACTACTTTATCTTCATAATTGTCCATTTTTTTAATTATTTCAAATCCTATTTCTTTTATTACATTTTCTATATATTCTTCTTTATATGCTCTTTCAGAGTGTTGTTCATCAAACCGCCTATATACTTGTCCTTCTTTTACAAAAAAGGTTAAACTCATCTCCACTACATCATTTTCCAAATAATTTTCCCAAATGTAAACTACATCCTCGGAATCATAATTATAAGTATTATTACCAAGCACATTTGTAAGTTTATAATAAGAATTAATATCAAAAACAAATAGCCCATCATTTTCTAATAAATCATATGCTCCTAATAAATACTTTCTAAAATTTTCTTCTTTTAATATATAATTGCTAGAATCTAAACAACAAGTTATAAGATTAAATTTATTATTTAAATTAAGTTTAGAAATATCCTGGCATACAAATTTTGCTTTTATGTTAACATCTCTCATCTTTTTCTCCGCTTGACTTAACATATCACAGGATAAATCAACTGCCCATACATGCTTAAATTCACTAGCAATTTCTATAGTAAGATTCCCTGTACCACAGGCTAAATCTAAATAGCTCTCCATATTTAGGTGCTGCTGATTTTTGCAAATATATAATATGTTAGAAGCCCATGTTTTATAATCAATATCAGAATTGATTAGTTCATCATATATATTTGCAAACTCTTTATAACAATCCATGCTTTCATTTCTCCTTTAATCAAAGGTTCTCCTTTTTTTAAAAGGCACCCTTTAAAACTGTAATGGTATATAATATTCTAACCTATACACCAAACATTGTCCAAGTTATTTGACTTAACACTTTAAAAATCTTTGTTTTTAGGAAGATTTATGATTTTTTTTCTTTTTGTCATTAATCCCCCAATTCTACCTGTTTCTTCTGCTGTTAGTCCACTCCAGCCGCACTCGCCTATCTTACCTGTAAGTCCCAATTCTTCCGCTATTTCATATTTTAAAGTTTCTCTTAGCATTTCATTTGTTGTTAACTCTTTATTTGTTTTTAATTTAGCCTTTATAACTTTTTTCAAAGGTGTTTTTCCCATGATATACCTCCCAATTATTTTGTAATATGTTATATACTTTGCAATATGGAGTTTTTTTATTCATAATAATTAATAAAATATCCTATGTTAGAAATAGTTTGTAACATTATTTATATGACTGATTTCATTTATTTTTAAAAAAGTATATATATTTTCACATATGGGTTATATAATATAATAGAGAAAATTTTTTAGTGACTATACATGTCTTCTTTCAATTTATTATGAATTAACATGACGAATCTATTTACGAAAAGAAATACTTCACTAAAAGCAATCTAAATTAATACATATATAGTATAAAAATAAAATAGTTATATGACGAATAATGATTAATAATTATTAACCTTCATAAAACTACGAGGAGGTAATTTTTTGAGTATTTTTAAAGGTTCTGGTGTTGCAATAGTCACTCCATTTAATGAAAGAGGAGTAGATTTCAAAAAACTTGAGGAATTAATAGAATGGCATATTAAAAGCAAAACAGATGCTATTATAGTATGTGGCACTACGGGTGAAGCTTCCACTATGACTGAGCAAGAAAAAAAGGAAACTATAAAATTTGTAGTTGATGTAGTTAATAAAAGAATTCCAGTAATCGCAGGTACAGGAAGTAACAACACTGCCGAGGCAATTAGCATGAGTAAATGGGCCCAAAATATAGGAGCAGATGCTTTGCTTGTAATTACGCCTTACTACAACAAAACTACTCAGAAGGGTTTAATTGAGCATTTTAAAGCAATTGCAAGAAGCGTAACCTCACCAATAATAATATATAACGTTCCTTCAAGAACGGCTCTCAATCTTCTTCCAAAAACGCTTCAAAAATTATGTTTAATACCAAATATTGTCGCAGTTAAAGAGGCAAGTGGAGATATAAGTCAAATAGCACAAATTAAAGCGTTATGCGGTGGCAATATAGATATTTATTCCGGAAACGATGATCAAGTTATTCCTATACTCTCCTTAGGCGGAATAGGTGTTATATCCGTTATTGCAAATATAATTCCTACAGATATCCATAACATGTGTGAATTATATTTAAGTGGAAAGCACGATGAGGCATTAAATATTCAGCTTGGCTATCTTCCTCTTAACAATTCTATATTTATTGAAACAAACCCTATCCCTGTAAAAACAGCTTTAAATCTTATGGGTATGCAAGTCGGTCCTTTAAGACTGCCTTTATGTGAAATGGAAGAAAATAATTTAGAATTTCTAAAAAAAGAATTAAAAGCATACAATATCCCTTTAAAGGAGGAAATATAATGATTAGACTGCTTCTAAACGGCTGCAATGGAAAAATGGGTAAAGTTATTTCTGAAATGGCGAAAGTTTCTAAAACAATTTCAATTGTTGCTGGAGTTGATAGGAACTCATCTAATTTAACTTATCCATGTTATGACAGTGTTCTTGAGTGTGATGTTGATGTTGATTTAATTTTAGATTTTTCAAGGCCGGATGCTTTAGATGACTTATGTAAATATTCTAAAGAAAAAAATATCCCTATTGTATTCTGTACTACTGGTTACTCACCTGAGCAATTATCTAAAATTGATTCTCTAAGTGACGAAATCCCAGTATTCCACTCCGCAAATATGTCTATAGGTATAAATATTGTTAATAATATACTTAAGAATATTAGCAATATGCTTTATAAAGATTTTGATATTGAGATAATTGAAAAACATCATAATCAAAAAGTTGATGCACCTAGTGGTACCGCTCTTCTTCTTGCAAATACAATTAAGGATTCAATAGAAGATGAAACTGTATTTATAAAGGGACGAGATGGACTAAGCAAAAGAGAGCATAATGAAATAGGAATTCATGCTATCCGCGGTGGAAATATTATAGGCGATCATGAAGTCATATTTGCTGGAAAAGGCGAGTGTATTGAAATTAAGCATACTGCAATATCAAGAGATGTTTTTGCAATAGGTTCACTTAAAGCTTGTGAATTTATATATGGAAAAGCTAAAGGTATGTATAGCATGGATGATGTCGTTAAGATGTCACTTTAGGCTTTAAGCCTTTGAACTAAAAAAACACTATAATTTAAAAAGCAACATTAAAGTATTATAATACTCTAATGTTGCTTTTTAGTTACAATTTTTTAAACATTCGATTATTAAATAATTGGGTTATATTAAAGTTTTAATCCATTTTTCCATTCTGTCTAAACCTTCTTTTAACACCTCTAAGCTATACGAATATGAAATTCTTATGTAGCCTTCTCCACCTGTCCCAAACGCCGAGCCAGGCACAACCGCAACCAAACCTTCCTGCAGTAGCCTAGTACAAAATTCGTCACTACTCATAGAGAATTTTTCTATAGATGGAAATATATAAAACGCCCCCCTTGGAAGTGTTGTGTCTATTCCCATTTGCTTTAATCTTTTATGTACGTATTCCTTACGCCTTTCAAATTCAACCTTCATAGTATTTACATCATCCCTACAAGAAATTAATCCCTCATATGCTCCCCATTGAGATATTGAAGTGGCGCAAGAAACATTATACTGATGAAATTTCATGATATTATCCGTTATATGTTTGCTAGCACAAACATAGCCTACTCTAAGTCCTGTCATTGAAAACATTTTAGAAAATCCACCCACTAAAATTACTCTACTTCTTAATTCATCAATTTGAGCTAAAGAATAGTATTCTTCATAACACAATGAGCTATACATCTCATCACTTATTATGTATATATCTTTTTCCTTTAGAATTTTAAAAAGCTTATCTCGCTCAATCTTTGATAATATTGCCCCAGTCGGGTTAGACGGATGTGACATAACCAAAAGCTTAGGATTTTCATCTTCTATAAGTTTACTTATGTTATCAAAATTAATAGTAAAATCTTTATTAAGATTATAGTTAACTACTTCTGCTCCAAAAATTTTAACACAGCTCTCATATGCCGGGTAAGCTGGCGTTGGTACAAGAACCTTGTCTCCAGCATTTAAAAACGCCCCGAAAATGCACAGTAGTGCCTCACTTCCACCAACAGTCACAGTTATTTCATCAGCTAAGTAGTTAATATCCATGCTAGATAAAAAATTGGAAATCTCATTTCGAAGCTCAATAATACCCGCATTAGCAGTATACTCAGTTTTATTTTCATTAATAGCTTGAATCATGGCCTTTTTAATATTCTTAGGCACGGGGAAATCTGGTTGCCCAAGGGTAAGTGAAATCGCTCCTTCAACTTTTGAAACCTTATTAAAAAACTTCCTTATTCCAGAAATTTCAACATTAGACACATTGTTAGAAAATAAATTGCTCATAAAATCATCCTTTCAAGTGTTTTTACTTTTCAAGTCTTTGCATTATAAGTATTTTACTATATAATATAATAAAAATCAGTAATTTTAATTTTTTTTCTTTAAAGAATAATAATTATGGTTTACATGAAAACAAATGCATAAAAAGAAGAATTTGGCTTAATACTTATAATACGAGAGGAGACTAATTATGAACTACGATTTAACAGACGCTTATGAAATTGCAAGGTACATAAAAGAAGCAAAAAAAGCTACACCAATCAAACTTTATATTGATGGAGATTTATCACAATGCCAGTTTGGTAATATAGATCATTTCGGTGATGGTAATTTCCGTATGCTTTTTGGAGAAAGTGATGAGGTATCAGATTTCTTAGAAAAATATAAAGGAAAAATTAAGAAATTTAGACTTGAACTTGACAGAAGAAATTCTGCTATCCCTCTAATTGATATGAAAAATATCGATGCAAGAATTGAACCAGGCGCAATTATACGCGATAAGGTTACCATAGGCAAAAATGCCGTTATAATGATGGGTGCTGTAATCAATATAGGCGCTGAAATTGGTGATGAAACTATGGTAGATATGAATGCTGTTGTAGGCGCAAGAGGCAAACTAGGTAAAAGAGTTCATTTAGGAGCAGGAGCTGTAGTAGCAGGTGTACTCGAGCCACCAAGCAAAAATCCTTGTGAAATTGGAGATAATGTTCTAATTGGAGCAAACGCTGTAATTTTAGAGGGAGTAAAAATCGGTAAAAACTCCGTAGTTGCAGCAGGATCCGTTGTCGTAAATGACGTTCCTGAAAATGTTGTAGTTGCTGGAGCACCAGCAAAAATAATAAAAAATGTAGATGACGGAACTAAAGAAAAAACTAAACTACTTGATGATTTAAGAAAGTAGAAATGGAGATAAGAGCCTATATTACTACAGATGCGTTTCACTTCGCTAAGTAATTCTAAAATAATTTTAATGAAAAATGCTAAAAAGTACAAACTCGCTAACGCTCAGACATGTACTTTTCTTAACGCATTCTTCAATAAAATCATTTTGAATTACTAAAGCTTGTTCAAATGCATTTTACGTAATATATGCTCTTTTCAACCAATTATTCTTTTTTAAAAAAACTCTACGATGACGTATCCGTTTTGTGCTATCCGAAACTTGTGAAAATACTAGATTACATCTAAAGCTTGAAAGTCTTGTTCTGCATCAATGGTTGTTTCTGCTTCTACTATGCTTTCACCATCTTTGGTTACTCTTTCCATTTTAGATATAGACACTTCGTATGCTACTTTTTTTATAACTTCGTCTTCTGATAATTTCTTTTGATATTCTCTGCTTTGCAGTCTTCCCCAAATTCTTATATTATCTCCTACTTCAAGACTTTTACAGAATCTAGAATTTCGTCCCCAGGCGATTGTAGGTATATAATCAGATTTATTATACAGTCTGTTAACAGCTAAAAGCATGTCCGCAATCTCTCTCCCAAATGGAGTTGTTCTATATACTGGGCTTTTGCAGATATAGCCATCTAAAAATATTTGGTTTGGATTCTTGCTACGTTCTTCGCAAATTTTAATATCCCTAGCAAATACCGTTAATATTAATCTATTGGATCCCTCAACAAATTTGTTGTAAGATCTAAGTTGTCCTTCAACTATAAATTCATTTCCTGTTTTAATATCCATACCTGCAATTAGTCTCTCAGAAATTGTTATAGTTAAAATATCCGTGGTTTCGCTAAGTCTCCACACTTCAAAATCAAATACATAAAACCCTTCTCCATACATTTCATGACTAAATTTCAGTTCAGATACTACTTTTCCTTCTAAATAAATCTTGTTATTTAACATAACATTATCCATCATAATCCCTCTTTCCCCTTAGTTTTTTTAATAAACTTTCCTTAGATTATAAGTATTCATTTTTCTGATGTAATATTCCTAATATTTAGAGTTTTTTTGTTTGTAGGTATTGTATTAATTTTTCTATTTTCCAAAATTGTTCCTTTTGTATTCCCATTATAATACATATAGCTATTAAATTTCAATACATTTTATTTTTATTTTTGTATTTGTTTTCCTGCTTCATCAATATAATAATTATTTTTGTATATAAGGTCCGATACTGTTACAAATTCATACCCCTGGGCCTTAAAATTTTCTAAAATTTTAATTAAATTTCCTGGGGTGTATTTTGCATCATTGTGAAATAAAAGAATAGATCCAGGCCTCGTCTTTTTAATTATTCTATTATATTCAATCTCTGCACCTTCTTCTTTCCAATCAATACTATCTGCATCCCATTGAATGCAGTAGTGATTTGTAGATTCCACTGTTTCAATTACTAAATTATTATATTCTCCAGAAGGACATCTAAAAAGTGTTGTTGCCTTTCCCGTTATGGACATTATCTTAGCATCTGTAGCTGCTATTTCTTCAAGCATTTTTCCTGCGGATATTGTAGTCATTATCGGGTGTTTATTTGAATGATTTCCTATTTCATGACCTTTTTCACTCATCTTTTTTAGCATATCTGGATATTGATCTATCCATGCTCCCACTACAAAAAATGTTG
>Ga0209123_1003073_pt1 | contig 13051 bp, 12 predicted proteins | sample BarGraIncu00431A_FD_184500 | JGI IMG/M metagenome (GOLD analysis project Ga0209123, IMG submission 184500) | Arctic peat soil microbial communities from Barrow, Alaska, USA - Barrow Graham LP Incubations 004-31A (SPAdes) (version 2) | ecosystem: Environmental > Terrestrial > Soil > Wetlands >...
GTATTTTTGAAAAAAAACAATATTAGAAATAAGAAAATCAGTTTTTCTATTCACGGACAAGATGTTATATCAAGACATACAGAAGTTCCTATAATAGATAATTTGGGCATAAGGAATTCGATTGAATGGGAGATGAATCAATATCTTCCAAGGGATATCAGTGAATATACTATGGATTACGAAGTCATAGAGAAAATAGATACTACGGAAAGAAAAATTTTAAAACTTCTGGTGTCGGCTGTTCCTAAAGAGAAAATAGAACAATTAGTTAAACTTTCTCAAATGTTAAATTTAGAACTTATTGCTATAGACATTACATCTAATTGCGCACGAAGAGTTTTTAAAAATGTTACAAAGATAAATAATAGCTTAGATAGCATAGGGGTTATTGATTTAGGTGGGAATAACACAAATATAATAATATTAGATAAAGGAAAACTTTTTATTGAAAGAGAAATTCCTTTTGGTGTAAATAATATACTTAAGGAAATTACTAAAAAAGAAAATATCGAGTATAATAGTGCTTTTGAATATTTACAAAAAAATATTAGGTTTACAGGAAATGAAGAGGATAGTGAACTACAAAATAGAATGGTATCTCTTTTGGACAATGTTTTATCCTCTTTAGAAAAGATAGTCACGTTTTTTGCAATAGGAAAAACTAAGAGTAATTTGGATTGTATATATTTAATTGGTGGAGGGTCTGCAATTAATGGATTAAGTAAATACGTTAGTAACTATTTTAACTGCCCTGTGTATATATTAAATGATGTTAAAAGTGTTGGAGTTAAGACAAGCATTCCTAGTGGTTGCGATATAAAACATTTTATTGGTACTCTAGGTCTTTTAATTAGGAAGGAGTAGCTTATGTCTGAATTAAATTTAATACCTTATGAACTAAAGGTAAAAAGAATAAAAAAGTTAAAAACTATAAATATCATTTCTTATGGAATTATAGCTGTTGCAATACTTTTTGCAATTGTATATGTGCCAAAACTTTATTTGAACAAAATTATTTTAAACGAATTAAATCTTGATAATAAAATTTCTAGTAATTCAAAAATTATTGAAGAAAATAAAAAACTTCTATTAGATATTAAAAATTATGAATTATACGATAATGAGGTGGCATCATTAACAAAGCAGACAACAAAAGTGTTTAATAAAATTAAAGATATTGAGAAATATATCCCTATTGATGTATCACTGACAGGTTTTGCTTATTCGAAAGGAATTATAACTTTAAGCGGTACTTCATTAAATTATAGTTCAATTAGTTCCTTTGCTGCAAGTCTTCAAATGTCAAAAGAGTATCCAATAGCAAACATTGAAAACATTAACAATGTGGTTAATGAAACTAGTATCAATGGGAAAGTATATACGTTTACCATATCATTAGGCAAATAGAAATATTTAGGACTTTGGGGTGAGTTTATTGAGAAATTCAAGTAAAAGAGAGAGACTTCTGGTTATAGTGCTTTCGATTTTAATAATAGTATATCCGTATTACAATCTTTTTTTAAAACCAATCAGTCAAAAAATTCTAATCGTAAATCAAAGTATTAGTGAGAAGCAACAACAGTATGATTCAATTGAAAAACTAAAATTAACAAATGTAGTTAATGAAAAAAAGCTAGAGAATATTAAAATAAAATACGCACTCGCAATAGTGTCACTTCCAGATAACTCGCGAAGTCCTGAGATAACTTATAGGCTAAATAGATTTGTAACTCAAAATAGCATTAATTTGATTTCGGTTACTTTTGGGCAAAACGTGAAGTATTCTAAGGGGAAATTAATGGTTTTACCTGTAACTGTTATAATTAATGGTGATTATCTATCTACTCTAAATTTCATCAGTAATATTGAAGGAGATAGTAGAATTGCTGAGATTGTTGATATAAATATGTCTTCATCACAGGGAGTAAATGCTAGCATACAATCAACAATTATTTTGAATTATTATTATACTCAGGAAGTTACTAGCAATAATCCAACCTATGATTTTAAAACTGATAATGTTGGAAAAACTGATTTGTTTAATTAAAAATAGAGTATTTAATTAAAGGGATGATGTGGAATGAAAAAAGGGTTTACCTTGGTTGAATTAATTGCTTCCTTAGCTATATTTTCCATGGTCATGGTAGCAATTTCCATGGCGTTTTTTGCATCTTTAAATATAAGACAGGCGAATGATGTAAAGCTGAATACAGCTGGTTATGCACAAGCTATAACCGAAAATTTTAGATCTAAGGGATATGATAAATTAGATAGTCTTTATAAAGGGAATATGATCACAGGAGTTTCAACATTTGTTTATTTTAACGATATAGCTACTTTTAATTTGTGGTTTCAAAATTTTGCTAGTGGGGTTACGCAGATTACAGGAAATGTTGGATTATCTACTTATCCTTTATCTACAGGTTTTAAATTTGGAGCACTTATAAAGGTTGAGAAAAAAAGTATCATAGAGGTTTCGACTTATCATATTTATGTGCGGGTATGGCAATTAAGTAAAGGTGCTAAAAGTCAATCAGTAAGAGATATTTATGAAAGCAGGTAATCCTATGAATAAAAATGTAAAAAAAAGAGGTTTTACTTTAATTGAATTAATTGCAGTAATAGCAATCCTAGGAATTGTGTTTTCAATTATATTTCAGATTTTTGCAATTCAAACCAAAATATATAAAACGGAAATGGCAACTTATGACGCTCAAAACTCAGGTAGATTGTGCATTAATAGTATAAGTGAGAGTATAAGGCTTGCGTCAGGTGTAACACTAAATACAACTTCAATAAATATTATTGGCCTTGGTAGTTCTAAGCAAATAGTGCAAATTACTCCTTTTGGAGGGGCAAGTGCCTATCAATATGTTATAAATAACAATAAATTATACAAATATGTAAACAATGCAAGCTATTATCTAATTGCTTCAAAGGTAAATAAAACAACAGTCACTATGTCGGGTTCTGTCTATGTGATTTATGTGGAAATAACAAACTCAAGCTCTATTAAAACATTTACTACTAGTATTTCTTTAAGGAATAGGGGGCTGTGAAATGAGGAAGAAAAAAGGTTTTGTGCTCATATTAACGTTAGTAGTGGTACTTTTACTAATGGTACTTGGCACTTCACTAGTTACTTTGAGTACTAGTACTTATAAAACTGAGGTAGCAAGTGATAATACAAATAAATTAAATATGATGACTGAATCTGGTATTGAGATTGCTTTAGCTGAGGTTAAAAAAACAACGCTTTCAAGTAGTTTAGTAAATATCATGGGACTTAAATCAGATGATGGTAATATAACTTGCAATGTGTTTTTTCGTAGTGGAGTATACGATACATCAACTAAAAGTTATATACCAGCTTCTGGCAAATACACTATTGAATCCAATGCTTCCAATTCAACAAGTTCTAAGACTATAAGAGTTCCAATTACACAGGTGACTTCAACGCCATCAGGGGTAGTACCTACAAACAATTTATTTTACATTAATAGCGATGTATCAGATGGTGATTTTAACTGTGGAGAAGCAAATGGTGATGTTTATGTTAATGGGAATTTCTACATGTCCAGTGGAAGTTTAATAAAAGGTAAACTCATCTCAAAGGGAAATATAACACTTACGGGAGGCAGTTCATCTGCAAATGGAATTGTTAGTTTCGGAAATGTTAACCTGAATGGTGGTGGAAATATTAATGGTGATGCTTTAGTTAAAGGAAATGTATCATTTGGTGGAGGAACTAAAGTTAATGGAAATGTTTTATGTGATAGTAATTTAATTATGCCCCAGGGAAATATTTCAAATAATGCTACTATAGGTGGAAATGCAACATTTAATGGAGGGACTCCTAAAATTTTAGGCAAACTCTACTATAATGGAGCAGCAACTTCAATACAACAAGGGAGTCTAGTAAGTAATTTTGTTCCTTTAGGGGCAGTAAAAACCTCAACTTATACTGCCATAGATTTGAGTGGGTATACGAATACTTCATTGCCAGTAGTGCCAGTACCGACGATTTCTCAAAATCCGCAGATGTATAATATGCTATCTATAAACAACAACAAAATAACTAATAGTGGTACTTTGACTTCAAGTTTGTTTAGCTCAGTAAATTATGGGACTACAATTACAATAGATACATCCAGTAATGACGTAAGTTTGCTTGTGAATAATTTTAACTTTGATCCTGAAAATGGAATTGATTTTGAAGTAACCGGAACAAATAAGTTGTACATTTATCTAAAAGGTAGTTCAGCTGGGTTTACTGTAGGCTCAAATCAGTTTATTGGCATGAAAGATCATAGTGCTATTTCTCAAATATTTATAATTGGTGATGGTAATCAAAAAATCAGTATAAGTAATTGTGAGCTTGATGCATATATATATGTCCCTAGTGGTAGCTTTTCAGCAAGTGGTGGCGCTCTAGACAAATATATATTTCAAGGTAGTTGTATAACTAAATCGTTAAGTATACAAGGTAATGTATCTGTAAATTACCTAAAGCAAATTATTATAGGTACTCCCTTAGCGGTATTAAGTGATGGGCAGCAAGTAGCAGGTAACTGGATAGTAGGCACATGGAGCTATTAAAAGTATGAAACAGGAGTTAATAATTATTAGGCATGCCATTATCCCTAAAGGAGGAGATGGCATGTCTTTTATAATTGAATTTTTTGAAAGTAAATTAAAAATGATTTGAACAAAATGTAGGTAATCTAAGATTTTGTAAATCGAGTTTCATACAAATAACGAATAAGCAAATTAATAAATTCTAATTATGACAAAAAAAGCTCGAATTTAAACATACGTAAGGATTAATATAAAAAAAGATATATTATATTTATATAGTAAGTAATCTATTAGTGGTTGAAATTTTAATGTTAGTTATTATGAATGATTAGATTAACCTTAAGCAACTTGGAATTTAGACATATCATAAAATATAAGGAGAAAAATATGCTTGGATTAAAGAAGAGATTAGGAGATCTATTAGTTGACGCTGGAAAATTGACTAAAGAATAATTAAAAGATGTGCTAAGTAAACAAAGGAGTACAGGTAAAAAACTAGGAGAACTTTTAACTAGTGAAGGTATACTAACAGAAAATGATATAATCGACGTGCTTAAGATGCAACTTGATATAAGCAGGGTCTATTTGGATATAACAGAACTTGATAAAAAAGCGGTTGCCTCTATACCAGAAAATTTGGCAATAAAATATGGGTTAATTGCTATAGGGTATGACAAATTAAAAATTAAAATTGCTATGTCTGATCCTTTAAATATATTTGCCATTGATGATGCTAGAATAGCTTCTGGTTATGAGGTCATTCCTTTTATTGCTACTAATGATGAGATTAATAGAGCAATAGATAAATATTACTCAACTCATGTTGTTGAACTAATGGCAAATGAATTAAATAAAGAGTCAAATTATAAAAAAGAAAAAGAAAGATCAGAAAAGGTAGAAACTTTTAATTTAGATGATGTTAAAAATGCTCCAGTGGTAAAACTTGTTGATTCAATTATTAGCAATGCAGTAAAATCAAGGACAAGTGACATACACATTGAACCAAATGAGACTTATTTAAGGATACGGTATAGAGTTGAGGGGACTCTTCAAGAAGTTCTAAGGTTAAATAAAGATTCCATGGCAGCGATCATAACTCGTATTAAAATTATGGCAAATCTCGATATTGCTGAAAAAAGACTTCCACAGGATGGCAGAATTATTACAAATGTAGATGAATCTGCGGTAGACCTTCGAATTTCTGTTTTACCTACAGTACATGGCGAGAAGATTGTTGCAAGAATATTAAAAAGAGATAGCTTTTTAATAGGCAAAAAGCAACTAGGTATGGATGAAAATGATCTAAAAAAATTGGATAGGATTTTAAAAAGTTCTTATGGCATCATTTTAGTTACAGGACCCACAGGGAGCGGTAAATCAAGTAAATGTTAATGTAAAAGCAGGACTTACATTCTCGGCAGGATTAAGGTCTATATTAAGGCAAGATCCAGATGTAATAATGATAGGGGAAATTAGAGATACTGAAACCGCAAAAATAGCTGTAAGAGCAGCGATAACAGGACATCTTGTTTTAAGTACCATTCATACAAATGATGCGGCATCAGCGATAATAAGGCTCACAGATATGGGAGTAGAACCATACCTTGCAGCCACTGCAATTTCTGGTATTGTAGCACAAAGACTTATCAGAAAAATATGCCCGATGTGTAAAAAAAGCTATGAGGCATCACTTTATGAGAAAAATGTTTTGGAAATTGATAAAAGTGAAAAAATAACGCTGCATAGAGGGAGCGGTTGTACCGCATGTAATGGTAGTGGTTATTTAGGTAGGGAAGGCATCTATGAAGTTATGGAAATAACAAATGAGCATAGAGAACTTATTCAAAATAATGCAAGTACCGAAGAAATAAGAAAGCTAAATGATTCTCTGGGTTTAAAAACTTTGAATGTTGCGTGCAAAAAAAAGGTGATTCAGGGAGATACAACAATAGACGAATTCATGAAAAATGCATTCCTAAAGGAATAAATGAGGTGAATAAATGCCCTTATACAAATATAAGGTTATTAATGATGGTGGTAAGAAAATACAAGGAACCTTTAATGCCAACAGTAAAAATGAAGTTTTGGCAATGATTAAAGATAATGGTTATTATCCTATAGATGTAGCAGAAGGCAGAGTACAAAAACAAATTGGTATGGGTGATTATTTTACAAAGATAACGACCAAGGACTTAGCTATAATGTGTGGACAATTCTATACAATGCTGAATTGTCTTGATATATTAAAAGACCAAACAGTTAATAAAAAGTTAAAGATGGCACTAGAGACAGTTTACGATGATGTTCAAAAGGGAAACACGTTGTCACAAAGTATGCAAAATCAAGATAAGGTATTTCCATATCTTTTTATAAATATGGTGCAAGCTGGAGAAGTCAGTGGAAAGCTTGATACAATTATGTTCAGAATGACAGAGCATTACGAGAAAGAAAATAAAATTAATGGAAAAATCAAGGGCGCTATGGTATATCCTATGATTCTTGGAGCGATATCCATAATAGCAGTAATATTTCTTTTAATATTTGTAATGCCAACATTTGTTGAAATGTTTAATGGAGCAGCATTGCCAGCACCTACGAGAAGTGTTGTAGGAATAGGTGCATGGCTTAAAACTAAATGGTATATAGCATTGGCGGTTGTAATAGCGGCTATGGTTGCTATTAAAGCAGCAAAGGTTACAGAAAAAGGTGAAATATTTGTAGAAACATTAAAACTTAATGTACCTTTAATAAAGGGTACAACCAGAAAAGTAATAGTGGCACGTTTCACAAGAAGTTTATCCACTATATTAGCAAGTGGTATACCACTTGTATCAGCACTTGAGGTAGTATCAGGAGTAGTAGGGAATAGACTAGTCCAGGTTGAGATAATGAAAGCAAAAGACAAAGTAATGAAGGGGATACCTCTATCCACTGCTATAAGTGAAATAAGCATATTTCCTAGAATGCTGTACTCCATGATGAAAATAGGAGAAGAATCAGGCACACTTGATGAGATTTTAGATAAAACAGCAAATTTTTATGATGATGAAGTAGAAGAAGCACTTCAGAAGCTAACAACAATGATAGAACCATTTATGATACTTGTAATGGGTGGGCTGGTAGGATTTATTGTAATTGCTATGAGGTTGCCAATGTTTGATATGGATAGTCACGTGCAGTAGAGCGTGGAGAAATTGCGTGGACATAAAGAAAAGACTAGCGGTCATGAAAAGGGATTAAAAGTGATGTTTACTCTGAAAAGGAGTTTATATATATATAAAATGCACTTTCGGAAAGTAAGTTTTCTAAATTTGTAAGTAAAAAAACATCATTGGCAATTGCTCCAGTAAATCTAGGCGTGGCCGGCAATTTCACTATATTATCAAAATCAGGTATATCGTCTGTTCCCAGTTCTAAGATTACTGGTGATATAGGCGTTAGTCCAATTGCGGCAACTGTTATTACTGGATTTTCTCTAGCGGCTGATGCTTCTAATGAATTTTCGCGCTCGTCGCAAGTTATTGGAAAGGTATTCGCAGCTGATTATAAGTCACCAACTCCTAGCAAACTTACCACTGCAATAAGTAACATGGAAACAGCGTACAATGATGCTGCTGGAAGAGCTGCCAATTATACAGAGTTGTACGCTGGAAATATTAGTGGAAAGACACTTACATCAGGTGTTTACAAATGGAGTAATGTTGTTTTAATAAATTCAGATGTCACTTTAAAAGGTGGAGCAGATGATGTATGGATTTTCCAAATATCAAAACAACTTACACAGGCTAGTAACACTAGGGTTATACTAAGTGGCGGAGCACAAGCTAAAAACGTCTTTTGGCAAGTAGCAGAAACTGTTGCTATTGGGACGGATGCGCATTTAGAGGGAACAATATTGGGTAAGACAGATATTACTATGACAGCTAGGGCATCAGTAAATGGTCGCCTTCTAGCACAGACTGCAGTAACATTAATTAAAAACCAAATTTTATCTGAAAATATTGTTAGTATGCCAAAAACTAATATTAATGTGTATGATGCAGATGGACTTACGGATAGTTATGATGAACAGGATTCATATAAACTACCAAGTAAAATAGATAAAATATTAAATCCTCGCGTAATATTAAAAGGAAATGCAGTTGCCCAAAAATGAGTGATGAAAGCTTATGGAATGATAAAAGTAAAGTTTTCGAAACGCCAAGCTCTATAATAGAATATAGAGCTGCAAATATTGCACATACTGTTGACGATTATATTTCAAAGGTAGATGGTAATTTTAAAAACTACACGATTTTTATGGATCATTTTGATTTAGGGAATAATGGCCCTTATCCAGATTATAAAGAAGCTACTAAATTTTGGGGATATATAACTCCACCTGAAACTAACGATTATTATTTTGGAACACAATCTGATGATGGTAGTCAAGGGTATATTATAGTAAATGATAGCAAAATTCAAATTGTTGACCAATTTAAGATACATGGGACAGAATTTAAAACAGATAATAACAAAATGCATTTAGAAAAGGGCAAATATTATCCAATATATTTAGAATACTCCAATTGGGGTGGGGATGGGGAATTTAGGCTTTTATATAAAAATACGAAGTTTAATATTAATAATGACCAAGCTGGAGGGACAACAGTTCCAGCAGAATGGTTTAGACCATCAAGTAATACAAATCCAGGGGAAGTATCTACAGCTACCTTTGAAAGTACAGCAGTAAAAGGGATTCCTTTTCCAGAACAAACAAACACTTATTATTTAGCATTTAAAGCTGAAAATGAAATGGGTGGGGTGAGAGAAGGCATTTATGGACCATTTTTAGTAGATAAAACTATGCCAACTGGAACTTTTACAATTAATCCTTCTACAGGGACAAATGGTAATGTGACTATTACTTTAAATGCTAGTGATGAACATTCTGGTGTAAGAAGAATACGTAAATCAGAGGGGGACTGGGTGAATGAAGAGTCGAATTCCTACACTGTAACTGAAAATAGAACTTATTCTTTTGAAGTTGAAGACAATGCAGGTAATGTGGCAATTTTAGAATGTCCAGTAAGTAATATAGATAATTCAATAATTAGAACTGGCTTATTTTTAAATAACAAATTTAGTGAGCAAAGTAATATCAGCATAGTAAAAGGATTCAATCTTAATTTAGCAATTGAAATTACAAACTTTGAAAGTAAAGAAATTAAACTAGAAATGAATGATTACGATGGATTTATTGATATTTCAAATATAGAGGTATATGCAAGTGAAGATTTAAAAAATCCCAATAGGGATGCAAATATTAATGTATCTGGAAAAACTATCACTATAACAAATTTACCAATTGATAATAATCAATATATAGTTGTACTTAAAGCTAAAGCAGTTGAAATAAACACTGAAAATTTAAGTAATAGTATTAAAATTGATGGCAATATGAGAATTGAAAAGCACCTTGTTAATGTAGTTGAGTTACCAGAGTTAGAATAAAAGTTTAAACAAACGTTTATATGTAATCCCTTAGGGGTATTAAGTTATGAGCAGGAAGTATCATGTAACTGGAGATAATAATTTATAGACATGTCAACACCTCTAAATGAGGAGATGACATGTCTTTTTAAGTTAATTTTTTTTGCTAAATTGAATTGTATTTAATTTAATTATGATATATAATATTTTTAAAATCAATAACCATTATTCATTACTAATAAGAGGTTAGTATGCTTTAATTTGATATCTATATATATTTATAATTTTGTAAAAATTTTAAAATTATCGTACATATTATAAAGTATAAGGAGAAATATATGTTTAGAATTATGAATAGACAAAGTAAAAAAGGATTTACATTAATTGAGATTATGATAGTTATTGCTATAATTGGACTACTTTCTGTAGTATTAGTACCTAAAGTTTTGCCGCTTAAAAATCAAGCTAAAGATAATGGTGTACAAGCTAACGTATACATAATTAGATCATTTTTAGAGAATAGAGCCGGAACTGATGGTATAAAGATTGCATCGTTACTAGCTGCGAGTTCAGGTGGGACGTCTATTGCAAGTATATTAAAGACAATCCAAAGTGATATTGGTGTAAAAATGAATACAACTTTTTCTGGCAGTAGTGCTGTGAAAAACCCTTTTAATAACAGTACAACAATTACATACAATAACCAAAATATTCAAAATAATAACCCTGGAAGTTCATCTGTAGTTATTGGTTATGATGCTGATAATGTTTTGCCTACAAATGTTTCAAGTATTACAAGTACAATAACAACCCCAGGGGTGACAGCTGTAATTGTATATAAAACTGGTTATGTAGTTTATGGTATAGATAATTTTGGAGTTATATTAGAGCCAACTTTGATAATTATGCCTGTTCGGGTGGCGCAGGTTCCTGTTATTACAAATCCACCAGTTCCAAGTGTGCCAACAACAACGCCACCATCAACTATTGTAACAACACCTATAAATCTTGGTACGGCGGGTAATTATGCAATCCTTACAAAAGCGGGGATTACTAATGTGCCAACTTCAGTTATTACTGGAAACATAGGAGTCAGCCCCATTGCGGCTGGAGGAATTACTGGGTTCTCTTTAACAGCGGATGCTACTAATGTATTTTCGCGATCTGCTCAAGTTAGTGGAAAGGTGTACGCTGCAGATTATGTGTCTCCAACTCCAAGTAATCTTACTACTGCCGTAAGTAGTATGGAGGCTGCATATACTGATGCTGCAGGACGAACTCCTAATTATACAGAAATGTACACAGGAGATATTAGTGGCAAAACACTTACAGCTGGAGTTTATAAGTGGGGAACAGGGGTGTTGATAAGTAATGATGTAACTCTAAGTGGTGGAGCAGATGATGTTTTTATTTTTCAAATAGCCAAGGGAATTACCCAGGCAGTCGGTACTAAAATTATACTTTCTGGTGGTGTGCAAGCTAAAAACATATTTTGGCAGGTGGCAGAAGCTATAACTATTAATACCAGTGCACATTTTGAGGGAACTATACTTTGCAAAACCAGTATAGCAATGGGTTCTGATGCATCAGTAAATGGACGATTACTAGCACAAACTGCAGTTACTTTAATTAAAAATACTATTACAGCTCCTACTGTAGTAGACCCTGTATCTTTAAATGTAGATAGAGTATATAACTTTTTAGCGATAAATGCAGCGGAGAAAATTATTATAGGTGGAGGAAATGGCCAGATTTATGAGCAGTTACAAGGTAATTTGTATAGTGAGCTAAGTGGATATTTTAGTTCGAATCCAATTATAAATACTGTAAATGCTTCATACAAAAATATAGTATATCTTAGTGGTAACTCTATAACGGAAGGAATGAGTTATTCGGTTTTTGCATGTCAAACTCCTGAAATTGGAAAATTGGACTATTCGAAGTATCCAGGAGTTGTTGTGGTATATCCATTAATTAATGATCCAATAGGATACTGTATTTATGGAATATCATCTGATGGAACTAAGATAGGTGAGAGAAAATTAACTCTTTCATCATTAATGAATGCAACTACTGAAAGTAATTTGTCTGATAATGTTAATCTGGTTGCAGACTACCTTCAAAAGAGGGTTTCAGCAGATATAATAAATTGTAAGCGTGATAATAGCTTCTTTACGCTTGTTGATAGTAGCACATTGGCAAATGATATGAGAGCATACTTTACAGGGACTAGGGTGAAAATGAATGCTTATGTTAACAAATGGAACAGCGTTCAAGCTACAACAAGTCCAGATTTTAATAGAGGAGGTTCTATTTTATTAACAAGAGTAAGTGATACTAAGTTCTCTCTTTTCAAAGGTTCAATTATTGTTTATGCAGTTATTGACAATGTAAGTACATATAACGCCCTGTTGCGTTATGAGGTCTATGGAATTAATTATAATGGTGTTGTAGTTGGATATAGGAAAGTTGAATAGGCTAAATTCAAATAAATACCTGAAATTTGTATAAATACGCTGAATAGATGTGAAATGATGTAAAAATTATTTAAAAAACAATTGAATATTTTTGTAGAAGATTGTATAATCATTTTAAATAAAATTAAATAAAATATGTAGGGGGATTAATAAAATGAAAAAATTAAACAAAAAAGGTTTTACACTTATCGAACTTATGATCGTTTTAGCTATTATTGCGATTTTAGCAGTTGTACTTATTCCTAAGGCTGGACTAATGAAGAATGGTGCAAAAAATGCTGGGGTTAGCACCAATGTAAATAGCGTTAGAGGAGTTCTAGAATCTAAGATTATGGATAGTAGTGTTGTTGGTACAGTTGGTACTGCTACCACTGGTACATGGGGTGCATTAAACAAATCTTTTACAACGCCTAATGCTCTAATGTCAAACCCATGGGATATAAATGCAGACGATGTTTTAGGTGCGTGGGCAACCACTGCTTCAGTGGTTGTTAAAATTGGTAATATATCAACTGGTGCGGTTG
>Ga0209123_1003074_pt1 | contig 13039 bp, 8 predicted proteins | sample BarGraIncu00431A_FD_184500 | JGI IMG/M metagenome (GOLD analysis project Ga0209123, IMG submission 184500) | Arctic peat soil microbial communities from Barrow, Alaska, USA - Barrow Graham LP Incubations 004-31A (SPAdes) (version 2) | ecosystem: Environmental > Terrestrial > Soil > Wetlands >...
GTTCTCTTTCACGTACTGAGCCGCGTTACGGAAGAAGACCAGACCTGCACCCTCTTCGGGCAGCTCTTCGCGCGTCCAGCGCGGGTGCTGGGTGCGGTGCACGAAGGCCTCGGGATGGGGCATGAGGCCCATGACCCGCCCGGTCTCGTCGCAGATGCCGGCTATGGAGTTAAGGGAGCCGTTCGGGTTTTCCGGGAATTCCATGGTTGCCGCAGCATAATCCTTGTCGGAGTATTTCAGACAAGCAAGGTGCTTGGACTCAATCGCCTCCAGGGTTTCCGGCGCGTCGACCAGGAACTTCCCTTCGCCGTGGCGGATCGGGAGGTAGACCCCGCCCTCGATGCCGCGGGTGTAAAGCGACGGGGAAGCGGGATCGCACTTAAGGTAGCACCAGCGGTCCTGAAAACGCCCGTTGGCGTTATAGGTGAGGGTTGCCGTCTGCTTCAGATAATCGTTGCCGAGCGCCGGCAGCATCCCCATCTTCACCAGAAGCTGGAAACCGTTGCACACACCGAGGATCAGCTTGCCGTCGGCGATGAAGCGCAGCAGCTGCTCCACGATCGGCTCGCCGCTTCCTTCCACCGTAGCGTGGCGCAAACGGTTGGCCTGCGCCTTGGCGCTACCTAAGTCGTCGCCGTCCAGAAAACCGCCGGTAAGGTTCAGGAAGTGGTAATCGTCCAGACTCACCTCGCCCGACATAAGTTCGGAAAGGTGCGCGATGCGCGCCTCATCAAAGCCGCCGAGCCGACAGGCGTGTGCCGCTTCCATCTCGCAATTCGTGCCGTTACCGGTTATGACCAGCGCTTTTGCCTTTGTCATCAAGAGTTCCTCTATTCATGTAGTCCGCGGCGGGCCACTTCTCATTATGGCACACTCCGCGTATTTCGTCATGGGAAGTTACGTGGTGCAAAATCGGTTATACGTTCCCGCGCCGCAGGCGTGGGAACAACTAGGTCCCCTCCCCCCTGGCGGGGGAGGGTTAGGGTGAGGGGGACGTCGCCATAGTTAACAAATGACAGCATCTCCAACGACCGACCCAATCTGTTCGGAAATTAGGCGAAGCCGCCAACGGAGTCGTCCATGGCGCCTTCCCCCTCACCCCGACCCTCCCCTTTGTCCGCCGAAGCCTTGGCGCAGGCGGACGCCAGGGGGGAGGGAGGATTAAGAGGCCCTAACCTTTTACAAATCCTTTACAGATCCTTCAACGGCGCCTGCCAGGCGGCCTTCAACTCGTCGATGTCCGACTTGACGACGACCGCCCCGGAAAGCCCGGTGATGGTGACGGCCGAACCGGCAACCACTGCTCCGATGCGAGTGCAAACGGTCCCCGCCATGGCTTTCTCGAATGCCTCGGCCTTGTCGGGGTGAACCGTTACCAGAAGCCGCGAAGCGGATTCGGAGAAGAGCAGCACCAGATCGGTGTGCCCCGCCGCGTCCCCGGCAAAGGAAACCTTGCCCAGATCGATTTCCATCCCGAAACCGCCGGCGAAAGCGGACTCGGCTGCCGCTACTGCGAGTCCCCCGTCGGAGAGGTCGTGGCAGGAAGCGGCCAGTGCACTATTGAGCGCGCCGTTGTAGGCGCGGTAGGTTGCCAGTGCCGACTTGGCGTCGACGGTGGGAACGGAGTTCCCGATGAAACCCTGCTGCGCCAGGTACTCTGAGCCGCCCAGTTCGTTCTTGGTGACGCCCAAGAGGTAAACCAGGTCGCCCGGCTTTTTCACGTCCATGGTGACCGCGAGACGGGCGTCCTCCATCTTACCGATGACCGAGAAAAGCAGGGTCGGCGGGATGGAGATCTTGGTGGTGCCATCGTAAAAGTCGTTCTTCATGGAGTCCTTGCCCGAGATGAGCGGCAGGGAGAAGATCGTGCAGTAGTCGTAAAGCGCCTTGTTGGCGCGCACCAGCTGGGCCATCTTGTACGGCCCGTCCGGCGTCCTTTCGGAAAGGACCGGATCGCACCAGCAGAAGTTGTCCAGACCGGCCACCAGGTCAAGCGAACCGCCGACGGCGACGTAGTTACGCAATCCCTCGTCGATGGCGTTGGCGGCCATGTGGTAGGCGTCGATGTCGCTGTAGCGCGGCGAAATGCCGTGGCCTACGACGACTGCCTCGAAGGAGTCGAGTATGGGGCGCACGACCGCCGCGTCGGAAGGGCCGTCGTTGGAGACGCCGGTAAACGGCTTCACCACGCTTCCGCCCTGAACCTCGTGGTCGTAACGGCGCACCACGCTCTCCTTGGAACAGATGTTCAGGGAGGATAACAAAGCCTTCAGGTCATTTGTGTAGTCGGCGCTTTCCACCAGCACCGGCTCCGGATTGACCGGCTGCTCCCAGAGCGCGGGGATCTGCATGGGCGGAAGGCCCGCGTGCATGAAGGAGAGCGGCAGGTAGCAGACCGTCTTCTCGCCGTAGGTCATGTGGAACACGCCGGAATTAGTGAAGGCTCCCAGAATGGTGGCCTCGACGCCGAAGCGCTCCGCCATCTCCATGAATTCACGGATGTTTTCCGGCGGCACTGCAAGGCTCATGCGCTCCTGCGCCTCGGAGATCAGGATCTCCCAGGGAGCCAGGCCCGGGTACTTGAGCGGAGCCAGGGAAAGATCGAGCTGGCAGCCTCCGCACTCCTCGCTCATCTCGCCGATGGAGGAGGAAAGCCCCCCCGCGCCGTTGTCGGTGATGAAGCGGTAAAGCCCCTTGTCGCGCGCCCGGATCAGGAAGTCGAACATCCGTTTCTGGGTGATCGGGTCGCCGATCTGCACCGCGGAAACCGGCGAGTTCTCCTTCAGTTCCTCGGAGGAGAAGGTCGCACCATGGATGCCGTCCTTGCCGATGCGGCCGCCTGTCATGACGATCAGGTCGCCCGGGATGATCTGCTTTTCGTGCGAAGGAGCGTCGTTGATCCTGGCCGGCATGATGCCCGCCGTGCCGCAGAAAACCAGAGGCTTGCCGGCGAAGCGGTCGTCGAAGACCAGCGAGCCGTTCACGGTCGGGATGCCGCTCTTGTTGCCGCCGTGCTCGACGCCTTCGACAACGCCCTCGAAGATGCGGCGCGGATGCAGCAGGCGCTTGGGGAGTTCCTTGTCGAAGAACGGGTCGGCAAAGCAGAACACGTCCGTGTTGAAGATGAGCTTCGCGCCCATGCCGGTTCCGAACGGGTCGCGGTTTACGCCGACGATCCCGGTCAGCGCTCCCCCATATGGGTCCAGGGCGGAGGGAGAGTTGTGGGTTTCCACCTTGAAGACCAGGCTCCAGGCGTCGTTGAAACGGATGACGCCGGCGTTGTCCTTGAATACCGAGAGGCAGTAATCCTTCTCGCCCAGCGCCGCGCGTACGTCGGCGGTGGTGCGCTGGATGTAGCTCTTGAAGAGCGACTTGATCTCTTCGACCTTGCCGCTTCCGTCGTCGTAGGAGACGTCCGCGGAGAAGATCTTGTGCTTGCAGTGCTCGCTCCAGGTCTGAGCCAGCGCCTCGAGTTCCACGTCGGTCGGAGCCGCGCCGAGCCCCTGGTTGAGCCGGACAGCACGCACCGCGGGGTCGCGGTAGTGCGCCTGGATGATGCGCATCTCGTCGATGGTGAGCGCCAAAACGCCGTCGCGGCTGATCCGCATCAGCTCCTCGTCGGGCACCTCGAGGTTGATCTCGTTCACCTCGATCTTCGCCTCGACCTGCACCTTCGGCACGAAAGCCGCCACGCCACCCTGCTTGGCAAAACCGGCGGCGTCCAGGATCTGGTAGCGCTGGATCAGGGTGTTGCAGAGCAGCCCCGTGGCGATGCGCTCGGCGTCGGCCAGGGTAAGCGCGCCGGAGATCAGGTACTGCACCGAGGTGTAGACCCCCTCCCCTGGTTTGAGCGCCCGCCCGATCTGGTAGCCGATCGCCTCGCCCGCGGTGCGGCCGACGTTGTCGGTGACGCCGGCGCGAAAGCCGACTTCCACCAGGAAGTCGAACCCGGCGGCTGCCGCCCGGTCGATGGCATAGTGCTGGATGACGGGGTCGGAGAAGGGGCCGGCCGCCGCGGCGGCGATCTCTTCGGCACTCAAATCCGCATCGACCGTGTAGACGTCGATGGTGCGGACCTTATCCACACTCAGATGGAGAAAATGTTCGATCTCCCGCTTGATCCGCTCGCCGCGGGGGTCGCGGACCTCGTCCTTGAGGCTTATTTCAATTCTGTGGGCCATTATTTGCGTCCTTTTCTAAGAGAACCGTCCTGGTGGGGTACGGTATGTTGATGCCGTTATCCTGAAAGCTGGTGCAGATGGCGCAGTTGATCCGATCGGTGGCGGCAAAGAGATCCGTGTAGTGATCGGTCCAAAAGAAGAGTGCCAGGGTAAGAGCGCTGTCCCCGAAGCTGGTGAAATAGGCCTCGGGCGCCGGATCGGAAAGCACCCCGGCCGTGGCGGCAGCGGTTGCGACCAAAAGTGCCTTGGCCTTTGCCACGTCGCTTCCGTAGGCGACCCCGACGTTGATCCTGCCCTTGCCGCGCGAGTCGGGAAAGGCCTGGTTGATCAGGGTCGAGTTGCACAGTTCCGAGTTGGGAATGATAAGGTAGGTGTTATCGCCACCCTTGATCTTGGTGCTCCTGAGACCGATATCGACCACGTCACCCACCTGGGCGCCGAGCTGAATCCGGTCGCCGATCCTGAAGGGGCGGTCGATCATCAGGGTGAAGCCGGAAACCATGTTGGCCATGGTGTCCTTGGCGGCAAGCCCGATCGCGAGGGAACCGACGCCCAGCGCGGTCACCAGGGAAAGGATGTCGTAACTGAAATGCTTCATCGTGATGATGAGCGCGGTTCCGAAAAGAAAGATGGAACAGAGCTTTTGCACCAGCGGCATCAGCTGGCGGCTCATCTCCTCGCCGGCGACCTTGTTGCCGTAGCGGTTCAGCATCTCGTCCATGGTCCGGTACGCGATGGTCGAGAGGATCACCACGTTCACGATGAACAGTAGGCCCGAGACGATGGCGTGCAGGCGCTCGGGAAGCGGCAGCCTGCGGATGGCGATGTAGAGGCCGGCGCAGTTGATCAGGGTAAGCGCGGGCGGTGTGACGCGCCCGAGGATCCTGCCATCCAGTTCGCCCAGGGTCAGGGCGCTCAAGCGCACTCCGACCCGGGTGAGCAGGATTCCCGCCAACCGGGACAACAGGTAGAAGGCGGTGATGATCAGGCACGAGATCAGCATCTCTTTGGACCAGAAGATATAGAAGAGATCACCTTCGTCCGGTGTGAAAAAACTCCAGATGCTATCCACCAAAGACCCTCGTGAAGATGGTGTCGACATGCTTCAGGTGGTAGCCGAGGTCGAAGGCTTCCTTGATCTCGTCGGCGGAAAGGAACGCGGTGACTTCCGGGTCGGCCAGCAGCTCTTCCTGGAAATCCTTCCCTTCCTCCCAGACCTTCATGGCGTTTCTCTGCACCAGGGCGTAAGCCTTCTCGCGCGAGGAGCCCGCTTCGGCGAGCTTTAAGAGCACGCGCTGCGAGAAAATGAGGCCGCGCATCTGGTTCAGGTTGCGCATCATGTTTTCCGGGTAGATCACCAGGTGCTCGATGAGGCCGATGGCGCGGTTCAGCATGAAGTCGAGCATGACGGTGGCGTCGGGGCCGATGATGCGCTCCACGGAGGAGTGCGAGATGTCGCGCTCATGCCAGAGCGGAATGTTCTCCATGGCGGAGACCGCATAGCCGCGCATCAGGCGCGCCAGACCGGAGAGGTTCTCGGAGAGCACCGGGTTACGCTTGTGCGGCATCGCGGAGGAGCCCTTCTGGCCCTTGCTGAAGAATTCTTCGGCTTCCAGCACCTCGGTGCGCTGCAGGTGGCGGATCTCAACAGAGAACTTCTCGATGGAGGAGGCGACGATCGCCATGGTGGTGAAGAACTCGGCGTGGCGGTCGCGTTGCAGCACCTGGGTGGAGCAGGGAGCGGGAGTCAGGCCGGCCTTCTTGCAGACGTAGGCCTCGACCTGCGGGTCGATGTTGGCGAAGGTCCCGACCGCGCCGGAGAGCTTGCCGTAGGAGATGGTGGCAAGTGCCGCTTCCATCCTTTTGAGGTTGCGCGCCATCTCGTCGTACCAAAGGGCCATCTTGAGGCCGAAGGTGACCGGTTCGGCGTGGATGCCGTGCGAGCGGCCCATCTGCGGGGTCATCTTGTGCTCGTAGGCGCGCACCTTGATGACCGCCATGAGACGCTTGATGTCGACGATGATCAGCTCGGCCGATTCCTTCAAAAGCATGGCGAACGAGGTGTCCAGCACGTCCGAGGAGGTGAGCCCCAGATGGACGAAGCGGGAATCGTCGCCGATGTAGTCGGCAACCGAGGTGAGGAACGCGATGACGTCGTGCTTCACGGTGCGCTCGATCTCGTCGATGCGCTCCACGTCGAAGGATGCCTTCTCGCGGATGCGGGCCACCGCGTCATGGGGAATGCGACCCATCTCGGCGTGTGCTTCGCAGGCATAAATCTCTATTTCGAGCCACTTACGGTAGCGATTTTCCGGTTCCCAGATACGGGTCATTTCAGGACGGCTATAACGTTCAATCACGACTTCCCCCTTGTACTTCTCAGTTAGCTATTTTGAATTCACGAAAATAAAAACACGATCAAAGACATAGAACGCGGATGACGCGGCAGCAGCGGATTCCGCGGAATAAAAAACGAAAAAAACTGTCAATAGCAGAGATCAGACTCTGTAGTATCCCCCCTGTGGAACAGGGGGGAAGGCTCGCGCAGCGAGACAGGGGGGTTTCTCTTCCGGCCAAAACACCCCCCTGCCTCACTTCGTTCGGCTTCCCCCCTATTTCATAGGGGGGACAGAACCACACAATCGTCACGACCAATGATTAACGCTTGGACTCTACTCCAAAGCCCCCTAGATGTCGAGCACACCGCTTGCCAGATGCTGAACGCCGAGAAAGAGCCCGGGCGAGCAGAGGTTCTGCCCGTCGACCAGACCTCGTGCCGCCGCCATGGCGAGCCCGGGATCGTTGTTCACCTCGGAGAGATGGGAGAGGAACACCCCCTCAAGACCTGGATGCAGCAGTTCTTCCAAAAGGCTCGCCCCCTCCGTGTTGGAGAGATGTCCATGGCGCGAGCGAATGCGCTGCTTCAGGTGCCAGGGATAGGGACCGTCCTGCAGCATCTGCTCGTCGTGGTTGAACTCCAGCACCAGGGCGCGGCACCCCTTGAGCTTTTCCTGGGTGAGCCGGGTCGCGATCCCCAGGTCGGTGGCAAAACCGATGGCCCCCTCCCCCCCCTCGATCCGGAAACCGACCGGGTCGCTCGCGTCATGGGTGACGGGAAAGGGGTCGATGTTGAGCCCCTTGAAGCCAAAGGAGGAACCGGGATCGAACTCAATCAGGTCGATCTTGCCAAAGACGTGGCGCGCGGCATCGTGGGTGCGGGAGCCGACCAGCACCGGGATCTTCAGGCGCCGGGCCAGCGCGCCGACCCCGCGGATGTGGTCGGAGTGCTCGTGGGTGATCAGGATGCCGTCCAGGGTCTCGGCTTCGACTCCAATGGAGGAAAGCCTGGCAATCGCCTCCCGCCCCGAGAGTCCGGCATCGATCAGCAGACGACAGGAATCAGTCTCGATATAGAGGCAATTCCCCTTGCTGCCACTCGCCAAAAGGCAAAGCCTCATCTATTCCCTCCAGTTAGTGCCAGAAAAGGGGGACAGTCCCCTTGCAACCCGGCAATGTCAAAGAGGGAGACCGTCCCCGCATGGGGACTGTCTCCTTCAAACCCGGCAGCACTCATAAACAAAAAATCAAAGGCCTAACCACGGAAGCCCATAGGAAAAGCAGGAGATGTACAGAGGAAATCCAAACAAAAAGCCTAAGAAATCTTGGTTTTAACCAATCCAAAGTTTTTGCTTTTCCTCTGTGCACCACCGGGTTTCCCTACGTGCACATCTGTGGTTAGGCTTAGCGTTCTTCGACAGGCAAAAAACCTTATTTTTATACAAGAAAAGGGGGGGAGATTCAAGGTAAACTTGCTGAGTTTGGGTTAACGCAACAGCTTGCTGTAGTCCGCGATGTTCTCGCCCAGCATGGGGTTGAGCGGCAGCAGGATGTGAAAGGTGGACCCGGGAAGACGCTCCGGGTTGTAACCGGTGGACTCGACCCAGATCTCCCCGCCGTGCATGTCCACGATCCCCTTGGCGATGGAGAGGCCGAGCCCCGCCCCCTTTGCCTTGAAGGCGACCTTGCCGCTCGAGTGCTCCTGGATGTTCCCCACCTCGTAGAACTTGTCGAAGACCCGCACCTGGTCCTCCCGGTCGATCCCTATCCCCGTGTCGGTGACGGTTATCTCCAAGAAGAGATGGTGCTCGCGCCCGGCGACCGGCGCCTCGGTGTGGGACACGCCGCGCAGCAGGTACTTGGCGGAACTGGCGATGGTGATGCGACCGCCGTCCGGAGTGAACTTTATGGCGTTGCCGAGGATATTGGAAAGTAGCTGCATCAGCCTCAGTGCGTCCCCGCGCAGGGTCGGGATCGACTCGTCCAGGCTCACCACGACCTCCTGCTTGCGCATGGAGAAGAAGAAGCGCAGCTCGGCAACCGCCGCCTCGATGAGACGGTTCAGCTGGATGTCCTCCATCTTGAGCTGCAGCCTTTTTTCGTCGATGAGCGAGACGTCCACCATGTCCTTGATGATGTTGTCCAGGCGGGCCGCGGCATTACTTATGTTGGTGACCATCTCCAGGACCGTCTTGTCCACCCGGTCCGCCATGTCCGTCGTAATCAGCTCGGAATACCCCATGATGACGGTCAGCGGCGTCTTCAATTCGTGCGAGGCGAGCCCCAGGAAAGAGTCCTTCATCCGGTTCAGCCGCGCCAGGTCGGCGGAGCTTTTCTCCAGGTTGACGATGATCTCGCGCTCCCGGGTCACGTCCCGGAAGATCGCCTGCACCAGGTTCTCACTGCCGCTTTTGATGCTGGAGGCGTGCAGCATCGCCACCATGACGCCGCCCCCCTTCTTCAAAAGCTGCATCTCCTCGGCGATGTGGGCGCCCCCCGCAGCCTCGCGGAAAATGCGCTGCAGCTTCGGGATGTTGCCGATGTTCAAGAGCAGCAGCATCTTGGTGAGCGGCAGCCCCAAAAGCTCGCGCGCCTCGTAGCCGAAGAGTTCCTCCGCCATCTTGTTCACCATCCGGACCGACTCGTCCGAGCCGATGACCAGTATGGCGTCGCTCGCGTCCTCCATCAGGGACTTGTAGAGGTCCTCGGAGCGCTCCAGGTCGGAGCTCATGGTTTCCAGCTTGCGGTAGGAGGCGTGCAGCTCCTCGAAGGTGGTCTCCATGTCCTGGTAGTTCTTCTTGATCTGCTCGTCGCGGTTCTTCAGGAACTGCGACATGATGTTGATGTTGCGCGCCAATTCGTTAAACTCGAAAACCCGCACCTCGCCTATCTGGGTGTCGAAGGCCCCCTCGGAAATCTTCTTCACCCCCTTCAAGAGCGTGGAGATCGGGTGCATGACGTACTTCTTCACGAAGAACACCACCAGCGAGAAGGAGACCGCGAGTGCCATGCAGAGCAGGTACAGGGTCTTAAAGAGCATCCCCTTCACCTTGTCGGAGACGACCTTCTCGCTGAAGCCGACATGCACCAGGGCGGCCGGCTTGCCATAGGGAGTGGTGATCAGGACCGCGTTGTCGTAGTAGGACCCGTCCTCGCCACCGACCGTCATGTTGAAGCGGGACTGGGAGACCGGATGGTCGAGCTGGGGGGTCGCGTGCACCGGGATGGCTAGAAAGCGCGGGTCGTTGGCAAAAAGCCCGGAGCCGGAAAGATCGGTAACGACGCAATAGGAGAGGTCGGCGTTCCCCGCCATGACCTCGCGGCACTTCTCGGAAAGCCCGGTCATATCCTTCAGGTCAAGACCGAGATTGAGCACCTTCTCTATATTCATCTTGAGAACGGAGGCAAGGGAGCTGGAGCGCAGGTTGAGCGCGCCTACCTGATCCTTCCTGAGCGCCATGATATCCATACCGGAGCCGACGAAGATAGTCAGGAAAAGGATCAGGAAAGAGAAGAGCGTTATGCGTTTTTCAAGCGTCATATTCATTGCTATAGGTCAATTCCTGCCCGCAGGCGTTAAACTAGATCGGTATAGGTCCATCTAAGCATAATTTTACCGGCCTGATAAGTCAATAATTTTCAGGATTTATTCTGCTAGAGCAAATGAGCTCCGGCCACTGGCATGCGGTGCTGGGAGCGCTCCTGAGCCACGACATAGCTATCGACTTTTGACATCATTTCTTGAATAAAATTGTTGACTGTCATGGGCCTGTCTGTATACTATGGCAATTGTGAATGAAAACTTAAGTACGGGGAGGAGCAAATGGCTTTAAGAGTAGCGGTAAACGGTTTTGGCAGGATCGGGCGTTCCGTCCTGAGGGCGGCCATGCAGGATAAAGGGATCGAGTTCGTTGCCATCAACGATCTGACCGATGCCAAGACCCTGGCCCACCTATTAAAGTATGACTCCGTGCACGGCGCCTTCCCGGGCGAAGTCTCGGTGGATGGTGACCAGATCATCGTTAACGGCAAGGCGATCAAGGTGCTTGCCATCAGAAACCCGGCAGAACTCCCCTGGAAGGAACTGAAGGTCGACATCGTGCTGGAATCGACCGGTCTCTTCACCTCCAAGGAAAAGGCTTCCCTGCACCTGGCAGCCGGCGCCAAGAAGGTCATCATCTCGGCACCCGCGACCGATCCCGACATCACCCTGGTGCTCGGCGTGAACGACCGCGATTACGACAAGACGAAGCACCACATCATCTCCAACGCTTCCTGCACCACGAACTGCCTGGCCCCGGTCGCCATGGTGCTGCAGCAGAACTTCGGGATCGAGAAGGGCCTGGTCACCACGGTGCACTCCTACACCAACGACCAGAACATCCTTGACCTCCCGCACAAGGACCTGCGCCGCGCCCGCGCCGCCGCCCTTTCCATGATCCCGACCACGACCGGCGCCGCCAAGGCGGTATCGCTGGTGCTTCCCGAGCTGAAGGGGAAACTCGACGGCATGGCGATCCGCGTCCCGACCGCGAACGTTTCCGTCGTCGACCTGGTGGTGACCCTTTCCAAGCCGACCAGCGCTGAAGAAGTGAACGCCGCGCTGAAGGCAGCGTCCGAAGGGCCGCTCAAGGGTATCCTCGGTTTCTGCACCGAGCCGCTCGTTTCCATCGACTTCAACGGCAACCCGCTCTCCTCCATCGTCGACTCACAGTGCACCAAAGTCATCGGCGGCAACATGGCGAAGGTGATTTCCTGGTACGACAACGAGACAGGCTTCTCCACCCGGGTCGTCGACCTGATCAAGATCCTGCTCTAGACCGCGAAAGAACTGCAAACCTCAAGACGGGGGGAGTTTACTCTCCCCGTCTTTTTGCCGTTGCAGCCGGGGGAATAGTATGCGCCCGCCGCAGCAAAAGGCAGGCGAATGATTATTCCCCCCTACCACAACCCCGACTTAACGACTTAACGACTTAACGACTTAACGACTCAACGACTCAACGACTCAACGACTCAACGACTTAACGACTTAACCACTGAACGATTTAATCAAATATGGGAGGGATCATGTCAATCCGCTATATCGACGAGATAGAGAACCTGGCCGGCAAAAAGATCTTCATGCGTGTTGACTTCAATGTGCCGCTCGACGACAACCAGAACATCACCGAAGATACCAGGATCCGCGCGGTCCTGCCTTCCATCAACTACGCTCTGGACTACAAGGCGAAGATCATCCTCGCCTCCCACCTGGGGCGCCCCAAGGGCGAGCGCAACGAGAAGTACTCCATGGCCCCGGCCGCCGTGAGGCTCTCCAGGCTTTTGGGCAAAGAGGTCAAACTCGCTCCGGACTGCATAGGTGACGAAGTAAAGGCCATGATCGACGCCATGCAGCCGGGCGACGTGATCATGCTGGAGAACCTGCGCTTCTACCCCGGCGAAGAGAAGAACGACGTCGACTTCGCCAAGGCTTTGGTGAACGGCTGCGACATCTACGTAAATGACGCCTTCGCCGTATCCCACCGGGCCCACGCCTCGGTAGAGGCGATCACCAACTTCTTCCCGGTCGTCGCCGCGGGATTCTTGATGAAGAACGAGATGAACTACTTCGACAAGGCGATGAAGAACCCGATCCGGCCGCTGGTTGCCATCCTCGGGGGCGCCAAGGTCTCCGGCAAGATCGAAGTGCTGGACAACCTGTGCGACAAGGTCGACAAGATCATCATCGGCGGCGGGATGGCCTTCACCTTCCTGAAGGCGCTGGGTTACAACGTCGGCAAGTCGCTGGTCGAGGACCACCTGATCGACACCGCCCTGGCCGCCTACAAGAAGGCGCGCGAGAAGGGAATCAAGTTCTACCTCCCCATTGACTGCGTGGTGGCCGACCAGTTCAATCCGGCGGCGGAGACCAAAGTGACCACGATCCAGGAGATCCCCGACGGGTGGATGGGTCTCGATATCGGACCGGCAACGGTCACCCTTTTCGCCGAGGCGTTGCAGAACGCGAAGACCATCGTATGGAACGGCCCGATGGGCGTCTTCGAGATGGATGCCTTCTCCCGCGGCACCTTTGCCATGGTATCCGCCGTGGCGAACTCCTACGCCCTCACCATCGTGGGCGGCGGGGACACCGACGTCGCAGTGCATCGCGCCGGCGAATACGCGAAGATCAGCTACATCTCCACCGGCGGCGGTGCCTTCCTGGAACTCATGGAAGGAAAGAAACTCCCCGGCATCAAGGTCCTGGAGGACCACGGGCACAAATAAACCCTAAACCTGTTCTATGTTCTACGTTCTAGGTTACCCCCTTCGGTAAGGACACCGGGTCGCCACTGGCCGTGCCAACCGGAGGGGATGTGGTTCAAAAACGTAGAACGTAGAACGTAGAACGTAGAACGTAGAACGTAGAACGTAGAACGTAGAACGTAGAACGTAGAACGTAGAACGTAGAACGTAGAACTTAGAACATTTCCCTCGGAGGATACATGCGCAAGCCGGTCATAGCAGGAAACTGGAAGCTT
>Ga0209123_1003077_pt1 | contig 13028 bp, 11 predicted proteins | sample BarGraIncu00431A_FD_184500 | JGI IMG/M metagenome (GOLD analysis project Ga0209123, IMG submission 184500) | Arctic peat soil microbial communities from Barrow, Alaska, USA - Barrow Graham LP Incubations 004-31A (SPAdes) (version 2) | ecosystem: Environmental > Terrestrial > Soil > Wetlands >...
GTGAAAAATGGGTAAGAGAATTTAAGCAGTTTATTGAGGAATATATCCCTCAATATGAACAGACCATGGAGAAATATGCAAAATCAATAGAAGTATTTAATAATTATATTGAAGGAAATATAAATAAAAACGGCATTAAGTTTTTAGAGAAAATACTTGGAAATTTCAAAGATGTGTTTTTAAAATTTGATGATTATGAGGAAATATGCGTTAATACCGTTTTTTTTAATTCGATTAGTTGTGTGTTTCATGAATCAGATAAAAAATTATATATGTTCCTTGGAAGGGATTTTGAAGCAACAACAAAACGATTAAGTGGGGAAAATGTATTTGAAAAAAATATCAACATATTTAAAAATTTGTGTGATAAAACAAGATTTAATATACTAATTTATCTTATGGATGGAGAAGTCTATAGCCAGGAAATAGCTAATAAATATGGGATTTCAATGGCCACAGTGTCATATCATATGAATTATTTGGCAAGTGTAAATTTAGTTAAATCAGAAAAAAGAGCGCAAAAGACTTATTATGTTGTTAATAAGGATACGTTAAGAGAGTCTATTGAATTTTTGAAGAAAACATTTAGCTTATAAATAGTTGGGGGGATTAAAATGAAGAGTTATTTTTTCAGATTTAAGGGTCTACTTTCTGTAAATATTTTTATGATTACACTTACCGCAGTGGCAAATGTGTATCTTGCTTTTATATTAAAATCAATTGTTGATATAGGAACAAAGGGTACAGTGAGTGAATTAAAGACAGCCTTGGTATTTTCTCTATGTTATGTGGTAGCAACATTTGCTATAGGTTATACAAGAAAGTTTTTGGAAGCTTTGTATATTAAGAAAACGTTGGTGACATTAAAAAATGATATATTTAGTAAAATACTTGGGCAAAATTTAAAAAGCTTTAATGAAGAAAATAGTGCGAAATATATTTCTTTGATTACAAATGATATTAATATTGTTGAACAGGATTATTTTATAAACATTCTTCAGATTATTTATAACGCTATATCCTTTGGAATTGCTACTTTTGCTATAATAAAAATGAATGTTTATATTACAATTGGTGTTTTTGTTGTTGGAGCAGTTACTATTATAATTCCTATGGCGTTTGGAACGAAATTAGGAAAAAGCAAAAATTTATATTCTGATAACTTAGGTATATTTACAACAAAGGTTAAGGATATGTTTCAGGATTTGAAGTGATAAAAAGTTTTAATATTGAGGATAAAATTCAAGATGAATATAGAATATCTAATTATAGGGTTGAAAATTCAAAATACAAGTATTTACTGCTTAGTGCTTTTGTTGATGGTTTATCTGAAATAGGTGGTTTTTTGATGTTTTTTACAGCAATGGGACTGGGAACTTATTTTGTTATTAAGGGTGAATTAACAGTGGGTGCTATGATTGCTACAGTTCAATTGATGAATAATATAGTTGGACCGCTTGTTATAGTGTCAACAAGATTAAATAAGGCTAAAGCAGTTAAATTAATCGGTGAAAAGCTAGTGAAATTTGCGAATAAAAATCAAAATTGCGATAGCGGGATTGACAAGTTAAATTTTGACAGAGAAATAACCTTTGAAAATGTGAATTTCTGCTATAGTGAAGAACGAAAGGCACTAGATGGTGTATCTTTGAATATTAAAAAAGGTAGTAAATATGCAATCGTTGGGGGAAGTGGAAGCGGTAAATCTACTCTACTTAAATTGTTTTTAAGGTATTATGAGGATTTTGAGGGAGCTATAAAAATTGATGGAATTGATAATAGAGAGATTAAAGTTAGTGATTTGTATAGGTTGATTACGGTAATACATCAAAATGTATTTATGTTTGATAATAGTATAGGAGAAAATATTACGTTATTTAGGGAATATGGTGAGGGGGATATTAAAAGGGCGGTAAAGCTTTCAGGACTTGAGGAATTAGTAGATAGACTTTCTGGTGGACTCGGTAGCAATGTTGGTGAAAATGGTTGTAATCTTTCAGGTGGGGAAAAGCAGAGGGTGGCTATTGCAAGGGCATTGATTAAAAACACTCCAATCCTTGTACTTGACGAAGCAACATCATCACTTGATAATGAGACAGCGTATAATATAGAAAAATCAATTTTAGGTATTGATGAATTGACATGTATGGTAGTTACACATAAACTTGTTGATGAAATACTCAGAATGTATGATGGGATAATAGTAGTCAATAATGGAAGGATAGAGGAGATAGGTAGTTTTGATGAACTAACGCAGAAAAAAGGATACTTTTTTAGTCTTTATAATGTTACAAAGGAAGATGACAATTGAAAGTATGTGGAGCATTGATAGTTCACATTCTTCTTATATGTTCAATGTATCCTAAAAATACGATTTATTAAACATTGTAATTTATGACGAATCTAAAAAAGGGGTGTAATGAACTGAACTGGATTGGCATATTACCAGTTTTAATGGGAGCATCACTTTAATACTCGACCGTAGGGAGAGTTTTTTATATCTGTAAACTGTTGAGTATACAATATTTTATTTTATTGACAATATACAACGTTTAGTATATGATTATGTGATAATTAGTATTGTAAAAATTTATTGTAACTAAGGAGTAGGTATGGTTAAAGTTTTGATTTTATTTTATTTGAATATTAAAGATACACATGGGTATGAGATTCAAAAATTTATTCAAGCAAGTGGGTTTGATACTTGGACTAACATTAAAACTGGTTCTATATATTATGCTTTAAGGAAGATGGAAAAAGATGGTGAGATAGAGCTAGTAAGAGAAGAGACGAGAGGGTCAAGGATAAGGAAAATTTATAAAATTACGGATTTGGGGATAATTGAGCTTAAGAAAACTATTGAAAAGGAGTTGGATAGACCATTAGTTCCTTTGAATTTAGACAAATTCATTCTACCAATTACTTTTAATAAACTAGATAAGAATGTAGCTATTAAGATAATTAATGAACATATAAAACAGATTAATAAAACATTAGAATATTGGAAATATTGGAGAAATATAAAAATTAATAGTGACAGTCCACAGGTTGAGATGATTTCTTTTGACATGACAATAAGTAATTATGAGTATGAACTTAAATGGTACTTAGCTTTAATTAAAGAATTTGATTTGTATTACAAGTTAAGTGAAAAAAACGAAGTTATGATTAGAGACTTTAACTTTAGTGAAATAGAAGAAAAAGATACAATAAATGTTGACATCGATAAAGCAAGTGTTAGTCAATTAAAAGATATCATACTAAACAATACATCCCAGGCAAAGGCTGCTTTAGAAAAGTTAATAACTGTGATTGGAAATAAGTAATAACAAATTTGGTATAAGATATATTTAAATCTTAAAATAGAATAAAAATGTATTTAGCAATGATAATTCATTGCTAAATTTTAGATTTGAATAGTCAACATTGTATATATAATGTTTTATAAAGGAGGAGATATAAATGGATAAATTTTTAGAGGTTAAAAGATTAAAGAAAAGTTTTGGTGGAAAACAGGTGGTAAAAGGAATAACATTTGATATCGGAGAGAAAGAAATTATTGGATTTTTAGGGCCCAATGGAGCGGGGAAAAGCACTACGATAAATATAATATCCACAATATTGAATATGGATGAGGGTGAGGTATTATTTAAGAATAAGGATGTTAAAGAAAATAAAGAAGTATTTAAAAAGGAGTTAGGCTTAGTACCACAAGATATTGCATTTTTTTCAGATCTTTCAGCTTATGATAATGTAAAGTTCTTTGGTTCGCTATATGACTTAAGGGGAAGTAACTTGAAAAAAAATGCTGAAGAGGCATTAGAGTATGTAGGCCTTTGGGATAGAAGAAAAGATTATCCAGATTCTTTTTCGGGTGGCATGAAAAGAAGGCTTAATATTGCTTGTTCAATAGTACACAAGCCAAAATTATTAATTATGGATGAGCCAACGGTTGGTATAGATCCTCAGTCAAGAAACAATATATTAGAAGTAACAAAAAAGCTTCGAGATGAAGGAACAACAATAATATATATATCTCATTATATGGAAGAGGTTGAGTCCATTTGCTCAAGATTAATTATAATTGACCAAGGTATAATCATTGAACAAGGTGATAAAGATGAACTTAAGAAAAAATATAAGGAAGGTGGATTAAATAGTATAGAGGAAATTTTCTTACACTTAACTGGAAAAGAATTAAGAGATTAATGGAGGCGAGGACATGAGTGGTTTTAAGGTATTATTTAATATGGGTATGAAAAGGAGACTTAAGGATTCTTTTTTGATAGGGTATGGAACTATATTTCCATTATTTTTAATAGCAATACTTGGATACATGGCATCAAATTATTATTCAGGCAAGAATGGAATAACTTCATATTATTACTATAGCATGGTAATTATTCCATTTTGCACATTTTTAAGCTACGTAACTCTTGTATATATTACAAGAGAAGAAAGTATGCATAAATGTGGAGAACGGTTTATTATAGCACCAATTAGTAAGACTGCTATAGTATTATCTAAAATCATACCTTCTACGATTGCTATGATGTTTTACAATTTAATTTTAATGCTTATATGCAAATATATATTTAGTGTGAATTATAATAATAATTTTTTACAGATATTTATCCTATTTTCAATACTTGGATTAATGTCATGTGCAATTGGTACTTTTATAGGTGTAAGTACAAAAGATTTTATGCAGGTTAAAAATTTTATCAGTACTCCAATATTAATTATGGCACTACTAGGTGGAACCTTCTTTCCCATAGGATCTCTAGGAAAGGTTATAGAGATTATAAGCTATATATCACCATTAACATGGATAAACAAAGGTATATTCCTAATGAATAACGATCATAGCACTAAGATGTATTTTATTGCTACAGGTGTAATACTAGCTTTAGGTATAATATTTACCTTTGGATCTATTAAAAAGTTTAGAAAGGAGTCGTTCTTATAATGGGTATATTATTAGTTGTGAAAAATGAATTTATAAGGAGTTTAAAAAATAAAAAAAAATTGATACTAACAGTATTAATACCAGTCAGTGTAGTTATAGCGGCTTTAAGTATTAATAGCCTAATGAAGCCTTCTATTAATATAGGCGTCATTGATAAAGGCTCAGGGAATGAATATGCAAAACTTAAAGAAAAGGCTGTTTCCATAAAAGGTTTAACTATAAAGAAAGCAAATGAAGATAGTATTAATACTGACATAATTCTTGCCAAATATTCTGCTGTAATTCAATTCAATAAGGATGGATTCTTTCAAGTAATCTGCTTAGACAATAAGGTTAAAGAAAATATTGAACAAATCATAAATAGTTATTTTACTAATGGTGAGCTACATGGATTCGAAGATACTTTATACGAAATGCAAAGCGAAAGTATGACTGTAGCACAAAGAGGTGGAGGATATATACTATTAACCTTAATAATAACATGTACCTTATCCGCTTGCAATTTAATAAAGGATCAAGAAGAGGGTACGTTAAAAAGGGTCTCAGTTTCGCCATGTAAACCGATTATCTATATATTAGGAACATTTTTATATAATCTACTAAACACAATTGTACAAGTAATAATTTCTGTTATTATAATAACAATATTGCCTATAGATATTGGAATTAATGCATTACAATTACTCTTTATCGGATTAACTATAGCTATTATTGCAACAAGTTTGAGTTGCCTAATTGTTAATTTGTGTAAAACTGAATTGAAGGCAAGTTTAATTGCATCAGTAGTTTCTGTGACAATGTCATTACTTGGAGGAGCATTTTTACCTTTGGATAAAATGCCTACAGCATTAAAATACGTAAGTAATGTGACAATAACAAAGTGGTTATTTATATTTATTGAAAAAATACAGCAAGGAGTAGTTAACGCGGGCGCATTCGCTCCTATTGGTATTATACTAGGATTATCAATATTGATGCTAGTAATCGCTTGTAAATTAGGAGAAAGAAAATTTGCTTAATCGTAAAAAATACAGCTAATAGGGTTAGTTCCTGATGAATTAAAATCCCCAGGACTTACTGCTAAGTGGGAAAAACAACTTCAACTTATAAGTAAAGGAAAAGCTAATTCCATGAATTTTGTAAAAGATATGAGGGAATATGCAGTGAAACTTGTAAAAAATGTTGCAGCTTCTGGAGAAATATATAATCATGATAACGCTACAAGGATGAAATGCCCTGAATGTAGTAAATATCTTCTTGAAGTTAATGGTAAAAGGGGAAAGATGCTCGTATGCCCAGATAGGGAATGTGGATATCGTAAAGGTGTATCACAAGTGTCTAATGCACGTTGCCCTACTTGTCACAAGAAAATGGAGATTAGAGGGGATGGAGACAATAAGATATTCACTTGTGGTTGTGGCTATAGAGAAAAACTTTCAGCCTTTAACAAACGTCGTTATTCAGAAAAAAGTGCATTAAATAAAAAAGATGTTAATAAGTTTTTGAATCAGCAGAATAAGGAAGATGAATCAACGGGTAACTCTGCAATGGCGGAGGCTTTTGCTAAATTTAATTTAAAATAGTTGGGGATAACACAATGTATAAGACTTTTTATATGTTGTGTTATTTTTGATGTTTAATAAGCCTTTGGTCAAGAATTTTTTATAGTTGCATTTTTTCTTCACACTTTGGATATAATAAAATTGTCAAGTTAAAATAAAAAAAACTTGACAATTCGAACATTTAAATCATATAATTTAAGTAAGGGAAGGTGATACATTGAACTATCAAATGGAAGTGAAAAATAAAATTGAAGAATATCCTGTAAGAGAGCTAATAGTTGCGAATAGATTTTTAAAAGAAAATTTGACATATATTCCCGAAAATGCTTATTATAAGAGTCTTGAAAGAATGGTTAAAAAAGGTGAATTGCAAAAGGTAGCTAAAGGTGTTTATTGCAAACCTAAAATAACTAGATTTGGTATAATATTGTCTGGTGAAGAAGATATTTTAAATTATTATGTTGGTAAAGAAAATATTAAAGGCATTGTGGTAGGTTATAGATTATATAATAAATATGGCATTACCACTCAGATATCTAAAACAATAGAGATTTATTCAAGTATGTTAGACGAAGAGAGAAAAAATATAAGAAATATCAATATCAAAAAACTAAAATTATCAATTAACTCTGAAATAACGAAAGCAATTGAGCAGTTAGAAATACTACAACATTATAATGAAATAGAGGATGCTAATGAAAATAAATTTATATCTTTTATTAATAATATTGTAGATAGTTATTCTAATGAAGTATTCATAAATGTTTTAAGTAATATGAAGTATAAGAAAAGAACTATTGCATTTTTAGAAAATATTTTAAATCATAAAAATATAAGAAATACCCTTTCGCAGTTTTTAAATAGAACATCAAAATATAGAATACCAGTAATGGAGGCATTCTATGAATCTTCATACTAATAGAGAAGAATTTGAAGATTTATGTATGCTTACAAGCCAATGTATAGGAATTCCAGTAGGAGCTGTCAAAAGAGATTATTATATTGTGATGCTACTTGAAAATTTACAGAATAGTGAGTACGTAAGTGAATGTGTATTCAAAGGAGGAACTTCCTTAAGTAAGTGTTACCCAGGATCTATAAATAGATTTTCAGAGGATATCGATTTAACATTTATTCCGAAGGAAAAATTAAGTGGCAAACAGTATAGTAAGAAACTAAAAAAAATGGAACAAATTATAATTGGAAATGCTAATAGTGAAAAAATAGATAGCGAACGCAATGATAGGAATAAAAGTTCTTACGTATGGTTTGAAGAAGGTGATATAGAAAATAGTAGAGTTAAATTGGAAATAGGTTCTAGTGTTAAACCAGATCCTTATGAAGAAAAAACTCTTAAAACTTATATCCATGAATTTTTAGAAAAGAAGGATATGATGGATGTTATAACGGAATATGAATTAGAGAGTGTTAAGATTAATGTGTTAAGTATTGAGAGAACATTTGTTGATAAAATTTTTTCTGTTAAGAGACATGCAATAAATGGAACAATTAATAAAAAAGTAAGGCATATATATGACGTAACTCAATTATACAAGATGAAAGAAATACAAGACTTTATAGCACATAAGGGAACGCTTAAGGAATTAGTAAGAAAAACTAAAGAAACAGATTTATTTTATTTAGAAAAACGTAGCATAGAATCTAAATATAATCCACTTGAGGAATATAATTTTAATTCTTGGAAACAGTGTTTTACAGATGATGTGAGTGTAAGATATGAATCCTTGCATAAGGATTTAGTATATGGAGATGAAAAGCAAAATTTTAAGGAAGCTATTGAAATTTTTAAAGCAATAGGATGTTTGTTTATTGAAATTAATGAATAGTCTTTAGGGTTATTCCTAACAGGCATTAAAAAATAGTTATATATTAAAGGTATTTCAACTGCTTTAAAAAGTACTTACGGTAATAAAATATTAGAAGAAATAATAAAAGTTTAATTGATAAGAGATGTAAAAAATTATACTTTTGTATTAAAGTATCCGCTTTAAATATAAAAAGCGGAGTTTAAGGTGGGAATATGATTGGATATAGATAAAATACAAAGACACCTTTTAGAATTGATATTGGAGTAGCTAATCTGGTAGTTCCATCACCAAGCATAATTACCACATACCTATATTATTTAAGTAACTATGCAACAGTTAATTTAGTCATTTGAAGTTGACGTGAGTAAATTAACTTAGTCATTTATAAAAAGAATGAGTAAGTTAACTTAATCATTAAATATTCAAATGGGTAAGTTAATGATAGAATGGTAAGGATTTTTACTTTTGATACTGTATAAATCAAGTTATGAATTAGTTAGGATTATATGTATTGAAAATGTTATACTCTATGTCGAATTTTAAAAAATATTGGGAATAAAAATACGAATAGGTTGGATAATTTTATAGTATAATATTATATATAGGGAAATGAGTTAGAACAAGAAACAAGCTGGGTAGGACAAGCAAAACATCTAGATACATATCTATAATGAGAAAGTAATAATGACATTTGTAGTTATTATGACTTATTTAATATCAATATTCACAACTACATTATGGGGGGGATATATTGTGAAAATTAAATGTAAAGGTATACTGACAATACTAATATTAATAACAATGGTTAGTGTTCTTATGGTTGGATGTGGATCTAAAAAGGCAAGCTCAGCAAGTGAAGGCACGGCGAATGTGGCTATTGCCAATGATAGCGGTGGATTAAGTGAAAATAGTAATGCTGACGTTACTGGTGAAACGCCAAAAAGTGATGTTAAGTCAGAGGACAAATCAAAGGATGCTCTGGTTAATTCTTTAGACGGACAGGGAAAGATAATAAGAAATGGGACATTGCAGATGGAAACAATAAGTTTTGATGATACCATAAAGCAGATTTTAAGTAAAACTACTAGTATAGCGGGATATGTTCAAAGTTCTAATGTTTCAGGTAGTAGTATTGCAGCAAAGCAGGGGGAAGAAAGCAGAACAGGTGAATTTATATTAAGAGTTCCTAAGACTAAATTTGATAGTTTCATTTCAGATATCGGTAATCTAGGTAGTATTACAAATCAAAAAATTTTAAGTGAGGATGTAACATCGGCATACTTTGATACGCAGGCACATTTAAAATCGTTAAATATTCAAGAAGAAAGATTACTAGAACTTTTAAAGAAAACTGGTAAACTTGAAGACATAATAGTCTTAGAAAAGGAGTTAAGTGACGTTAGATATCAAATCGAAAGTTTATCAGGAAGTCTTAAAAAATGGGATAATTTAATAGATTATTGTACATTGAACATACAGATATCTGAGGTTCACAAAATAAAAGAAAGCTCTGTTTCCTACGGAGATAAAATTGCAAATGGATTTACTTCATCACTTAAATCATTAATTGATTTTAGTAAAGAGTTTGTTGTAATTGTATTTGTATGCTTACCTTATATAATTGTTTTATCAATCTTATTTTTAATAATTAGGTATGTATATATACACATAAAGAAATAAAATTAAATTAAATCGTAAAAATAACACAATATATAAAAATTATTATATATTGTGTTATTTTTTTATATTGAATAAATGTTCAACTATATGCCAAATATACATAATATAATAATTGAAACACATATTGACAATTGAAACATTTTGGAATATAATAATTTTAAATTAAAAACTGTGAAGAGGAAAAGTAGATAGTATGCTGTTCTAAGAGAGAGAAACTCATCGGCTGTAAAGTTTCTTGAACAAGCAATATTGAAAACCACCTCCGAGTTGATTACTGAACTTAAGTAGGTAATTCCGCAAACCGGCGTTAGTGGTATTGAGTGACAAAAGAGATCTTATATTATGCTTTTGTAATTTGGGTGGAATCGGGACAAAATATGTCCCTGAATCGCGAGAAAACTCGTCCCTTGTTTTGGGACGGGTTTATTATTTTTTGAAGGAGGAATATTTATGTTAAAAGTTGTAATAAAGGATGGCAGTGTAATGAATTCTAATGAAGAAGATGGAAGAAGGGCACTTAGACACACCACCTCTCATATACTTGCTCAGGCAGTAAAGAGATTGTTTCCAAATGCTAGATTGGCTATAGGACCAGCAATAGATAATGGGTTTTATTATGACTTTGATGTGGAAGAGACCTTTACTATGGAAATACTCGGAAAGATCGAAGAAGAAATGAAAAAAATAGTTAAGGAAGACTTAAGACTTGAGAGATCAGTGCTTTCTAGAGAAGAAGCTTTAAAGCTTATGGAAGATAAGGGAGAAATCTATAAAATACAGCTTATTAATGACTTGCCAGAAAGCGAAGAATTAATTTTCTTTAAGCAAGGTGAGTTTATAGATCTCTGCGCTGGACCTCATGTATTATCAACATCAAAGGTAAAAGCCTTTAAATTATTATCAGTTGCAGGTGCTTACTTTCGAGGAAATGAAAAAAATAAAATGCTTCAAAGAATATATGGAACGGCATTTACGAGGAAAAGTGAACTTGATGAATATTTGAATATGCTTGAAGAAGCGAAGAAGAGGGACCATAGAAAACTTGGGAAAGAGTTAAAATTATTTGTTTTAATGGATGAGGGACCAGGATTTCCTTTTTTTCTGCCTAATGGTGTAGTTTTAAAGAACAAGTTAATTGAGTACTGGAGAGAAATTCATAAGAAGGCTGGTTATGTAGAAATAGAGACTCCTATGATATTAAATAAAGAACTCTGGGAAACATCTGGGCATTGGTCTCATTATAAAGAAAATATGTATACTGTCAATATAGATGAAGAGGAATTTGCTATAAAACCAATGAACTGTCCGGGGGGAATGCTTGTATATAAATCAGGAACTCACTCTTATAGGGATTTGCCAATAAGGGCTGGAGAACTAGGCAAGGTACACAGACATGAAATGTCTGGAGCTTTGCATGGACTTATGAGGGTTAGAGCCTTTACACAAGATGATGCTCACATATTTATGTTGCCAGAGCAAATAAAAGATGAGATAAAGGGTGTAGTTAGACTTATTAATGAAGTTTATGGCAGGTTTGGATTTAAATATAGAGTAGAACTTTCCACAAGACCAGACAATTCTATGGGAAGTAATGAAGAGTGGCAATTAGCAGAAAGCTCGCTTAAGGGTGCCCTAGAAGAACTGAACATGGATTTTAAGATAAATCAAGGGGATGGAGCATTCTATGGACCTAAAATTGATTTTCACCTGCAAGATAGTATAGGAAGGGAATGGCAATGTGGAACTATACAACTAGATTTACAGCTTCCCCAAAGGTTTAACCTACAATATATTGGCAGTGATGGAGAAAAGCACAGACCAATTGTTATACACAGAGTAATCTTTGGAAGCATTGAAAGATTTATTGGTATTTTAATAGAACACTTTGAAGGCAAATTTCCAACATGGATATCACCGGTTCAAGTTAAGATACTACCTATATCTGAAATCTATAATGATTATGCAAAATCTGTAGTAAATAAATTGGAAGAAAACAATATCAGGGTTAGTATAGATTACAGAGCAGAAAAAATAGGTTATAAAATCAGAGAGGCCCGAGGCGAAAGGCTGCCATATATTATTGTTGTAGGTGAAAAGGAACAGAAATCAGAGAGTATATCCCTTAGAAGTAGAAAGAATGGTGATGAGGGCAATTGCTTACTTGAGGCATTTATTTCTAGAATTATACAGGAGATTGATAGCAAGGTACTAGATGAATAATTTTAAAATGGGGGGAAATTTTTATGCTAGATACTAATAAGTCAACTATATCAGACTTATTCGGGTGGACGTGTTCTCCCGTATGGAGAAAGTTTGCGTCGAATAAGAATGGTACATTTGAAAAAGGAAATATAATAAAAGAGCAAAGTATAAAAATAAAAAATGGCGAAGGATTCATATGTTATAAGGCTTACAGGAGGGTAAATAACGAAAGTGGTATCAATACACAAATAACGGCTGATTATATTACAAAAAATAATTTTATTTTTAAATTAAGGAAAAAGGGAAGCATTTATACACCAGTTGCTTATCTCAATAAACTTGAAAACGTGAAAATTGATAATGAAATTTTCAATAAATTTATATTAAGAACTAATGACGAAAATGCTTTTGGTGAATTATTTAAAGATAAAGAGATTGTTAATTTGATAAATCTGCAAGATTTGTTTTGTATGGAGATTAGGAAAGGAAAAAAGATTGGTGAGAATGTTTTATATTTAGAAATCAATGGAATAGTAGATGATTATACGGAAATGGAACAAACTTTTAATTTAACTGCTAAAATTATAGATAAAATTAAATCGTAAAAATAACACAATATATATGAATTCTTATGTATTGTGTTATTTTTACTTCCTACATAAATTGCATATTTATGGAATCCTTAATTTCTAAAATCTCCTAAGATACGATTTTTCAAAAGCATCAATTGCTTTTAACTTTCCTTTTACTTTCAGTAAAACTCCAATTTTATCACACAAATCAGTT